>Ga0210377_10000690_pt1 | contig 32175 bp, 27 predicted proteins | sample PLM4_65_b1redo_FD_155480 | JGI IMG/M metagenome (GOLD analysis project Ga0210377, IMG submission 155480) | Groundwater sediment microbial communities from an aquifer in East River, Colorado, USA - PLM4_65_b1 redo | ecosystem: Environmental > Terrestrial > Soil > Riparian zone | place: USA: East... | reverse complement strand
GAGCGCGATATCCGGCGCGCGACGCTGGCGGCGGTAGGCGTGGTCGCGATTTTGTACGGCGCGCTGGCGGTCGCCACTGTCGGAACCCGCGCCTATGGCGAAACCCTGCAAGGGACTCCGCCGCTGGGCGCGATGGCCGCGCAGACTTTTGGGATCGGCGCGCAGCAGATTGTGGGGATCGTGGCGGTGTTTGTGACCTTCGCCACCGTCAACGCCTACATCGCGGGCAGCAGCCGATTGGGGTTCGCGCTGGGCCGCGCCGGGCAACTGCCGGGTTGGTTCGCAGCCCTGCATCCACGCTGGCAGACGCCGCATCATTCGCTGGCGTGCCTGCTCGTCGGCTTTCTGATCTCTACTGGCGCCAGCTACGTCTTCGATCTCAAGCTGGCGCAGGTGGTGCCGCTGCTCACCTCGGCGACGATTGTCACGTATCTTATGACGATGGCGGCGGCGATCAAGCTGCTCAAAGGCGCAGGCCGCGTCTGGGCGTTGATATGCCTCGTGGCGTTCCTGATGGTGGTTCCGTTTCTGGGCGGCTATCTGGGCTGGATTGCGGTAGTCATGGTTGGATGCTTGTTTTATCTTCGCCTTCGCGCGCCGAAGGTCGCCGAGCAGGTTGCTGATCTGTAGCCTTGGCTGTTCACAACTAGGGAACTTCTGTTATGACAAAATCTTATGACGCAATCATTATTGGCAGCGGGCCGGACAGCCTTGTGGCCGCCGCCTATCTGGGCAAGGCGGGCAAGCGCGTGGTCGTGCTTGAAGCCCGCGACACGTTGGGCGGGACAGCCATCACCGAGGAGTTCCACCCCGGCTTCCGAGCTAACACGCTAGTCGATGGCATCCAATGGCTGTACCCGGTCATCGCTGGCGATCTCGATTTGAATCGGCACGGGCTGGAAGTCGTCCGCCCGGAGGCGACGGTGTTCTCGCCCCACCCCGATGGATCGGCTCTGACCTTATGGCGCGACCCGGCCCAATCGACGGAGGCCATTCGCCGCCATTCCGCGCATGACGCCGAGCGCTTCGCCACGTTCAACGCGGCAGTCACCCGGCTGACGCGGATCATGGGGACGGTCTACGCCATGACCCCGCCCGACCTGATCAACGCCAGCCTGCTGGACTTGATGCCCTTCGCCCAGACTGCGCTCAATTTGCGCGGCACAGGCGACCGCCAGCTGTTCGAATCGCTGCGCGCACTGCCGATGCCGATCTTCGATTGGCTCAACGAGTGGTTCGAAAGCGACCTGCTCAAAGGGACGCTGGCGGCGGCAGGCATCGCTAATTTGCTGCAAGGCCCGATGTCGATTGGCACGGCCTACACCTTCTTCCATCACCACGTCGGGCTGGAAGAAGGCGTCTACCGCGCCGCCTCGCAAGTCACGGGCGGGATGGCGAAATTCGCCGGGGCGCTGGTCTCGGCGGCGAAGGCCGCCAGGGTTGAGACGCGAACAGGCGCGGCGGTGGAACACATCTTGACCAACGCCGATGGCCGAGTGACGGGCGTCGCGCTGGCCGGCGGCGAGGAGATCGGCGCGAAGGCGGTGATCAGCGGGCTGGACATTCGCCAGACCTTCGACAAAGTTGACCCGCGTGAAGTTGACCCGGTGTTCCTGCGGCGGGTGCGCAACGTGCGCCAAAAGGGAGCGCGGGCGAGGATTCATCTGGCGCTGGGCGAACTGCCACAATTCAACGGCGCGGATGGCGTGGAGTCGCTGAAAGGCGTCATCTCGTTTAGCCCGGATATGAAGTATTTGGAGTGGGCCTTTGATGACGCCAAGCACGGGCGCATCTCAGACAAGCCGTATCTGGAAGCTTGTATACCCACCCTCAACGACCCATCGCTGGCCCCGGCGGGCAAGCATGTCATGTCAATCTCGTTCCAGTTCGCGCCGTACCATCTGAACGGCGGCTGGAACAAAAAGGCGGCGGACAGCTTGCTCAAGATCGCGCTGGACACGCTGGCGCAGGTGTCGCCAAACATCAAGAAGATTGTCGAAGGCTCGCGGACGATCACCCCCGCCGAGATGGAAGAAACCTACGGCGTGACCGAAGGCCATCTGTATCAGGGCGAGATGATGCTGGATCAGGCATTGATCATGCGGCCTGTCCCCGGCGCGGCGGAATACGCGATGCCGGTGGCCGGGTTGTGGCTGTGCGGCCCGGCGACTCATCCGGGCGGCGCGCTGCCCGGACTGAATGGCTACAATGCCGCGCGCGAAGCGCTGAAAAAATTATAGACGGAGTCGAGGGGAAAGACCCATGAAATCAATCACGCTGGGGACAGCCAGCGCCAGAGCAGGCACGATCCAATACGGGCAGTGGGACGCTTTCACCCACCCCACCGGGCACACGGAATGGCTGCCGGTGATTATCGCGCAGGGCAAGCACGACGGCCCGACCATCTGGCTGACGGCAGGCATTCACGGGCCGGAGCACACCGGGCCGACGATGTTGTATCGGCTGTTGACGCAAGAACTGGTTGATCAGCTGCGCGGCACGATTGTCTGCATCCCCGCGCTGAGTCCGGTCGGGCTGCGAACGTCAAAATACGTGCCGGATCATGAGGAGGTCAACCCGAACCGGCTGTGGCCGTCTGGCAGGCCGCCAACTGACCCCAATAAATACGCGAGCAGAACATCCACCGAGCGCGCGTTTGAGCGCCTGTTTGACGAAGTGATGGCCTCGGCGAGTCTGATGATCGATTACCACAACCACGCCATCGGGTCGATTTCATTCGGCTTTCGGGATCGCGTGTTGTATCACACGACGGGCGATGTGGAGGCGAACAAAGCCGAAGCCGAAGCGCTGGCCCAACGCCAGCTAGAGATGCTGGAAGCCTATGGGCACACGATTATCACCGAGATGCCTGCCAGCAAATACATCGAGGAGAACTATCACCGGGCCACCTCCGGGGCCGCCCTGCTGATCGGGCGCATCCCGGCCCTGACGGTCGAGCTTGGCACAGGCGCAGTGCCCGACCCCGCGATAGTCAAAGCGGCGATGGCTGGCACGCGCAATGTGCTGCGCTGGGCGGGGATGCTGGACGGCGAGCGCGAGCCGATTGAGGGAATCACGGTGGTCGATCCCGGCTACCGCGTCCGGCACACCTGGGATTACCACGCGCCGGAAAGCTGTGTCGTGCTGCACGTTGTCCAGCCGGGGGAGATGGTCAAGGCCGGGCAGCCTATCGCCGAAATCAGGGACATCTGGGGCAGGCCGCTGGGCGAGGGAGTCATCCGCGCCAAGCAGGATGGCTTTATGGTGGCGCGGGCGCACGGCATCTACTTTTACGCCGGGCAGGATATCGCGGTGATGGCGATCCCGGACACCGAGCCGATTGTCGCGCCGTTCCCGGAGGAGTATTACAAGTAAGCAATAAGCAAAAGAATGAAGCCTAACCAAAATTTGACGGGGGAGACTGTGAGGATCATTAGGGAATTAGATTTTGTAGCAAGAGAGGGTCTCAAGCGGAAACATGAAGGCCATGAACTTTTCGACACCCACATAAAGTTTGTGATTGACAAGTCTCATTGCTATGCGGTCAATGTATATGCGAGCGATTATAAAAGTATTATGATCCTTTCGTATGTTCCAGACACGGGAAACAATAGCCTTTCAGCAACTATAAGCTACATACAGGGCGATAAAGATTTCTTTGCTGGACAGTCAACAGGCTTGAAGAGGGCTAAAGTTCGAGAGTATTTGGAGAAGCTAACTTCATGCTCATCCAAGCTAAAGAGTTGCTTTACTGAATTAGGAGATTGTTTCGTAGTTCAAAGGAATGGATTTGAGGTTACAGACGGCATGCATAGGCTCGTAGCTTATGGTCTTGCGAGTGGAATGAAGGAGGACAATTTTCCAATCCCGATTTATTTGGGAAGCGACAATTCTTTGGAAATAGTTGAGACAGGGGCTATTAGCAGTTCATGAACATCACCAGCGCGCTGCTGTCAAGAAAATAATCGGTCACGGCCCCTCACGGCGCTCTTCGATGATGGTCTGAGAAAGCGGAGGCTGTCCGCGAAATGCCTCTTCGATTTCGCGCATCAAGGCCGCTTCGTCGAAGGTGTCATCATCCAGCGGGGCAGAAACAGACGCTAACAGATCGCCCAGCGCCGCTATCGCGCGCTCACGATCCGTGAGAATCTGCAACTCGATCTCTTGCCCTTCGACTAGATCAATTGGTTCTAAAGGACGCAACCTGCCATTCTCGAATACGGCGCGCACGGAAATGGTCATGATCCGGGCCTCCCTTCAATTCATAGATATTTCTTATTATATCCTAAACCCACAAGCCTATGACGCGCTTTGCAGGCTGGGGGTTTATCACGCATAATTCGCCGACAGACATTAACGCTTGGATAAGGCTTGTTTGCTATGATAACTGCCTCTCCCCTCGACCTGAGCGATTTCACGCCGTCCGCTGATCTGGCGACCGCCGGGACATTGCCTGCCCGATGGTACATTGATCCCCGTTTTCTGGAGTTAGAGAAGGAAAAGATATTCTGGAAAACGTGGCAGTGGGTCGGCACGGCGGATAGGATCGCGCGGGCCGGCGACTTCTTCGCCTGCGACGTGCTGGGCGAGCCGGTCGTGATCGCACGCGGGACGGATGGCGTGTTGCGCGCCTTCTATAATGTGTGCCGCCACCGCGCCGGGATGGTCGCGCAGGGCAGCGGCAACCGCAAGACGCTGCAATGCCAGTATCACGGCTGGACGTACCACCTCGACGGCAAGCTTAACCGCGCCCCCGAATTTGAGGGCGTGCAGGATTTCAACCCCGACGATTTTTGCCTTCGCCCCGTGCGCGTCGAACAGTGGAAATTGTTTATCTTTGTAAACCTTGACGCGGACGCCGCGCCGCTGGCCGACATGCTCGCGCCGATTGCGGCGGAAGTGGAACAGGCCGGGTTCAACATCGACGGGATGCGATCAATCGAGCGCCGCGACTACGAGATCAACGCCAACTGGAAAGTGTACATCGACAATTATCTGGAAGGCTACCATATCCCGGTGGCGCACCCGGCACTGTACCACGAATTGGACTATGACCAGTACCGCGTGGAGACCTTCCGCTATTATTCCAAACAGCGCGCCCCGATCCGCGCATCCAAAGCGGGCGACGTGCCGGGGCGGGATCGGCGGTATGTCCGCGAGGTAGGCGAGGCGCAAGCCCTGTATTACTGGGTGTTCCCCAACGCGATCTTCAATTTCTACCCGGACAATTTGCAGATCAACAGCATCGTGCCGATTGACCACGAGCGCACGCTGACCATCTTCGAGTGGTATTTCGAGTCGCCGGGGACGGGCGAAGGCTGGGAATCGATGCAGCAGTCCATCGCCTTTAGCGACGAAGTTCAGCGCGAGGACATCGAGCTGTGCGAGGCGGTGCAGCGCGGGCTAAAGTCGCGCTCGTATGATCGGGGGCGGTTCTCGGTCAAGCGCGAGAATGGGGTGCATCACTTTCAATCGCTGGTGCATGAGTTTCTGGCAAAATAAAAAGCGCGCCGCGAAGACTCGGCGCGCCAATCAAATCATGACTAATTACTTGCCCTTGCCATTCGCCTCCGGCGGGATGTTCTGGTTGAGCCGGAACAGGTTGGTCGGGTCGTAGCGCGCCTTGATCGCCGCCAGCCGATCCCACGTCGCGCCGGGGTAGGCGCTGCGCGCCGCCTCCGCCCCTTCGTCGCCGAGGAAGTTGACATACGCGCCCGGTGCGCTCTGCGCGCCCTGCGCCATCGCCGCCGCAAATTCGGTCACCCACGCCTCATGCTTCGCCCTGTCTTCGGGCTTTTCATACAGCGCGGCGAAGTTCGCCAGAATCCTCCGGCTGCGATGCGCGAACGCCGTGGCGTCGTTGGGCACGCGGGCCATCGCGCCGCCTAGAACCCGCATGTGCGCCACCGCCATCTGAGCGTTGGTTGACAGATTCAGATGCTCAAAGATGAGGGCCGCAGCGCTGGCATCAAAGGTGTCGAGGAACAGCGTGCGCCCCACCGCCACCGGATGATAGCCGCCTTCTTCGGGCGGGAACATCTCCGGGTACTGCATGGGCCGGAGCATGTCGGCATACGGCGTCGCCAGCGCCCGGAACGGCGCGACGGCGCGCTCGCCCGCCTCAATGTCGCCCGCATAGACCAGAAACGCCATAATGATCAGCTTGCCGTGAAGCTCAGTCGGCAGGAACGGCATCGGCGGCGCGGTCATCACGTTGACGATAGTCGACAGCTCTTCCGGCGCGGCTTCCGCCGCCGCAATGAACCCCAGCAGAATTTCCGGCGAGGCGGGCAGGAACACCATCCCGCCCACGACCTGATCGACTTCGTGCAGGCGGTACTTGAAACGAGTCGCCACGCCGAAGTTGCCGCCGCCGCCGCGAATCGCCCAGAACAGGTCGGGATTCGATTTGTCGTCCACTTGCAGAATCTCGCCGTCCGCCGTCACGATCTCGGCGGCCAGCAGGTTGTCAATGGTGAGGCCGTGCTTGCGGACAAAGTACCCGATGCCGCCGCCCAGCGTGATCCCGCCGATCCCCACCGAGCCGGTGTCGCCAAAACCGACGGCGAGGCCGTGCGCCGCCGCCGCGGTCGTGACTTCGCCCGCCGTCAGGCCCGCTTCCGCCCACGCGGTGCGCTGCTTGGCATCGATATCCAGCCCTTTCATTTCGGCGAGGTCGATCACGAGGCCGCCTTCCGAGACGCTGTGGCCCGCGATACTGTGCCCGCCGCCCCGAACCGCCAATTCAACCCCCGCCTCGCGCGCGAACGACACGGCGCGTGAAACGTCTGCGGCGTCAACGACCCGGACGATAGCCGCCGGATGTTTGTCGATCCCCCCGTAAAAAGTGGATCGCGCCTCGTCGAAGCCAGCGTCTTCGGGCGTGACTACCCGACCCTTGACGGCGGCTCGAAGCTCCGCAATCGAGATGCCGTTGGAAGCGCCAGTGGCGGATGTTTTGGCAATGCGAGCAGTGGCTGTCATTGGAGAATCCCCTCTATCAATCAAGCGTTTACTGTTGAAGTTGTGGTGTCAGGTAGAGCAATGATTGTAGCACGCCTGTTCTGTGCTGTCAAATATAGCTTGGGTTGAGCCTGCGCTCGGCGGCCCGACAATTACTCCCTTGCCCGCCGCCGATGGTACAATCATGCCGTCCTATTCTTCCCCTGTTCGCATGAAAGGATCGCTCTCTGATGCGCATCGAATCCCTTTTGTCCGCGCGGTTGTTTATGGTTCCGCAGGCAGTCGGCAAGCGCCTGTACTATTACAGCAATATGTCAGGCCGCCTCAGCCTGTACGCGATGGATTATGGCGGCAGCGTGCCTGAGCCGCTGCTCCCGCCTGACATCGCCCTGCAAAACCCGCACCTGATCGGCGGCAAGTCGTATGCCGTCTTCGCCGATCTGGGCAAGATCGTCGTGATGGTCGACAAGGACGGCGACGAGAATTATCAGCCGAAGTCAATTCCATTGACGGGCGGCTATCCTGAGGACATTTTCGGCGACCAACTCGCCGATTACCGCGTCCATCTGGGCGACGTGGACGCCGAGCGCGGCCTCGTCACCCTGTTCGCCGAGTCGCGCAAAGCCCCGACCAATGTCACGTTTCAGGGCAACATCAAGACTCGCAGGCTGGTCAAGATGGCCGAGAGCATGTATGGCTATTTCCCGTCGGGCGTCAGCGAAGACCAGACCAGAGCCGTGCTGGTTGAAGGCTACACCGTCGGCGACAACACCGTTCACCTGTGGACGGGCGGCAAGAAGCTCAAGCTGCTGTACGGCAAGCGGCTCGATGATCGCGCCGAAGGCGAGGAAGTGCCTCTCAACGGGATGGGCAACGCGGTGTTTGTCAACAAAGATCAGGGCGTGTTGATCAGCAACACCGTGTTTGACGACAAGGGCAACATCAGCTATTTGGCCTTTGACAGGTCGCAGGAATTGAAGAAAGTGAAGATCAGCGGCGTCAAGCACAAGGGCATCGGCGAGATGACCGCCTTCAGCCGCCTGAAAGGCAACCGCCTCAACGTCGAATACAACATCGACGGCTGTTCGTGGATTTACGAAGGCACGTTCGACTTCAAAGCCATGACCCTGAAACTAGACACGGTGGTTGTCGGCAAGGGCAAGCTGGCGAACGGCGTGGTTGAATCGCACGAATACGACAAGAAGGGCAACCGCCATGCAGTGTCGTTCTCGACCGCCGTTTCGCCCACCCAGATTTACACCGTCGAAGGCGCGGGCCATACGTTGATTCAACATACCCGCGAGCAGATTCTGGGCGTCCCCGATGACCTTTTGTCGTCCGGCGAGGACGCCTCGTACACCTCGTTCGACGGCCTGCGCGTCTCGGCGCGGTTGTATCTCCCGGCCAAATCGCTGGGCTTCAAAGGGCCGCGCCCGCTGGTCTACTATGTTCACGGCGGCCCGCAAGGACAGGAGCGCCCGGACTTCGCGTGGTTCTCCATGCCGCTGATCCAGTTCCTGACCATCAAGGGTTTCGCCGTGTTCGTGCCGAACGTGCGCGGCAGCACGGGTTATGGCCTCAGCTACACCAAGTGGGTCGATCACGACTGGGGCGGCAAAGACCGTCTTGATCACGTCCACGCCATGACCAGAGTTCTGCCCAGAGACAAGCGCATCGACGTGAAGCGGGCGGGCGTCACCGGGCGATCCTACGGCGGCTATATGACGCTGATGCTGGCGGCCATGCACCCTGAACTATGGAAAGCTTCCATTGACATGTTCGGCCCGTATGACCTGACCAGCTTCATGGAGCGCATCCCGGAGACGTGGAAGCCGTACTTCAAGATCGCCATCGGCGACCCGGACAACCCCAAGGATTTGAAGTTCCTCAAAGAGCGCTCCCCGGCGACCCACATCAGCAAGGTCAAAGCCCCCATGCTGGTGATTCAGGGCGCGAACGACCCGCGCGTGGTGGCCGCCGAATCGCGCGATGTGGTGGCCAAGCTCAAGAAGCAGGGCAAGGACGCCGAGATATTGGTGTTTGAAGACGAAGGTCACGACGTGCTGAAGTTCAACAACCGCGTGACCTGCTACAACGCCATCACCGACTTCTTCACAAAGCATTTGAAGCCGTAATACTGGAAGGTTTTACGTGAGGGGCAAAGTAACATTTTGTCCCTCACGCAATTAAATAATGATTTCTAATTGTCAAGCAAGAATTAAAGGGTCTTAGGAAGACCTGCACATGGACAATAGTTATCCTCCAAAGGTTCGCCGTGAAGGATGTATTGCCACTACGCTTGTTTATAAGTGTGCGTGGTGTCGGAAATATGCAGCAAGAAAGATCGGCAACGATCATTACCAATGCCGCAATTGTGGCTCTGTGATTCAATATGTAGTCAAGCGTGGCGTCTTCGGAGGAATTAAGGGTGGCACTATTTCTGTCAGCAATCACCCAATTCGACACGGGCGAAACCCATTACCAACTGAAACTAAGAATGCTGTTCTGAGGCGAGACCATTATAGGTGTCGATATTGCAATAAGCCCGTTGGCAAGGGCGAATATGAGTTTGATCATATTTTTCCATACAGCCGTGGTGGGGGAAACACTGCCAACAATCTCGTAGTGGCCTGTAAGACGTGCAACCGAAGCAAAGGGGCAAGAACCCCTGAAGAAGCAAGAATGACAATACGATACCGTTAACCATTTTCGATCAGCAAGATGGTGCATTACCTGTGCGTTCTTGACGATGGAGCATCATGCCACACTCAGGCCAAACCGGAATCTATTTTGACAGCGGCGGGCATCGCTTGCTGGGGCGCTTGTTCCTCGCGGCGGGCGATGGGCCGAAGCCGACCGCGATCATCCTGCACGGCCTGCCGGGGATCGAGCAGAACCACGATCTCGCCCACGCCTTACGCGATCAGGGCTGGAACACGGTTATCTTTCACTATCAGGGCTGTTGGGGCAGCGGCGGGGAATACGCTTTCAAGACCCAGCCGGATGACGCCATAGTGTGTTTGGATTATCTCGAAACGGGCATCCATCCGCAGGTGGACACGAGCCGCCTCGTCCTGATCGGCCACTCGATGGGCGGTTGGGCGGCAGGGCTGACGGCAGCCCGCGACCCGCGCCCTAAAGCCCTTGCCGTGATCAGCGGCGTGGGCGACCCGGCCAAGCTCCGCTTTGATGACCCGGTCATGTCCGCCGCCGAATTCTTCCCATGGCTGCCCGGCCTGACCGCCGAGTCGTTCGGCGCATTGTGGCGCGGGCTGGCGGGCATTGACGAACTCAACCCGGCGCGGCAAATCGCCAGACTAAGCCCGCGCCCGCTGTTGATGATCCACCCCGAATTAGATGACGTTGTGCCCATCGACTGCGCCCGCGAAGTGTTCGCGCAGGCGTAGGAGCCGAAGCAATGGATCGCTCACCCGGAGGCTAACCATTCGTTCACGTGGCATCGGGCGTGGCTGCGCGATCAAATTCTGCGCTGGCTGGGCAGCCTCGCCTGAGTCGCGCAGGTAGGGCATCCACAATGTTGATGACAACGGCAGAACTCAGCTTTAAGTTATCCCTATAAAGCGTGCGACCGGCATGGCATCATTCCCACGTCACATCGTAGATGCACCTGTCGTCCCCTTTGAGGCGCGACGGGGAGTCGGCCCTGACGACCGTGAACTGGACGCCCGGCGGCGCAAAGCGCTGGGCCATAGCATAGATAATCCCATAGTCCATGTCGCTGGGATACGGGTTATCGCACACGAGGCGGGCGTGCTGTGGCCCAATCGCCTCATATTTGTAATTCCCGATTTCCCCATTGCGATGGTTCATGTGGTAGGCCACATCAATCGACGCCAGCGCGGAGCTAATCGAATTGATGTCCGGCGGAAAAACCGCGTTCGCTGGGATTTTCATGCCAACCGCGACCATGTTGAACATGTCTGTGTTGTTCAACATCTTGAGCGCGGTCAGCCACGCCTGTTGTTTGTACCACTGATCCGGCTCGACCTTATCGATTCCCATTTCGCGCAACGCGGCCTGCGCTTCCTCGCCCAGACCGTCAATGCAGGCCAGAATAGCCCCCCCTAACACCTCCACATCCGGTTCAAGCGCAACGTACTCAGCCATAGGACATCTCCCTCTGAACAATGAGCGTTGCGTTTATCATAGCACGGATTTCTCCGCGAATGACCCACAACATACTTCCAGCGTTCGTGGGAAACGTCGCTTCTCAGCAGGCCGCTTCGGTTTTAGTCCCCGCCCGCCGCAGCCGGCATCTCGACGTGAACCCGCGCCAGCCCGATCACGGCGACGGCGACCGTGATCGCCATGATGAACGCCGCCAGCGCCATCGGCGCGCCGGGCCAGATATGGTCAAACAGGTAGCCCGCCGCCAGCGGCCCGGCGATGCTGCCGATATTTTGCGCCGATTGCAGCAGCCCGATAGCCTGCCCGCGCCGTTCGGCAGGCGTGACATAGGTCAGCAGGGCCGTCAGCGCGGGCAGCGACACCCCGCCGCCAATCGACATAAAGGGCAGAACCAGCAGCGATGGCAGCATGAACGGCAGGGCCGCCATCACCGCCCACGCCACGCCGCGCGCGCTGTTCCCGGCGATGACCATCGTCTTTTCGCCAAAGCGCTTGACCAGCGGCCCGAACCAGAAGAACTGCGTCAACACCCCGAACACGCCGATCATGGTCAGGATATACCCCACCATGCGCTGGACTTCATTGCTGTCGCGCCCGGCCAAAATCGTCTTTTCGGCCCACAACACGAACATCGGCTGGAACGAGAAAAAGGCGAGCTGGCTGCCAAACCCGATCAGCATGATCAGCGCCACCGTTTTGGTCAGGATGCCGCCTTCGAGGTTGATGGGCGCGAGGCGCTTCCACTCGAAGCGGAAGGGCTTGCGCCGTTCCACCGGCAGCGATTCGGGGAGCATAAAGTAAGACAGCGAGATGGTGACCAGCGACACGCACCCGGCCACATAAAACGGCACGCGCGGCCCAAACTGGGCCGACAGCAGCGCGCCGATGACCGGGCCGAACACAAACCCCGACCCGAATGCTGCGTTGATAATCCCCAGCCCGCGCGCCCGGTTGTTGCGGTCGGTGATGTCGTTCAGGTAGGCCTGCGCCACCGAGATATTGCCGCCGGTCAGCCCGTCGATGCTGCGCGCGATATACAGCCAGACCAGCGTGGGGGCCAGCCCGGACAGGAACAACGCGGCGCACGTCCCGATCTGGCTGAGAACCAGCACGGGCCGCCGCCCGACCTGATCCGACAGGCGGCCCAACTGCGGCGCGGCCATGAATTGGCCCACAAAAAACACGGTGGACATCAGGGCAATCTGCGAGGCGGAGGCTTCAAACACGTTCTGGGCGTACAGCGCCAGCACCGGGATGGTGATCCCGAAGCCCAGCACGTCCACGAACACGATCATGAAAATCGGGAACAGCGGCGAGCGCAAGAAACGGCGGGCCGACTGGTTGGTGTCGCTGGCCCACAGCGACAGGCGGTTCGGTCGATTGGACATCAAGAGCCTTCTTGGTCAGACGCGACGAGGCGCAGGATCAAACAGGGGCGCCGCGATGGGCGCCCCTGCGCTTCTCATATTATACCTGACGAAAACGGGCCGCGCTTAAAGCGGCGGCGGGGCGTCATCGGCTGGCGGAGCGTCATCCGACGGCGGCTCATCATCCGACGGCGGCGCTTCGTCGGGCGGCGCTTCGGTGGCGTCCGGCTCTTCGGTCGCTTCGTCGCCCGGCGTGTTGACATCATCCTCCAACGCCTGCTGCTCCTCATCGGTCAGCGCCATATCGTCTTGAACGTCCAGCATTTGCGCGTCCAGTTCTTCTTGCGAAAGGCCCATGTCCTCTAATCCGCTGAAGTATTCAGAAGCCTCTGACTCGTCCATGTAGCCGAAGAACCCGCCGAACAGCGCTTCAAACTCGTCAGCCGAGCCTATCGTTTCGTCCAGCGCGTCGAACGGCTCATCATCGAGCGACCCGGATGATTCATACTCGCCGTCGCCATCCGCGTCTACATCGATTTCCAGCGGGCCGCCGTCCCATGACTCAAAGTCGAACGCTGCCCCGCCCTCGCCGCTTAACGCGAGGTCGCTGTTAGCGAATATTTCCGTGCCGTTCTCGTCGACGGCAGCCATCACAAAGCTGAAATGCTCGTCGCCAAGCCCTTCGCCCTTGAAGACCATCTTCCCGGTTTCGGGGTCAACGCCCATGTCCAGCGTTTGGCCTTCGTCAAAGCTCCCGCCGCCGAGGGCCATCACATACGTCTTGCCATTGTCGCCCTGCACTGCCAGCTTGAGCGTGGGCCGCGACTGGCCGCCCGGCGCGAAGCTGAGGTGGCGATCCGTCGGCGACATCGACAGCGACGACGATTGCTGGCCGTTCATGCCCAGCCCGGACGCCTTGAACGAGAAGTCTTTGCCAATGGCGTTGATCTCGCCCCGGTTGAGGCCGCGCGCGTTGCGCGGGTCAACCTTCACTTCGAACTTGCCCTGCGGCATGAACACCGTCGGCTCAGAGCGATTGACCGTCACGCCAAAGGCGCGTTGAACGTTCGCGCCGGGGACTTCGTTGACATATTTGCCATCCACATACCCGACTCGCTGCCCGGCCTCGTTGGTGATCAGCATCCGGCCTTCGCCGTTCAGGCCGACCAGCGTCGTGTTGGCCGTGATCATGGTCGGGCGCGCCATCACGCCGCCCGTGTTGGCCGAGGGCGGCGCGCCAATGCAGTCGAAACAAAACGGGTACTTGGCGAACGCCGAGTACGGGGTGTACCACAGCGACATGGTTGAGGCGTCGCCCGTCCATGCGCTCGAGTCTTCGGTCGGGTTCAGCGCCGCCAGCGAATACTTCCACGTGTCGGCATTGGTGTCAATCTCGATATAGGTGTAGCGCCCGGCCCAGTTGTTGTCGTAGACCCAGATCCAGACGATGCCATCGCCCCGGTCTTCAACATTGTAGCCCAGCGCCGAGTGGCCGCCTTCGTCCGAGAAGAATGAGAGAGCCACCGGCTGGCCCAGTTCGGCGATCCCCTGCGCAGCCTCGCTGGGCGTGACCCGGATGGTCTGCGTCTGGAATTCGCTGGTGTATTGCAGCAGGAAGTCCTGGCTGATCTGGCTGAAAATGTCGTTGTCCGGGTTGACAGCGAACACGGTGTCCACACCCTCGTCAAAGTCGGCGGGGTTCAGATCGCGGGCGTGCATCCGCATCGCGGCGACAGTAAAGCCAAAACAATGCCCGCTCTGCATCGACGTGTTGACGTACTCCATCAGCATTTGCGCGTTGGGCGCGGGAGCGCATTCCCCGTCAGAGACGCTCACGCACACCGCGTCGTCGCCAAAGATGGCCCGCATCGAGTCGATGTTCAGGTCGGCGTCGGTGTGTTCGGTGGTGTAGTTCTCAAACTGGAAACCGTCCCGATCCGGGGCGAAGTCCGCCCCTGCCGAGCTCGCGGCGGGCTGCTCGGCGTCCGTCGCGGCGGGCGGCGGCGCGGACTCGGCGACATACACCTCGCCGCCAATCTCCCACACCAGCGTGCCATAATCGGCATTGTTGCCGATTCGCTCGTCAAACGACTCGTCGGGCGCGTCGCAGGTGGTGGCGGCGAAGTCGTAAGAACCCGGCTCAGGCAGCGTGACTGTCAGGCTCTCGCCGTCGCCCAGTTCGCCGCTGAGGCGGTTGTCGCCATACTCCGGGTCAGCGCTGGACGCCACGTACACGCCGCAGATCGGTGACCCGGCCTTGTTGACAATTTCTAACACGGCGTCGGACGGGTTGGACGTCACATCGCCGCCGCTGGCCGCTTCCGTCGGCTCGGCTCCTCCCCCGGCGCCGCTGGAGTCGACGACGCCACCGTCAGTCGCTTCGTCCGGGCCGCAGGCCGCCAAGAGCGCTAGAGACAACGCTAACCATATCCATCGTTTCAGTCTCATAGCCTTACTGTGTCTCCCTCAATAAATTAGATTGAAAACCTGACCAATAAACAGATCATCAGGCCAGCGCCATGCCGTCTGAGAGTCATCGATCACAACAGCGGCGGCTCGTCATCCGGTGGCGGGGAGTCGTCTGGCGGCGCGTCATCCGGTGGCGGCGCGTCGTCTGGCGGCGGGGCGTCATCCGGCGGGGTTTCCTCAACGCCCGGCTCATCGGGGACGCCGCCCGTGCTGACATCATCCACCAGCGCCTGCTGTTCCGCGTCGGTCAGCAGGAGATCGTCCTGAGCGTCCGCGTAGGCCGCGTCAAGCTCCTCCTGAGGAATGCCCAGTTCTTCCAGACCGTCAAAGTATTCCTGAGCTTCGTCCGCGTCCATGTAGCTGAAAAATCCGTCAAACAACGCTTCGAATTCGTCGGTCGAACCCAGCGAATCGTCCAAATCGGTGAACGGCTCATCGTCGAGCGAATCCGTCGATTCATATTCGCCGTCGCCGTCCGCGTCAATGTCGATCTCCAGCGGGCCGCCGTTCCAGTCCTCGAAATCGAAGGCCGCCCCGCCATCGCCGCTTAACGCGAAGTCATTGTTAGCGAAGATTTCCGTGCCCGTCTGGTCGATGACAGCCATGACAAAGCTAAAATGATCGTCGTCAAGCCCGTCAGCCTTGAAGACCATCTTCCCGGTGTCGGGGTCGACGCCCATATCCAGCGTTTGGTTTTCGTCAAAATTGCCGCCGCCCAACGCCAGCATGTACGACTTGCCGTTGCGGCCAATCAGCGCTAGCTTGAGCGTGGGCCGCGACAGGCCGCCCGGCGCGAAGCTGACGCGGCGCTCCTGCGGCGACATGGACAGCGACGAGGACTGCTGGCCGCCCAGCGCCAGCCCGGACGCCTTGAACGAGAAATCGCTGCCCAGCGTGGTTATCTCGCCCCGGTTCAACCCGCGCGCGGTGCGTGGATCGAGCGTCACCGTCAGCTTGCCTTTGGGCATAAACACGATAGGCTCGGAACGGTTGACCGTCACGCCGCTCCACTGGAACACGTCCGCGCCCGGAACTTCGTTGACGTATTTTCCGTTCACATAGCCGACGCGCTGGCCCGCCTCGTTGGCGACCAGCATCCGGCCAGAGCCGTCCATGCTGACCAGCATCGTTTGCGCGTCGATCAGCGTCGGGCGCGCCTCCGTGCCGCCCCCGGCGTCCGCCGAGAACTTGCCGGGTATGCAGGTCAGGCAGTACGGGAACTTGCTAAACGCGGCATACGGCGTGAAGAAAAACGACTTGGTGGAGGCGTCGCCCGTCCATGCTTTGGAGTCTTCCGCCGGGTTCAGCGCCGCCAGCGAATACGCCCATGTGTCGGCGTTGGTGTCCACCACAATATAGTTGTAATAGCCTGCCCAGTTGTTATCGTAGACCCACACCCACAGGATGCCGCCGCCTTTATCCTCCACCTTGTAGCCGACGATGGAATGCCCGGCTCCATTGGCGCGGATGGTGATATCGACGGGTTGGCCCAGCTTGGCGATAGCCTGAGCCACCTGCGTCGGCGTGCCCATCACGGCCTGCGAGCGAACTTCGCTGGTGATCTGCAGCACATAATCCCGACTGATCTGGCTGTAAATGTCGCCATTGCCTTTGATCGCGTACACGCTGTCGGCGGCAGGGTCAAAAGCGGGCGGCTTGATCTCGCCCATGAACATCCGCATCGCCGCCACTGTGAAACCCTCGCAATGGCCGTTTTTCATCGCTTTGTTGATTTCGTCTTTCCACAACGCCGCGACAATCGAAGGTGTGCAGTTCCCATTGACGACCAGCAGACACGCCTGCTTGTCGCCGAAAATAGCCCGCATCGAGTCGACGCTAAGATCATGGTCGGTGTGCTCGGTGGTGTAATTGTTGAATTGGAAGCCATCGCGCTGCGGGTCAAAGTTCGCCCCTGCCGCGCTCGGGCCGGGCCGGGCCGCGTTCGCCTGTGCCCCGCCAGCCGCGCCCGCGCCTGACAGCGCCGGCGGCAGAGCGTTTTGAAGCGTTAGCACATCCCTGCCGACCTGCCAGAGGGTTTCGCCGTAACCCACCTCGTTGCCAATGCGCTCGTCCGCAAGCTCATCAGGCCCAACGCAAGTCGCGGCGGCGAAGTCATACGACCCCGGCTCCGGCAGGTCGAACGTCAGGCTTTCGCCCTCGCCCAGCTCGCCGCTCAAGCGGTTCTCACCATAGTCTGCGTCGTCGCTGGACGCCACGAACACCGCGCACAGCGGCGACCCCGCCTTGTTGGTCACTTTCAAGCTGACCCCGCTAGCGGCGGCGGGCGGCGCTTCGCTGGCGGCCTCAGTCGGCGTGACTTCAGTTGGCTCGCTCGTGCTGCCGGGCAGCCCGCCCTGATCGCTCAATTCGTCCGGGCCGCAGGCCGCCACCAGCGCGGCGAACAGCGGCAACCATAACCACCGTCTTATTTTCATGTGATTCATCTCTCTCTTCCGTTGGCTTGCGTTGAACAACAAGCATAGAGGATAATCCGAACAGCGCAAGGCCGCTTGAGTCTTAGTCGCGCTTATGAGGCGTAAAGATGCGCGTTTTGGTGTTGTGCGTCGGAAATTCGTGCCGCAGCCCGATGGCGCTGGGCTGGATTCGGAGTCTCTGTGGGGATGGCGTCGAGGCCCACAGCGCGGGCAGCCGTCCCGCCGAGCGCGTTCATCCGCTGGCGATCCGGGTGATGGCCGAAGTCGGGATCGATATCAGCGCCGAGAAGCCCCAGCCCCTCGACCGGTTTCTCGGCCAGCCTTTCGACCGAGTTGTCACGGTGTGCGATTCAGCGGCGGAGACATGCCCGGTTTTTCCCGGCAGCGCGACGCGCTATCACCGGGATTTCGTTGATCCGGCTCTGGCGACTGGCAGCGAAGACCAGCGTATGGTTGTGTTCAGGCAAGTCAGGGATGACATCAGCGCGTGGATCGCCGCGATCATGAGCGAGACGCCTTGATTGAAGCGTTCGCCCGGCAGTCAGCTTAAATCGGCGATCACGCCCCGAACGTAACTGAGCATATCGGCTGTCCCCAATTGTTCAAATATTTCTTCCGCGTCGCGCAGGGCTTTGAGCGACTCGGCCTGTTTGTCTTCTTCGTTCAGGGCCAACCCCAGATTGATCAGCAAGCGCCCTTCGGAGGCGGTGTCATGGGTTTCCCAGCAAATGGCTATGGCTTGCTGATATAGCTCAATGGCGCGTTTAGGCTGCCCGTGCTGGGCATACAAGTTCGCCAGATTGCCAAGACACACGCTTTCGCCTTCCCGGTGCTGAGTCTCCTGATATATCGCCAGCGACTTCTGATACAGGCCGATGGCCTCGATCACCTGACTGCGCTCCACGGCGTCAGCCGCAAGACCGCTGAGGGCTGCCGCTTCTGCCGGGCGGTTGCCCAACTGCCGCGCCACAATCAGAGCCCGCTGGCGCGGGTTAGCGTCTGCGGCTGGCGCTGGCGCTGCCCCGGCGAGCTGCTGTTGGATCTCGTCAAATAACTCAGGTCGGCCAGCCTTTTCCAACGCCGTCCGCGCCTGTTCCAGCCACTGGCGGCTGCCAGCCTCGTCGCCGTCATGCGCGCGAATCTGCGCGATTTGAATCATCGCTCGCCCTTCCAAAACGCCGTCGCCCACCCTGCGGGCCAACGCCAAGGACTGCTCGGCGGCGTAGGCGCTGGGAAGGCCCTCCAGACTCGCCTCTCTGACGCGCGGAGCAGGCGTGTCGCCAAAATCGCCGTTGCGCGCGCGCAGCAGGCCCATCAGCGTCGCCAACTGGCGTTCCATATCACTATCGCCCAGCTTGCGAGCCATAGCCAGCGCTCGTTCGGCGAATTTTAGGGCTTCGTCAGACAAATCAAGGGCCGCATGAGCGTTCGCCAACCCTTCCAGCGCCGCCGCCTCGTTGGCGCGCCTGTCAGAAGTTTGGGTCAGCTCTAATGTCCGTTGGTAAAAGGTTACGGCTTGTTCTACTTGCCCGCGCTGGCGCAGCGCGTCGCCCAGTTGCAGAGACCACGTTTCCTCGCGCTGGGCATTGCCAGATTCGCGGGCCAGCGCGACCGCCTGCCGGTATGCGTCAATCGCGTCATCAATCTCGCCCGTTTCCCGATAGATGTCGCCGAGACTGCCCAGCGCCCCGGCTTCAATCGTTTTGTCTCCCTGCTGGCGGGCAATTTCCAGAGCCAGCAGGTGGTAATCAAGGGCCCGCACGGATTGTCCCTGCGCCTGTTCGAGATCGCCCAGCCGCTCCAGCGCTTTGATCTCCAGAGCCGGATCGGACATATTTTTTGCCAGCGTCAAGGCTTGATCAAATTGGGCGCGCGCGCTGGACACTTCGCCCTGCGCCAGCCCGACCCGCCCCAGATCGAGCAACGCCCGCGCTGTGAGCTGCGGCATGGCGATGCGCTGGCTAATAGCAAGCGCGACGTTCAAATACTCCGCCGCTTCCACCCACCGGCTGGCATCGGCGCAGGCCACGCCCAGATGGCGGTAGAGCACAAACCTGCCTTCCGAATCCTTGAGGTCGCGCACCAGAATGACGGCGTTGGAATACTGCTCAAACGCTTTGTCAATCTGGCCCAGCCGGACATGCTTGTCGCCGATAGCCAGCAGCGATGTCGCCAGAGTCAGTTTGGATTCGTCGGCGGTGGACATAACAGCCTCCTGAGCGCGGTGACGAGCGTGATGGCAGCCGAATCCTAGAGCCTTGAGTCCATTATTGGGCAAGTCGCCCGGCGCGTCAAGCCCGCTGCGCGGCGCGATACACTTCGCGGGTCAACTGCGCGGCCCGCCCCCATGTGAATTCCCGCGCGCGGGTGATTCCCCGTTCGCGCAGGCTGGCCCGCAGCGCCGAGTCCGCCAGCGCGCGTCCCAGCGCGTCCGCCAGCGCAGCCACATCCAGTGGATCAACCAGCAGGCCTGCGTCGCCCACGACTTCGGGCAGCGACGAGGCGTTCGACGCCACCACCGGGACGCCGCTGGCCATCGCTTCCAGAACAGGCAGGCCAAAGCCCTCGTACAGCGCCGGATAAGCGAACACGGTCGCGGCGCGGCACAGATCGGGCAGATCGCCGTCATCGACAAACCCGGTGAAGATCACGCGCTCTGCGATTTTCAGGCGCGCCGCCTCTGCCAACGCCTGATCGTATCCCCAGCCTTTCCCCCCGGCGATCACCAGCCGGGCGTCGGGGTCGATTTGGGCGAACGCCTGTATCAGCCGGACATGATTCTTGCGCGGTTGCAGCGTGCCGACGGTCAGGATCAGCGGGGCGTCCGGCAGACGGTATTTTTCCCGAACCCCTGATTTTGCCATTTGACTTCCCTCCCCCTGTAAGAGAAGGAGCTGGGGTCTGTCCGGCGCAAATCTTGGTGACACCCCATGCGGAATCGCGGTCACCTTGACTTCAGGAATGCCGTACAAATCAACGATGTCGCGCCGGGTCGCTTCGGACACGGCGATAATATGATCAGCCCGCCGCGCCGAATCAGGAACCACCCGCCGCAGAAAATCCAGCATTCCCGGCATAGTCTCGTCCGGGTATTTTTCAAAGGCCAGATCATGGATCGTCAACACGGCGCGGGTTCGCCCGGTCGTGGGTGGCAGCGTGAAATCGGTGGCGTGGAACAGGTCAATACCGCCCGTCCATAGCTCGACGGGGATCGGCAGTTTCAACCGATGCCACAGCCGGGCATGGTCGCGCTCAGACAGAATCGATGGCGCGTAGCGGCATCCGGGCGGGGCAGGCGGCAGTTTCCCTTTCGCGCCCGCCACAAATAACACAAATTCGTCCGCCGACTCCCCCTCTCCCACAGGGAGAGGGGGACGGGAGGTGAGGGCCGCCACCAGTTCGCGCGTGTACCGCCCGATCCCCGCCTGCTGGTGGATCGCCGCCGTGTAGTCAATCCCGATTCGTGCCACGTTCCCCCATTAGCCGTTAGCCGTTTGCTTTTAGCTCGTAGCTGACTGCTGATCGCTTAGTCTTGTATTTCCAACGCCGCATCCGCAGCCAGCCAAAACAGCTTCTCCCTCAGCGTGGCGTCCTTTTCCCACCCGCGTGAATCCCATTGATCGCCGCCCACGTCATCGCCCGCGTACAGCATTTGCCCGATGGTCACGCCCCGGAACTGCGCCACCGCGAAGAACGCTGAGGCTTCCATCTCGACCGTCACGCAGCCCTCGGCTTTGCGCCGCTTGATCTTCTCCGCCGTCTCGCGGTAGAAGGCGTCCGTCGTCCACGTCTTGCCCGTCACCCACGCTATCTGATGCCGCGCCAGCGCGCGCTCTATCGCCCTGATTCCTTCCGGCGATGGCGTCGCCTCGCGGCCCGGCGGCAGGTAGTGATACGATGTCCCTTCATCGCGCACCGCCGCCGTGGGGATAACAATATGCCCCATCCCCAGCCCGCTGTCCAGCGCCCCCGCCCCGCCGACGGCGATGAACTTCCGGCAGCCCAGATAGATCGCTTCTTCCATCAGACCCGCCGCCAGCGGCGCGCCCACCCCCGGATGCATGACGGCGGTGGTTTGCTCGTTGTGCTTCATCTTATAGATCGGGTGCTTGCCCATCTCCGACCTCAGATTTTTGATCAGCGTCAGGCGGCCCTCGGCCAGCAGCTTGTCGAAGACCTCAAAGAAGAAACACATCACGCACCGTTCCGGCATGTCGGCGGGCGGCTTGAAATTGTAAAACTTGCCCGGCTCGATCATCGCTTCGCGGGTCGGGTCAAATTCAAGGATGGGGGCGTCGTGATTAAGAGCGCTCATGGTCGTTGTCTCGACGCTTCTCGGTGGATTGTTTACGGACACGCCACTCCTCGATAGTCTCTAGGGCATCGGGAGTTCCAATTGATTTCAATGAGCTTAAGGCAGTGTCGCGATTATCGCCGACCGGGTCATTTAATGCTTCCGCCAATGCAGGGATAGCATCTGCGTTGGCAATTCTTCCCAATGCCCATGCAGCGGCGCGCCGTGTGCCGGGATGAGGATTCCGCAAAGCCTCGCTAAGTTCTAGTGTTGCGCTCGCATCGCCAATCCGTCCCAATGCCTCTGCCGCGTTGACCCGTAGTGCGCCACGCAAATCAGTGATGAATCCGCCATAGAATTGAACAACTACTGGCTCGTCGTGGAGAGCATTAATTAGAGTTTGTATGACTTCTTTGCGCCTTTCGGAAGCGTTTACATACTCGGCAAGCTCACCTAAAAGCCTGGCTGCAGGTGGACGGAGATTCTCATCACCCTCCCGCAACGTCTCTAGCAAGCCGGGTATCGGGTCGCCGTTCCCGTCAACAGTAAGACGTTGCAACATCATTCGTTCTGACGCTTCAAGGTTTATCAGAAACCGGCGTTGAGGATCGAGCTTGCGAAGAGCCTCAATGTCACGCTTGATTTCTTGATTATTGCGTCCAGCTAAGGCCCGCAGAGCCAAGCTAATTAATGTGAACATGGGCACTCCTGTCAGCGAACGATAAATTCGACCCAAAGCAAATCATAATAGCGGTATTATACGCGAATCGTCCGAGTTGCCACCCCGCCCGGTTTGACATCCCGCCCGGATCGGCTATCCTGTTCTTGAATAGGCCATAGGCAAAGTTAGAAGTTAGCCCCGCAATAAGCGCGGGGAGCAAGAAAACGTTGAATGCAGAAGTGAAAAGCAAAAAGCCATAGGCTATTTGCCACACGCTATCTGCCATCCGCTATCCGCCATCAGCTTCTTGGAGCGTCTCCATGCCCGATCCACTCATCGGCAAAATCATCGGCGGCTGCGAAGTTCTCAGCCCGCTGGGCAAGGGCGGCATGTCCGTCATCTACCTTGCCCGCCAGAAATCCGTCAACCGCGAGGTCGCTGTCAAGGTGTTGTCCGCCACGCTGCTCGGCGATTCGACCTTCATGGAGCGCTTTAGCCGCGAGGTCGAGACGACCGCCCGCTTGCAGCACCCGCGCATCGTCCCGATTTTTGACTACGGGGAACACGACGGGCAGCCCTATATCGTCATGGCTCACATCCCCGGCGGCTCGCTGGCCGATCTAATCAGCTTTGGGCCGATGACCATGGCGCTGACTTCGCGCATCATCTCCGAAGTCGCCGAGGCGCTCGACTTCGCGCACGGTCATGGCGTGATCCACCGTGACATCAAGCCTGCCAACATTCTGCTCGACAGCCTGCAAAACGCCATCCTCACCGACTTTGGCGTCGCGCGCGTCATTGCCGCCACCCAGCAGTTGACCCGCGATTCGATCCTCGGCACGCCGTCGCATTTGGCCCCGGAGATGCTGGCCGACAACAACGAGATCACCTCCGCCGCCGACATCTACGCGCTGGGCGTGACGCTCTACCAGATGCTCACCGGGGCTATCCCGTTTGGCGGCGACACCGCCGTCCAGATGTTGTGGGCGCACGTCAACCAGCCCGCCCCGCTGATCACCGCCCAGCGCGCCGATCTGCCCCCGGCGCTGGACGCCATCACCCAGATGGCGCTGGCGAAGTCGCCCGCCGCCCGCTATCACAGCGCGGGAGAATTGGCCGAAGACCTCGCCGAAGCCATCGAGGGCCGCGCCGCCAGCCATGCCGCCGAAGTTCCCGCCGCGCGGGGCGGCGGCGAGGACCTCGCTATTTCCGAGCATGTGGCCACCAGCCCTGATATTAAGGCCGCTATCAGACGGGCTATCGAGCAGGTGGTCAAGATTGTCCGGCCCGACGGCATCACCGGGACGGGCGTGGCCTTGCCCGGCGACACCGTGATCACCTGTTTGCATGTCGTCGATGGCGCGCCGGGAATTTACATCCACTTCCGCAACGGCGAGCAGATTGAGGCGGACGCGGTGGCGGTAGAGCCTCATACCGACCTCGCTATTCTGCGGCTGCGATCCGCGCCTCAGCGCTTGACCGAAGACCAGTTGAATGGCATTAAGCTCTCGACCCGCGCGCTGGAACCCGGCGAGAATCTGGCGGCCATCGGGCATCCGCTGGGGTTGGATTGGTCAGTGTCGGGCGGGCATTTTAACGCCATCCGCCAGCCCGGCGAAGACCCCCTGCCCGACTTTGGCATCACCCTGACCGCCCCGCTGGTGCAGGTCGATGTGGTCATCAACTCCGGCAACTCCGGCGGCCCGATCCTCGACGCGGAGGGGCATCTGGTGGGCATCGCCGACAGCATCATCAATCCGGCGGTCGCCAACAACATCGGCTTTGCCATCGAGGGCGGCGTGGCGCTTCAGTTCTGGCGCGACCACGCCGCCGACCAGACTCCGCTGGCAGCCTACACTTGCGACCATTTGCACAAGGATGGCGAGAAATACTGCCCGCTGACCGGCAAGCCGGTCAAGCCGCTGGAACACGTTGACATGCCGACGGCGGACGCGGTGCGCTACACCTGCGGGCATATTCACCCGCCGGGGCTGGCCTATTGCCCGCTGATAGGCAAGCCCGCCGAGCAAATCGACGCGACTCCCGCCTCAACCGACCTGCCTACCCCGGTGGTCGCCGCCGCGCAATTCAAGTGCAGCAACTGCGGCTTCGAGTTCGCCGCCAATCTGGGGTCATGTCCCCGGTGCGGCAAGCCAAGGCGGTAGCGCGGCATATCGCGTGATATTTGGTTGGGCTTGCATGGTGGGCGCAGTTGGCCCGGTTGGGTGGCATCAGGGTGAGCAGGCCGTATGCAGAGAATACGGAGTCGGCTCGCAGACCTCACCCCCACCTGACCTCCCCTTTCAGGGTCGGTCTGTCCTCCCCCATGCATGGGGGAAGCACAACCATTGGGTGGAGGTGTGGCTGATTTCCGGCGGCGGGGGGCGAGATGTATCTCGCCCCTACGTTTGTCCCCGCGCGGCTGGACACGGTGGCGCACATACCACCCAGCATACCCCGCGAGCGGCCCCTTTCCTCCCGCTAAAGCGAGCAGGGGCATAAGCCGGAAGCCCGGATGCCTAAAAAACAACTCCTTCTCGCTTGTCTGTTTCCCCCAGCGACGACATAGTCCCCGGATTCCGCAGACCAGCGGCAGCGGCGGCTGGCTTCCCCGTTTGACACGAAGACCGCGACGACATAGTCCCGGCCCCTGTGCCGCGTCGCACGCGGGAAGACAGACGACACTGCGAAAAGATAACTACAGCAATGAGCAATGAGCAATGAGAAAAAGCTAAGAGCCAAAAGCGAAAGGCTAACAGTTAACGGCAAAAGGCGGGCGACCCAGTGGGTCGCCCCTACGTCTGTGGGCGGTGAACAATCGGTGGAAGCACCCCCTTTACAGGGGCCAGCCGATTCCGAAGGCCCGCGCCTCCGGGGGCGGGTGGGGTTGCCCCAGCCCGTCCGTGCGGAGGCCCAACAGACAAGTCAGAAGTGAGAAGTCAGAATGCAGCCCCGCAAAAAGCGCGGGGTGCAAGCAAAGTAACGACAAAATCAAAGGCAAAGGCAACTGCAATGGCATCTGCGTAGAACTTATGTTCGGACACTATTTTACAGGGTTATCGGAAAAAGTCAATAGCATTTTGTAGCACGTTTGGTCTACAAAATCCAACCCAATGCAAATGTAGTATTATCAATAAAATGCGACACGCAGCTTCTTCCTTTCAAGAGTGACTGGATATCTGAGAGGCGATGACAACTCCAGCGCGGTTTCAATCTGTAGCAGCCGCCCAGCAAAGCGAGCGGCGGGTGGCTGGGCTTCGTCGCCGCGCTTCGCGTCAAGCATGTCTTTAGCTTCAAGTCTATTTTGCTCCCAAACACTGTCCGCGCCTGATCAGCGCGGCAACCCCGCCGAGCGTGGCTATCTTCAGCATCGGCTCGACGAGACGATGAGTAGATGATAAGTTTTATCAGTTGAGCGCAGACCAAATAGTCCGCCCGCCCACTGCGCTCTTGCCGTTCTCTCTGGCCAGACCAAACGCTTCCAGCTTAAACTCTTTCGTGTAACGCTTCCGTGTTGCCATGCTGCCTCTCCTCGTCTATATTGTGTTGGGTTTCTCACTCTCCACTATTTCGATGGGGGCTCATCTCATGGCGATAAGCAAGTCATCTAACAAAAATGGCGCGTCAATTGGCAAGATATTGCAACCAAGTTCTCAAGCGGAGATGGATCAGGCGCTCGCTGTTCTAACCGCTCACAAAGACGCTTGGGCATTAATGGATATCCCAAGTCGAATTGCGCTGCTTGACCAGATTAAACAGGATTTGCCAAAGGTTGAAAAACGCTGGATTGAAGCAGGCTTAGCAGCCAAGGGGGGCGACACAGAGACATTGGCGGAGGGCGAAGAATGGTACTCCATCACTATAATTTATCGGAACATTCGATTTTTACGCAAAGCATTGCAAGATATTATCCGATATGGGAAACCGAAAATTCCAGGCAAAGTAACAACTCGTTCAAATGGGCAGGTTGTTGCCCAAGTGGCGCCTTATGATTGGAAGGAAGCGCTTGCATTGTCTGGAATGCGTGCTGAAGTCTGGATAGACCCATCTGTTTCATTGCAAGATGGTGACATCCCGCAGGCGTCTTTTTATCAAAGCCAGAATAAGAAGGGGCAAGTTTGTATGGTGTTAGGCGCTGGGAATGCCAGCGGGGTAATACCCGGAGACTTCATGCACAAACTATTTGTTGAAGGGCAGGTGGTTGCGCTGAAAATGAATCCAGTAAATGAATATCTGGGACCAATTCTAAAAGAGGGGTTTAATGCCCTAATTAAAGCCGGTTTCTTGCAAATTTTATATGGTGGGGCGTGGGAAGGCACATACTTGAGTAATCACCCCGCCGTGGACACTGGGCATATGACCGGCTCAGATCGCACCTTTGAAGCCATAGTGTTTGGTTCAGGCTCAGAAGGAGAGCAGCGAAAACAAGCTCACCAACCAATCTTTACGAAACCCTTTTCGGCTGAGTTAGGCAATATTGCCCCGGTGATTGTTGTGCCGGGACCGTGGAGTGAGAAGGATATTAAGAACCAGTCCGCCCGGCTGGGCTCCTGGTTAGTGCCAAATTCAGCTCATAATTGCCTGACTCCAAGAATGATCATTCAAATGAAAAATTGGGAGTGCCGCGAAAAACTAAATAAAGGGATCGCAAACTTTTTGGCAGGAATGAAAACTCGCAAAGCCTATTACCCGGGCTCATTCGAACTCCATCAGCAATTTATAGAGGCGCATCCGCAAGCCCTGCAACTTGGAAAACCACAGGAAGGTCATTTGCCATGGACATTCATCCAAGATGTAGACGCAACGAAAGAGGATGACATTTGTTTCAAGCGTGAACCCTTCATGAGTCTATACTCAGAGACAGCTTTGGAAGCGAAAGATGTGGTCGAGTTCATTGGCAAGGCGGTGGAATTTGCAAATGAAAAGCTGTGGGGCACACTGGTTGCTTCCATTGTGGTGCATCCAAAATCTATGAAAGACCCAGCCGTCGCCGCCGCAGTGAATCAGGCAATTGCAGATTTACGCTATGGTTCTATTGTAGTAAATCAATGGGGTGTTTTAGCGCACTACATGACGATCACGCCGTGGGGCGGGTATCCAGGAAGCGACATCTATGATGTGCAATCAGGCATGGGGTTTGTAGACAATCCGTTAATGTTTGACCGTGTTCAAAAGTCAGTGATCTATGCGGACTTTACTCCCGCGGCAGACCCATTCCTTGCCAATACATCCAACACTTATCTTTTTTATCGTCAGGATACGCGCTATCACTTCAACCCTTCGATAGGCAATCTGTTTAATCTGATCTGGAGAGCCTTGACTATCAAGGAAGCCAAAGCCCCTTCATAAGAGAGAGGTGGATGAGCAGGGAGAGTTTACGAACCTGCCGCCCAACAAAGCGCGCGCTGGACGCTGGGGATTCTGCGGCATTTTCAAGCATTTTCCTCGCTTCGCGTTTTTTCTGCTCCCCAGCAGAGTCCACACCCGCCCCAGCGTGCCCGCAGGGGCATAACGCCAGCCGTCAGGCGCGTTAATGGGAAATCCCCGGCGCAGACAAATTGGTTCGAACGAAGCAGGTCATGCGGAAGATGAAAGAGATCATTGTTGCCGATCTGAAAAAGGCGCACAACGGAGAGCGCTGTTATCCGCCTCTACTGATCTTTTTGAATCTTCTCCCGTTCATCATCCCAAAGTTTTGCAAATCGCTCAAAAACATCAGCAATGATTTCTAGGCTGCTTTCTGAGTAACTTGAAATCAATTCGTCTTGCGCCTTTCTCGCCGATGTAAACCATGATGCGGCTTTTTCTGCGCTTGATTGCGCAGGAACGATCAGAGTCCCGCGGCGATCATTGGGATTAGGCCGGCGTTCAATTAATCCAGCCTTTTCGAGCCGATCAAGCATGGCGGTCGTTGCGCCAGAAGTGAGACCCGTATGCCTGGCAAGCTCGGAGGGCGTGGCAATGCCTTTTTGGAATAGAAGCCTGAGACATTCCATGTCGGTTACGTTAAGTCCTGCCCATTCACTCATAGCATTTCGGAACTGCGTCAAATTTACGCCATAATCCCGCACTGCCATCAGCGCTCGTTTCTTCAAGTCAGTTTTTGTGGATTTCGTCATGAAAAGACATCCTTGACATTATCTTTATTTTGAAGTATCTTTATTATAAAGATAAATTTGCTTATATGCAAGGTGTCAAAACAACCCCAATTCAAACAAGGAGATTTCCATGAGCCTAAAGGCAGATACGAAAAAGTCCGCCAACACATCTGGTGAAGGATTCACGGCTGAGGAAAAAGCCGCGATGAAGGAACGCGCCAAAGAGTTGAAGGCGGAAGCACGTGCGGGCAAAGACAAGGCGGCTGGGGAAAGCGCCGTGCTGGCGGCGATTGCCGAGATGCCGGAACCGGATCGCGGCCTAGCTACACGACTCCATGCGATCATTAAAGCCAGCGCGCCAGCCCTCTTGCCGAAAACGTGGTACGGGATGCCCGCGTACGCCAATAAGGACGGCAAGGTCGTTTGCTTCTTCCAAGCCGCGGATAAGTTCAAGGCGAGGTACGCGACGCTTGGCTTCCAGCACGACGCAAACCTCGATGAAGGCCACATGTGGCCGACCTCCTTCGCGCTGATAAAGTTGACCGCCGCCGAAGAGGCGAAGATCGCTGCGCTCGTGAAGAAAGCGGTGAGCTGAGGGCTGATCTCGCCACTGGCCACTGCCCCGGGCCGGATCGTCAGGAGAACACGCGCCATCGTGCGCTGAACACCAAAAAGCGTCATAAAAAATTAAACCGCCCAGCACGGCGAGCAATGGACGCTGTGTTGGGCGCCATTTTCGAGCATTTTTCTGGCTTCGGGTTTTTCCTGCTCCCGAACAGAGTCCACACCCGCCCCAGCGTGCCCGCACGGGCATAACGCAAACCGTTGGGCAGACGGAGCGAAAGGGGGCAAGGCCGTGATCCTTCCCAAAGAGCGCGACCCCAGATTCATCACGGTTCGTCGCGGCGGCGCTCTGCAAGACTCCGACCACCGGCTTCTCGCCGAGTGGGCAGCCGACTGCGCGGAGCATGTGCTGCATCTGTTCGAGGCGGCACAGCCGGCTGACGCGCGACCGCGCCAAGCAATCGAGCTAGCGCGAGCTTGGGCACGGGGCGAGATCGCGATGTCTCAAGCGCGCACGGCAGCCGGCCATGCGCAAGCCGCTGCGCGGGATCTGTCCGGCGCCGCGCGGCATACGGCGTATGCTGCCGGGCAGGCCGCGGCGGTAGCTCATGTCGCCGCCCACGAACTCGGCGCAGCGGCCTACGCCATCAAGGCGGCACGCTCTGCCGCGCCAGACGGCGAGGGCAACCGCGCCGGTCGGCAGGAATGTCAGTGGCAGCGCGGGCAGCTGCCGGATGCGATCCGCGATCTTGTGCTGGATGACCAAAGGTTGCGAAACGGAATCTGCTGGTCGGTGTTTGACTGCTAATAGACTCTCTTGAACCACAGCCTCTGCCCAACAAAGCGAGCGCTGGATGGTCGTGACGCGGCGCTGGACTTGTGCGGCAACCCCACCGAGCGCGCGTATCTCCAACGTCGGCTTGACGAGATATGGCGCCAATGATATGGTTTTAGCGGCTGCAGCAGAGAACAACATCGGGGGGAAAAGCATGACAAATCAACCAGCCCTCAACGCTCGCGCCACCACCATCGAAGAATTGGAGATCGTTCTTGGAAAGTTCTTTGACGAGACAAAATTCGCGCTTGGCCTTGCTTTCAAGCCTCAGCCCGGCGACATTATTATCGCCCCTTACTCTAAGTGCGGCACAACATGGTTGCAGCAAATCGCTCACGGGCTGCGCACACGCGGCAGCATGGAATTTGACGATATTTACGACGTGATTCCGTGGATTGAGACTGCGTATGATTTTGGTTGGGATTTAGACGCGCCACAGGTTGCCAAACCCCGCGTCTTCAAGAGCCACATCAGTTGGCACAATATCCCTAAAGGAGCGCGCTACATCGTCTCCTTCCGGCATTACTATGACGCTATCGTTTCTTCCTATCGCTTTAGTGAAGGCTGGATGTTTGAGCCGGGCACGATCAGCCTCGAAGCCCTGACGCGCTGGGAGTTCCCGCGTGACAAAGCAGACAGCCGGGGCTATTGGTTTCATCTCAATTCGTGGTGGGAACAACGCCACAACCCGGATGTGTTGCTACTGTGCTATGAGGACATGAAGGCTGATTTGCCCGGAACGATTCGAAAAGTGGCCCGCTTTATGAACATCAAGCTGGATGATGAACTCTTAGCGATTGTCGCCCGGCAGTCTACCCTTGAGTTTATGTTGGCGCACAGCCACAAATTTGATGAGCATAACTTGCACGCAATCGGCGGAAAACGGGCCGGTCTGCCGCCCCCTATTGACAACAGCAAGGTGACTGCGGGCGCTCCCAAAGACGCCCGTTACCAGCTATCGCCGACCCTGAAGGCAGAGCTTGACGACATCTGGCGAGAGCAGGTCACGCCCAAATATGGCTTTAAGAACTATGAGGAACTGCGTCTGGCTCTCAGAGAACTGCCTGAATGATGAGCGCTCTTGGCGAACCCTAAACTCAGCGGCGCGCCAGCGATGGCCCCACGACTTATTCGCCGCGCCGCTGTTCAGCATGGAAAAGCCGCTGGCAAATTCAGGAGACGCGAACGCATGAGTATTCGGCCAGTCCGTCTTTTTGCGTTGACGCTGGGGGTGGTTTTCGCTGCTACAGCCTGCGCGGAACGCGGGCCTGTCGTCGCTCCCGAGCCAATCCCGACATCGAGCCTCACGCCATCGCCCACTGACATTCCAACCGCCAGCCCCATTCCAACGCTCGGAGCATTGTTTGACGCGAAAGTTGATGTTGGCGGCTACCAACTACGAATCGTTTGCGCTGGCGAGGGAGGACCAACCGTGATCATCGAGGCCGCCTTTGGCGACCCGCCAGTGGAAAGCGGCAGTTGGAGGACCGTGGCAAACGAAATACAAAAGACCGCGCGGATTTGCGTTTATGATCGGGCCGGGCTGGGATCAAGCAGTGTCGCGCCGGGCGAAAACCGCACGAGCCGGGACATGGCCCGGGCGTTGCATGACTTGCTTGACAATGGTGGCGTGCCCGGCCCTTATGTGTTGGTGGGGCACTCATTGGGCGGCTATCACGTCCGAATGTTTGCCAGCCTGTATCCCGATGAAGTCGCCGGAATTGTGTTAGTGGACTCGTCCTATCCGGATCAATGGTCAGAGGTCGTCGCGGCGCTGCCGCCTGAGTCGCCCGACGAGCCGAGCCTCTTCAAAGAACTGCGCACTGTGCCTCCGGCGTCCCTGCCGGAAAAGATGGATATCCTCGCCAGCGCCGATCAAGTCCGAGCAACCGGGTCGCTGGGCGACCTCCCTCTGGTCGTGCTCACCCATAGCCCGACCTTTACCTGGCATGCTGATTCCAATGTCCCGCCGGAGATCGTGGGCAAGATCGAAGGCGTCTGGCAACGCCTGCAAAATGATCTGGCTGGCCTTTCGTCGAATAGTTCTCATATCATCGCCACCAAGGCTGGCCACTGGATTCAGGCCGATGAGCCGCAACTGGTTATTGACGCAATTCTCAAGGTTATCGATGAAGCCAACCAGCGCGGTTCATGATGATGCGAGCCTCCCGACATCGCCGTCAAACGATCAAGCCGACAGCATGGTGGGCTACTTCGCTTGCCTCGAAGCGCTCGACTCGCTTGAATTTCACATCCTTGATCGCATCGATCCCGCCCATGCCAGCCGCGAGCTAGTCGCCATCAGGGATCAGGCCGAGCGGCTGCATGGCGAGATCGCCG
>Ga0210377_10000689_pt1 | contig 32217 bp, 28 predicted proteins | sample PLM4_65_b1redo_FD_155480 | JGI IMG/M metagenome (GOLD analysis project Ga0210377, IMG submission 155480) | Groundwater sediment microbial communities from an aquifer in East River, Colorado, USA - PLM4_65_b1 redo | ecosystem: Environmental > Terrestrial > Soil > Riparian zone | place: USA: East... | reverse complement strand
TCGCTGGATCCACGGACCGGAGCGGCGCGCGGGCGGCGCGCCGAATGGATACGGCCTCTACGACATCTGCGAGAACGTCCACGAGTGGTGCAGCGACTGGTATGGACGCGATTACTACGCGATATCGCCGGAGCGCAATCCACGCGGCCCGGACTCGGGCTCGCGACGCGTCTCTCGCGGAGGCTCGTGGCGTCATCAGGTCAAGGTCAGCCGCTGTGCGGCGCGCTCCAGCATCCCGCCCGCCCTGCAATACGCCGATTACGGCTTCCGCATCGCATGCGATCCGGACTGAGACACCTCACGTTTCTTTGTGAGCCTGCTTCGTCATCGCGACGAGGACCTGGCGCGCCTGTTCGCGCGTGCGAACCTCTTCGGGAAACGCGATGCGCCTTCCCTTCATCCCCTCGGCGGTTCTGGCGCGGACGACGAAGCCCAGCCGGTCGCACGCAACCATCGTCGCCTCTTCGGCATCCAGTCCGCCGAAGTGACGCGTGATTTCGCGCAGTGCCTCTTCGTGATCGCGGTTCATGTGCTCGATGATCCCCGCCGCCGCCTCGAGCAGGGGATCGGCCTTGGCCGAACAGTAGTCCGTCTGATCGACCCATCCCATCACGCCGAATCCGCCGACGAAGTACAGTTGCGCAACCTCGAGCTGAAAGAACGAGAAGTCGGAGAACCCGATCCAGTGCCGCGCCGACGGATGTCGATCGAGATAGGCCGCGCGAAGCGGTTCGGTCGGATCGTCGATCCGCCGGACCGTGCCGAGCAATGTCGCCCGCGGCGAACCGAGAGGGTCGAAGCCGCTCCCACTCTGCATGACGAGCAGGCTCGCGCGCGGGTCGGCGAGCAGATTCTGCGTGTGGATTGCCATGCCGCTGATCAGGAAGAGAGGTGAGCCATCGGCGACAAGCGCGTACGGCATGACCGAGGCGAACGGCCAGCCGGGATGATGATGCGACTGCGTGGCAAGTGTCCCCACCCTTTCGCTCTCGAGAAGCGTGCGAACCCGTTCGGCGTAGCTCGGTTCGGGCGCAGTCTGCGGAGGGCCGGAAGAAGCGTGTTGGGTCATGGCGATGCAGTGTATGTCGGACTCGGTTTCTTACTCCTCCTTCGGCGGGCGCACGAGCTTTTCGAACAGATTGTCGAGCGCAGCCTTCGGGTCGTGATGAACGCCCGAGTGCACGGCTGAGGTCTGGATGACCGTGCTGCGAGGGGAGACGAGCCAGTGGAAGCGCGCGCGCTGCGGGAGAGTCCCGATCGAGCCGGCATCGCCGCCTCCAGCACAGACTCTCGGGATGACCGCGAGGTAGCTCTCGACGACGGAGACATCGATCGACGGCGCGAGCGCTTTCAAGCGCAGGTGATCCAGCTCGATGCGCGACTCGAGAAATCCCCGCGTCGGACAGAACACGATCACGCCGGCGTTGAGGAACTCACCCCGGTCGACGCGCGGCACGACGCGCACGACGGCGTAATCAAACACGAAGCGTTCGCGCACGAACGGCGTCCTCCATCCACTCCCGCGGCGGCTCGAGCCGCTGCATCAGGTACTCACGATACGCGGCGCGATGCTTTTCCACCGTCCCAAACCGCGGCTCATCGCCCAGCCATGACTCCGGGATCAGGGCGATCACCTGGGCGATCGCGTCCGGCGTCAGCAGCGCGGCCAGCTCCGCGTCGACTTCGCGCAGCTCGCTTGCCCAGCGCAGCAGGACGTGATCGCCGATCTGCGGGAACGGGTTACGGCTCCGCTTCAGGTAATCGTCCCAGTGGTGATGAAAGATGAGCGTCGCGCCGTGATCGATCATCCACAGATTGCGGTGCCATACGAGCAGGTTCGTATTCTTCGCGGTGCGATCGACGTTCGTCGCGAGCGCATCGAACCAGACGATCGAAGACGCCAGTCGCGGCTTGCCGGCGATCGGCAGCTCGACAATCGGATCGAACGTGATCGAGCCGGGGAGATAGTCGAGCGCCAGGTTGAGACCTTCGCTCTTCCGCAAAAGATCCTGAATCTCCGGATCGGGCTCGGTCTTCGCCATCCGCGGATCGAGCTCGGCGAACACGATCTCGGGAACCGGTAGCCGCAGGGCCCGCGCGATCTCGCCGGACACGAGCTCCGCGATCAGCGCTCGCGCGCCCTGTCCCGCCCCGCGGAACTTCAGAACGTACGTGCCGTCGTCGTCGCCCTCCACGATCGCAGGCAGAGAGCCTCCCTCGCGCAGCGGCATCACGTATTCGGTTGCGGTGATCGTCCGGATCATCATTAGCGGGGCTGATTATCGCCGGGCTCACCACCGATGCTTCTTAAAGTCGATCCGGCCGCGGTCATCGAAGCGGATCCCTTCCGCTTCGAGCAGGTGGCGCTGGAGCTCATGCCAGTCTCCGGCGGTGCGGGCGCTCACCTCGCCGCGCGCGTTGATGACGCGGTGCCACGGAATCGCAATCGACGCGGGCAGTGCATGCAGCGCGTAGCCGACCTGCCGCGCGTGGCCGTCCAGTCCGGCGAGCGTCGCGACCTGTCCGTACGTGGCGACCCGGCCGCGCGGGATCCGTCGCACGACCGCATAGATGCGCAGGTAGTTGGAGCTCGGTCGTTTCACGCGGCGTTGCGAGATTGTACCGAGCCGAGGAACGCCGGCGTCCCGCCGGCTGGTCCGCCGGCCTCTGGCCGGCGCCGCCGAGACGGCGGCGTTCCTCGGCTGCAGGGTAGGGTCCACCCCAGTGGCGTCACTCCTTAAGTAAAGCAGACAAGAATCGACCGTGTCCCCCGCCGCATTGGTTCAATCGCGTATGAAACGTTTCTGCGCAACGGCTGTCTTTTTCGCCGCGATGCTGTCCGGCTGTGGCAGCGTGATCCGCCGCGAGTTTCTCGACAACGGCGCGCGCGACTTCGATTTCCGCGCTCCGAACTGCTCCACCGACGCGACGGCGCGATCGGCGCCCATCGAAGTTCGATACCTCGGCTCGGGAGGATTCTCCATTCGATGGGGCGGTGACGCGCTGCTCCTGGGCCCTTACTTTTCGAATGCCGGAGGCCTCTGGAGAGCGCAGTTCGGCCGCCTGGCATTCGATGAGAGAAGGATCGCCGGCGGCATGCGGAACATCGACGCCGAACGTGTTCTCGCAGTGGCGCTCGGCCATTCGCACTTCGATCACATCGGCGACCTCCCGATCCTGCTGCGGGACTACATCGGCGGTGCGACCGTGTACACGAATCGCGAGGGCGGCGCGATGCTCGCCGCGTACGCAGCGACGCTGCATCCGCGCGTCGTTGCCGTCGAGCCGCTGGTGAATCAGTGGATCTCCGTCCGTCGCAAGGACGGAACCGCCAGCTCGATCCGATTGATGCCTCTGTCGTCGGATCATGCCCCGCAACTCTGCTCCCGCCGATCGTGGCCCTGTACTTACGCCGCGTGCGAGCTGCACCAGCCATGGACGACGCCATGGACCGCACATCGGATGCGCCGACTGTGCGGCGGCGGGACCTTCGCCTACCTCATCGATCTCCTGAATCCGAACGGATCGGTGGCCTTCCGTCTCTACTACAACGACGCCGCGCCCGGAACCGACCTCACGCTGCCGCTCTCCGTCGCGACGGAACACGCTGTGGATGTCGCGATCATCTGCATGGCGTCGTACGACCTCGTGGAGAAATATCCCGAACGGCTGCTGGCGACGCTGAAGCCGCGCCACATCGTCATCTCGCATTACGAGGACTTTTTCGCAAAGTCGGATGGATCGTGGAGTTTCGTGCCGCTCATGTCCAATCGCAAAGCGAATCGCTTCATGGCGCGGCTCAAAGCTGCCACCGAGGGCGATTCGATCGCGTGGAAGCCCCCGATCAACGCGGTCTGTGGACCGATGACGCGCCGTTGGAGCATGCCCGTTCCGCAATCGGCCCTGTACTTCAACCCATGACGGAAAGCCAATCATGAAAACGCTCCATGTCGCGCTGCTCGTATGGTCAATGACAGCAACTGCGCTCTTCTCCTCGATCACGCCACGGGAGCGATGCATGGCTCGCGTGCCGGATACATTGAACGTGGGTGTTCGCTCATCGGCGGTGCGCAACCTGAGACAGGAGTTGCCGTACCACCTTCGCAACGTCTTCAGCCTCATTCCGCGGCCGCGAGACCCCGGATGTGAGGAAGGAAGACCGTTACAGATCAACATCGCGACGGGCACGGACTACCAGCTTCTCGACTGGATGAGTCAGGGCCTTCTCGATGCCGCCGTGCTGCCGGATCTGTCGGTCTCGCTGCTGGCGCGCGACGGCATCTCGGCATACGAGGTGGTGAATCTCGATGCCCGCGATGCGGACGCGCTTCTGCCGTCGGCGCGGCCCGAGCCGCACGCCGGCCGTTTCAGCGAGGGGTTTCGCCAGCCGTTGCCGAACCCCGTCCAGGAGTACGACACGTTTCTCGCCGAGGTGTGGTCGCGCGCGATCGCGGCGCACGACGCTCCGGCGAAAAACGGCGGAGCCGCGCCGGTGCGAAGTCGCCACGTGATCTTCGCATCGCATCTCTCCTCCACCGGATTCGTCTGGCCGGTTACCCGCGCCTCCGCTGTTTTCAATCAGTACCTCGATCGTGCGGGGCGGAGGAACGATGCGCCGCTGACTGATGCATTGTGGAACGAGCTGTTCGCATCGGTGCGTTTCAGTCTCGATTGCGCCGATGTCGAGGAGTGTTTCGACAGCGCCGTGTCGCAACACGAACGGGCGGATTTCACCGAGCACGGCTGGTCCGGCCACGAGATCGTGATCCTGTTCCCGGGCGAGGATGCGCTGGGCGCGCAGAAACCGGAAGAGGGCGAGGACGCGTTCCGCCCGCATCTGATTGTGAGCGCGGTGGCTGCCATGCGGGTCTTCAAGGTTCCCGATCACCACCTCCGGCCGCCGCAACCGCGCACGCCGGGGGTTTTCACGGCGATGATCGATGCATCGCGCCGCGGCAGGCAGCAGGTGCCGTCCGCGTTGCGCGCGGTGTTCGTTCCTGAGCCGTTGTTCGGAGTCCGCACCTACGGCTTCACGATGGATGAGGCACTTCGCCTCTTGAAGAGTGAGCAGCGCAACTCGGCGGACAGCCACCTCGCCCTCGTGCTGCCCGGTGGCGGCGTCAAAGCGGCGTACCAGACGCGCATCATCGACGAGCTGTACGAGCACGCGTATCTCGAGAACCAGGCGGTCGAACAGTCGGATGCGAGCTCGAACGCGCTTCGCGTCCGCACCGTCATCGGCACCAGCGGTGGCGCTCTCCTCGGCTACTTCGTGTCGCAGCTCGGCAAGAATCCCGTCGAGCTGTTCGACGTCTTATGGATGAAGGACGGCCAGATGCTGAAGAGCACCGATATCTTCGGCTGGACCGACCTGCTGCGGTACGTCAGCATCGTCGTCACCTTCGCCGTCTTCTGCGTTCTGCTGTTTTTCACTTCCGCTCCGAAAGGTGCCGAGCCGGCCGGACACGTCTACCGATGGCGGCTGACGCTGGCGGTCATTCCGCTGTTCGTCCTTGCGCCGGTGTTCATCCGCTGGGTCAGTCCGTCCGAGGTGGAGCATGTGCCGGAGATCGAAGGGATCTTCTATGCGGTGATGGCGATCATGGTCATGATCGCGGATCAGTTGCTGATCTACCGGAAGGACGCCGCCGCGGAGCCGGGGCCGCGGTTGCGGAAGGGCGACCTCGTTCTCATCGCCGCGGGCGTCGTTCTGCTGTCCATGTCCCTGTTCGGTCCTGCGCAACAGCGCGATCTCGGCTTCGGCATCGCATTCGCGACCATGCTGCTCGTCGTGGTGGGCGGGACGATCGTGTTGATCAAGGCTCAGCAGGGGACGATCGAGCGCCCGGTGCGCCGGGCCGTCGAGATCGTGTCGTCGGTCGTGGTCGTGCTGGCACTCTGTTCCGCCGGCTGGATTCTCCGCGAGATGCACATCTTCGCCGGCGTCGCGCTTCTCCTCGTCGCCGCTCTCCAGTACGCGTACATTCAGGCCAGGCCACAGATCGACTTTCAATGGATCCTGACGTTCGTCGCGGTGTTTCTCGTCGCGGAGCTGTGCTGGCCGCGCGAGCCGATCGGACGCGGCTGGTTGGCGCTGATGCAATCGCCGTCGCTGCAGATCAGCACGGCGGCGTTCTTCCTGGCGCTGGGCTTCATCATCCTGCTGATCGGCGGAAGCATCTGGACATATCGCTCGCGCGCCTACGAGCTGGACCGCGGCAAGGATGGTCTGGTCGCGGCGGTCGTCGTCGTGATCGCATACGTTCTGCTCACGCTTCTGATCATGGCTGCGCTGACGACGTTCGCGTCGGAGTGGGTGACGCCGCTCGAGCTGACGCCGCGGTTCTGGCTGGCCGTGCTGATCGTGAGTGCGGCGATCGGGATCGCCATCATTGTGGCGTCGCGTCACGAGCGTCTCAAGGCGACGCGGTTCGCCAAAGGCGTCTCGTTCCTCTGTGAACAGCACCCCAACGGCACGATCGTGCAGCGGCGTTACGCGCGGATGCTGCTGTTTGCCGCGTCTGCCGTCGCGTGGTGGAACATCGTCGAAGCTCCGGCGCTCTACGGCAACCGGCACGCGCGCGAGTATCACGCGAATGCGATCCGCCAGTTCAATCTGAAGCGCTGCAACGGCCGGAAGCCGTGCGGAGACTTCAACCCGACGGCGCGCTTCGTGGCCCCTGCGAACCTCCTGCAGCAGGACGGCACACGCTACTTCATGTTCCTTCCGCCGAACGAGCCCGATTGTCCTGCCGTGCCGAATCGTCCGGCCAGCGGCGCGCAGTGGCTGATCTTTCGCGGCGATCACACGAGCGCGGAGGGCTGCGATCCGAAGCCGTCCGAAGACGACATCAAGGAGGTGACCTTCGCATCTGGATCGCCGTTCCCGATCTTTCCGGCGCACGTGCTGAATCTGGCGAGAGAATCATCCGGCGACGAGACTGCGTTCGTCGACGGCGGCTACTCGAACAACGTTCCGGTCGACGCCGCGAGGACCCTCGGCGCGAGTCAGGTGCTGATCATCCAGTCCAGCAGCGCGTTGCCTGCCGAGATCACTCCGTCGCGAATCACGCAGTGGATCAGGGCGCACGTCTTCGGAAAGTTGGTCCGCAATGCCGAACGCCTTCCGGACTATCTCTTCGAACGGTCGCAACAGGTCGATCGTCTCAGCAGCCGCGACATGTTCGTCGTGTCGCTGTCGCCATCGCGCGACGAGGCCGACTGGCCGGCGCTGTTCGATTTTCGCGCCTCGGTCGTCCGGCGCATGCGCGACACCGCCACAGCCAGTCTGAAAAAGCGGATCGGACTGGTGCAGAGCTGGGGTCTGCCGCAGTTCTCGCTGCACACCGATCTCATCACGAATGCGCCTCCAGCCACGTCAGGAGGTCGTTGACGACGGTGTCGCAGGCGAGCTCGTTCAGCACCTCGTGCCGGAGACCCTCATAGGTCCTGAGTGTCTTGTCGGCGCTTCCGATGCTGGCGAAGACTTGCTCCGCCAGCCGGTGATCGGCAACGTGACGTGCCGGATCACGAGGCGCAGATCGTCGATGTAGAGGTCGAACGACGATACATGCGCGGGAACGCCGCCGGAGTGCCCGTGTCCGCGGAGATCGAAGAGGTGAGATTCGAAATTGTGCGCCATCAGCCGCTCGACGAGCTCGGCGTAACAGCCGGCGTACTCCGCGTATCGACGATCAAGGCCTGGCACATCACGCAGCGGGATGGAACGCAGTAAGGGCGGGAGCGCTGACTACTTCGCTGGTCAATGACGCGATCCGCGGTGTAAGCTGATGCTCACAACCATCATTTCAATTCGCCGCCGTCGAGACGAGCGACTCTGCGTGTCCCCGCGAGCCGCCCGCTGAACACCGCGGTTCAACCAACCTGGTGAGGGAGCGGCGATGTCGCGTCATCCGAGCTTTGTTTTCCTGATTGCGTTCGTCATTTCGGCGAGCGCGTTTGCGCCCGCAGCAGGAGCCGCGACAGTGCTTCCGCTCGAGCGACAGGTGCGTGAACAGTTCCCATCCCTCGTTCTCGACTCTCACACCAGGCTCGAGCCGGTTCAGGAGCTCGTGGCCGGACGGTTGGCATCCGGAATGCGCGCGCGCGGCGCTCTGCGCGTGTTCTACCCTTCGTCATACGACGAGGCGTTCGTCGTCGAGTTGGGAGAGCAGCGCGTTGTCTTGCGCGCCGTCGGTGCGCACTTCGCGCAAGCCGCGACCTCGACGGGAAAACTCTTCTACACGAGACCTCACGACGGCGTCGACGTGATCGAGGTGCCGTCAGCGGGACGCAGCGAAGAGTTACTGGTTCTGCACGACGAGCGTGCGCCACGAGTCTTCGAGTACGAGATCGTGGAAATGCGAGGAGTGGCCGGACTGATGATGCAGGATGGCGCGATCCGGTTCTTTCCGGATCACGTCGCTGTGCCGACCGTGACCGAGAGGGCGGGTGGGCGGTTCACAGCGTTGCAGGCGTCGTTGCAGATTGACCGGCCGTGGGTCATCGATACAAAGGGCCGGCGCTCGGAGAGCGCGGCGCATTGGACGATCGTCGGGGGGCAGGGTCAGCCGCAAACGATCCGCCTGACGATCGATTCCGATGCGCTCGCCTATCCGCTCGTCGTCGATCCGTCCTTCAGCGCGACGGGATCGATGACCACGGCTCGGAACGCCCACACCGCGACGGTATTGCCAAGTGGGAAGGTGTTGATCGCGGGGGGATTCAGCGATTCGGACGACTTGAGTAGCGCGGAGCTGTACGACGCGGCCAGCGGGACGTTCACTGCGACGAACGGGCCCTTGATCACAGCGCGGGTCTACCACACGGCGACGCTGCTGCCCAACGGGAAGGTGCTGATCGCGGGGGGACAGAACGGATCGGACGTTTTGAACACTGCGGAGCTCTACGACGCCGTTACCGACACGTTCACGGCGACGAGCCTGCCCATGACCTCGGCTCGGCAATATCACACGGCGACGCTGCTGCAGAACGGAAAGGTCCTTATCGCGGGCGGGCAGAACAATTCTGGCGCCTTGAACACGGCGGAGCTGTACGACGCGGCCAGCGGGACGTTCACTGCGACGAACGGGCCCTTGATCACAGCGCGGGTCTACCACACGGCGACGCTGCTGCCCAACGGGAAGGTACTGATCGCGGGGGGAATGAGCGGATCGGACTACACGAACATGGCGGAAATGTACGACCCGACCAACGGGACGTTCACGGCGACGACAACAGCCATGATCTCCGCGCGGGGCTACCACACGGCGACGCTGCTGCCCGACGGGAAGGTGCTGATCGCGGGGGGATTTGACGGATCGGCCATCCTGAACAAGGCGGAGCTGTACGATCCGGCGGCAGGGGCCAACGGGACGTTCACGGCGACGAACGGGCCCATGATCACGACGCGGGCCCAACACTCGGCGACGCTGCTGCCCAACGGCAAGGTGCTGATCGCGGCTGGATCTGAAACAGGAGTGGCCGCGAACACAGCGGAGCTGTACGACCCGGCCAGCGGGACGTTCACAGCGACGACAACAGCCATGATCTCCGCGCGGCGCTACCACACGGCGACGCTGCTGCCCAATGGGAAGGTCATGGCCGCGGGGGGACGCGATGCGTTATCCGTCAGCGTGAACACGGCAGAGCTGTACGACGAGACCCTCGGTACGTTCGCGGCGACGAGCGGGTTGATGACCTTGTTCCGAGAGTCTCACACGGCGACGCTGCTTGCGAACGGGAGAGTGCTGATCGCGGGCTCGGGCACAAACACGGCGGAACTGTACGACCCGGCCAGCGGGACGTTCACGGCGACGAGCGCGCCCATGACGTCGCCTCGGTACGGCCCTGAGGCGACCCTTTTGGCTAACGGGAAGGTGCTGATCACGGGGGGAATAGGCGGAACGGGGGCCGTAAACACAGCGGAGCTGTACGACCCGGCCAGCGGGACGTTCACGGCGACGAGCGCGCCAATGACCTCGCCTCGGCACGGCCATAAAGCGACTCTGTTGGCTAACGGAGAGGTGCTTATCTCGGGGGGAGATAGCGGAACGGGCAGCGTAAACACAGCGGAGCTGGACGGCCCGGCCAGCGGGACGTTCACAGCGACGAGCGCGCCCATGACCACGGTTCGGGCCGAGCACACGGCAACGCTGCTGCCCAGCGGGAAGGTGCTGATCACGGGGGGAATCGGTGCGTCTTCCCCCCTGAACATGGCGGAGCTGTACGACGTGGCCAGCGGGACGTTCACGGCGACGAGCGCGCCAATGACCACGGTTCGGGACTCTCACACGGCGACTCTGCTGCCCAACGGGAAGGTGCTCATTGCGGGGGGACACATACCATCTACCTCGTCGGAGCTGTACGACCCGGCCGGCGGGACGTTCACCGTGTTGAGCGCGGGCTTGACCATCCGGTACTTTCACACGGCGACGCTTCTGCCGAACGGGAAGGTACTGATTGCGGGGGGACAAAGCGGTTTCAGCTACGTGAGCACGGCGGAGCTGTACGACCCGGCCGGCGTTTTGGGTGCGGCGGCGACGAGCGCGCCTATGACCTCGGCTCGGAAATATCACACTGCAACGCTTCTGCCGAACGGGAAGGTACTAATCGCGGGGGGATTTAACGGAGCAACCCTGAACACGGCCGAGCTGTACGATACCGGTGTTGGATACTCCGACGCGCGGCGGCCGGTGTTGTCTTCGATAACCACTCAGTTGTGTCAACCGGCGAACCTGGCGCTCAGCGGGTCTCGATTCATGAGCGACTCCGAGGGATCGGGTGGATCGACCAATAGCTCTGCGGCCAATGCGCCCCTGCTGCGCCTGCAACGCGTGGACAACGAACAGTTGCAGTTCGCACCCACTCAGATCTTTTCAGCATCGAGCTTCTTCTCCGCAACGCTGAGCAATCTCTCTTCGGGCCGTTACCGCGCAGCCATTGTCAGTAGCGCCGTCCCCAGCATCGAACAGATTATCGACGTGGGGACCACGCCCCTGCTCGGCACCTACTCCACGGCATCGTTGAATCTCTCCGATTCGACGACATTGGCGGCTTCCTCCCTTCCGGCGGATTATCACGGTTCCTTCTATCCGCAGACCGCTACCGCATCGAGCGGATTCACGGGGACGCTCCGCATCGCTGACGCCAGCGGCGCAGTGACCGTAACGAATGCCGGACCGCTTGGTGATTTCACGGTCACGATCGCGTCATCGACAGGCTGTGGATCGGCGATGACAACATTCACTCTCAAGGTCATCGGACCACCGTCCTCGGTCACGGCAACGGGCGGCACGCCACAGAGCGCTCAGCTCAACACAGCCTTTGCGACAGCGCTTCAGGTTACGGTCACCGACAGCGTCGGCCATCCGCTCAACAACGTCGCCGTGAACTTCACCGTCCCTGCGACGGGCGCGAGCGCAGTTTTTCCGAGCGGCGCCTTTGCGTTTACCAATGCGTCAGGCATCGCCGCCATCATTCCGACTGCCAACGGAACTCTCGGCAGCTACGACGTGACGGCGATCGTCGGTGAATACAACGCGACCTTTGCGTTGACCAACACTGCTGCGTTGCCGCCGACCAATGTCGCGGCCATAGCGGCGTCAGCGACATCCGTCACGATCACATGGAATGGAACGGTCGCGTCAACCTACGAAGTACTCCGTGTTGCTGCCGGCAACGTGTTGTCAACAATCGGCTCATCGGATTCAGGATCGCTCACCGATATGACCGCGAGCCCGAACACCGCGTATCTATACAAGGTCCGCAGGATTCTTCCGAGTGTTTCGGATTACAGCTCTCCCGATCTGGCGACGACGGTCATCTTCGCGGATGCGCGTCTCACCTCAAATGAAACCGCAGTAAAGACGGCGCACATCACGGACTTGCGAACCGCGGTTGATGCGGTCCGAGCGCTGGCCGGACTGGGCGCGGGCGCGTACACGGACCCGACGATCGGCGCAGGAATCACACCGATCAAGGCCTCACATGTCGGCGGACTGCGCAAACCGCTCGACGACGCTGTCAAAACCCTGAACCTGCCGGAGGTCATTTACACGACGCCGGTTCCCCTCGCGGGAACGACCACAATCTCGGCGGCACACATCAACGATCTGCGACAAGGGGTCAAGTAGGAGCCGCGACGATCGAATTCACGATGGGCTCGGACGCGGCGGCGCGTGTCAGTTAACGAACGCCGAGTACGACGTCTTCGTGCAATCGACCTCTCATGCGGCGGCACCTCATCGGAACGACGCGAATTTCGATCATCCGGACCAGCCGGTCGTCGCGGTCTCCTGGTTCAATGCGGTGAGTTACTGCGATTGGTTGCGCGGCGTCACCGGGCGGCGATTCCGCCTTCCGACCGAGGCGGAGTGGGAATGTGCCGCGCGCGGAGGTGCGGAAGGAAAGTTCGCGCCTCGGTCGTCCGGCGCATGCGCGACACTGGCACAGCCAATCTGAGAACGCGGATCGGAATGGTGCAGAGCTGGGGTCTGCCGCAGTTCTCGCTGCACACCGATCTCATCACGAATGCGCCTCCAGCCACGTCAGGAGGTCGTTGACGACGGTGTCGCGTGCGAGCTCATTCAGCACCTCGTGCCGGAGACCCTCATAGGTCCTGAGTGTCTTGTCGGCGCTTCCGATGCTGGCGAAGACTTGCTCCGCCAGCCGGTGATCGGCAACCTGATCGTCACCGCCCAGAAGCATGAGCAGGGGAGATCGGATCTCGCCCGCGTGCTCCTGCACCGTTTCTTGTGCATTCTCCACTTCGGTGAACCAACGCGGAGTGGTCGTGCGCTGGACCAGTGGGTCGCTCGCGTAGCTCTCCACAACCTCGCGATCGGTCGACAGCAAGGTCGGGTCGAGCGTGTTGGAGAACGGAAGAGCCGGCGCGATTCGTGACGCACCCCGGGCCACGAGTTTCTTGAGCATCGGGATCTCGAACGCGGGCTTGAGAAACGGGCTGCTCACGACCACGCCGTCGCAGGATTCCGGTTCCCTGCGGATCAACTCGAGCGTGATCAGTCCTCCGAGGCTGTGAGCAATGATGAGTAGGGGGACGCGCGGCCTGCCTGTCTCCCTGACGTGCTGGATCACGAGGCGCAGATCGTCGATGTAGAGGCCGAACGACGAGACATGCGCGGGAACGCCGCCGGAATGCCCGTGCCCGCGGAGATCGAACAGGTGACATTCGAAATTGTGCGCAGTCAGCCGCTCGACGAGCTCGGCGTAACGGCCGGAGTACTCCGCGTATCCATGAACGATGACGATCCGGGCGCGCGGCGACCGGAGCTGCTCGTCCCGGACCGCCAGGGAGATCCCGTCTGAGGTCGTCAGAAACGCCACGTGTCAAGCGTAGCGCGCGAGCCCGTGCGGCGTCGATCAGGCCGCTCGCGAAGGGCACCCTGGATTCGGGTCCAATCCGACGCGCTGGGCGGGTGAATCGGTAAGGTGTATCAATAGAGTGGCTCGCAGGGGTGGCACCGGCGCGGCGTCATGGCGCCGCGGGACCCGGCGCCTTCTGCGCGACCGATCCCTCCGTGGCGGGCTGCGCGTCGAACAGCCGGAGGTTCTCTCCCTTCCACCGCATCGAGGCCAGGATTCGATTGCGGCCGCCGGGATGGTCGAAGAAGATCCACTCCTCGACGGGGCCAGGGCTCATCTTCCGATATTCGGCGAGGTGAATCGTGGCCTGCGCGAAACCACCCGGCTGGTTGCTTCTCAGCCGCCGGTGCTGAAAATGATCTTCGCGAACTGCACGTTCGGATCGTTCGTCGTGTTGTCGGTCGTCGTGCCGTAGATGATCACCGATCCCGCTGTCACCTCGAGCACGACCGTCTGATTCCCCGAGATCGGAACGCCGAGGAACACGGCTGCACTGTTCTGCTCGAACCATTGCGGCGGGTAGCTCCTGGTGATCGTCGTGAGCGTCGATCCGGCGGAATCTTTCAGGCTCGCCTTCACCGTCGCACCCACCGCCAGCGTTCGCAGGCCGATGTTGAATCGCGTCAGCGAAGGGTTGATGGGCGTGACCAGGTAACCGGTCATGCCACGCTTGAGAATGCTCGTGACTCCCTTGAGCGTCACGTCCGGATCGATGATCTCCTCCGTGAATGCTGATGTGCCGTCCGGACCGGCGTCGTTGTAGACGCGTGCGATTCCGAGCGGAGCGCTCTGGCCTGCCGTGACGACGAGGTCGAGACTTCCGAGGCCGCTCTGTCCCAGAGTGGTGCCGACGATATCGGGCCACGCCGTCACCTGACCCGGACCGAGGGAGTACAACACCGCGTTGACGACCGTGGAACCGGCTCCCGCGGGTCGGAAGTCGATGCGACCGGTGAGCGTGGTGTCGAACGGGTTGAACAGTTGCAGCGATGTCTTGAAGTTCGAGCCGAAGCTCCCCCGGGTCGCGCCGACGCTCGTGATCACTCCCCGTACCGATTCGGTCGCGCTGCCGCTGCCGAAGACGGCCAGTCTGCCGGCTGTTACACGGAATCCACCAGCAACGTCCACCGCGCCGGTCACATCGCCGGCATAGGCCAGGTATCCCTCGTTCGCCCCGCCGGAGAGTGCGCCCGCATTTCCACAGTCGGCCAGCTCAGTAATGCCGATGAGATCACCTTCCGACACCCCGACAGGTGTCGAAAGCGCGAGCGTCCCTGGCCCGCTCGTCGACGTGCCGAATGGCCCACGCTCCTCGGTCATCTTCAAAAGGTTTCCCGACCGGTGGAAGAATTTGATCTTGAAGGCCGATGGACAAGGTCCGGCCGACCAGTAGTACTTGATTGTGCTGATCGTGCCGGTCGCGGTCGCCGGATTGGCGAGATCGATTGCAGTCGCCACTACGGCGAGACGGGTCGCAGAGCCGTTCGGGGTCACGTCGTTGCCGACGGTGAGAACCTGCGCTTCTGCGGAAGCGGCGAGCACGAGACCGAAGAAGATCGAAGCTGCGCGCATGATGAATGCCCCGGCAGCTACGCTTCTTCCTTTCGAGGGAACTGGCGGTGACTCCCGGATCAGCCCGGAGTGACTCGCCGCACGACTCGAAGTACGGGCATCCGCTGCGCACGCGACGCGCAGGGAGCGCGTGCCCGAGCTGATCCCGGAGCTCCATCGCGATCGATGGGTTCGCGCGAGCGTCAGACTTGCTGAAGGAAGCGGCGGCGGGACTCTTCTGGAACGGTGCGGCGCGCGCTCGCGGCGTCACGTTTCAACAGGCGCTCTCATCCGATTTCGCAGCAGCAATCGGACGATTGCGCATCTTGCACAATTAGGGTGCACCGGCCCTGCGGAAGGTTGTGGAAAACCGCTGAAAATTTAACAACGAAAATCATTGCGCGCGCGCATCGCCGAACCTATCATGGCGCACGTCTTCAGCACGAATGCTCTATCGCAGATGTCAACGTGCTGAAGCGGCCGAGAATGGCGCGATAGGTCATCGAGGCAACGATTTCGGCACGAACGCTCTATCGCGGATGTCAACGTGCTGAAGTCAGCCGCGGTGCCGCGATGGGTCACCGAGGCAAAATTTGGCGCGAATGCCCCCTTGTGGATGTCAACGCGCTGAGACCGGCTCCGGGATACAAGGGATCCCGGGGCTTTTTCTGTTTCGACTGCGCCCTTCTCAACCTCGCCTCATCAATAAAGATGATACGAACGCACAGCTTGTGGCGGCTGTCCATCAGTGTCTATCGCTGTCCATCGTGGTACGCTGATGGCCTGAAATGCCGGGCACCAGCCAAGGTGGCGACATCCTCACCATCCGACAGCTCGCCGAATACCTCATGGTGTCGGAGAAGACGGTCTACAGGATGCTCGACCGCAGTCAGCTTCCGGCCATGCGCGTTGGCGCGCAGTGGCGGTTCCGACGGCAGGACATCGATCAATGGCTCACGGATGAAGTCCGGCGGGTGGAGTACGAAGGGCAGCGCGGCGCCTTCGATGCCCTCGAGGCGGCGGAGCTCGCGATCGCTCCGCTTCTCGACGCCTCCAACGTCTGGCTTGGCGTCCGACCGTCATCGCGCGACGAGCTTCTGGCGTTCATGGTCTCGGAGGCGCGACTCGATCCGCATCTCGATCGCGAACAACTGCTTCAGTCCATCCGTGATCGCGAGGTGCTCTGTTCGACCGCGATGATCGAGCAGGCGGCGTTCCCGCATCCGCTCGATCCGCGGCCTTTTCGCTTCGGCCGCAAACGCGTTCTCCTGGCGGTCGCGCAGGAACCGCTCGACTGGCTGGATCCGCATGGACACCGGCCGCGCGTGGTCGCACTGATCCTCGCGCGCTCGATGCAGGGACACCTGCTCGCGCTCTCGCGCGCACTGGAGCTGTTCGGGTCGGCGACGCTCATCTCCGCCGTTGCAACCGCGCCGAACGCGTCGGCCGTCGTCGCGCTGATCGGGGATGCAGAGGCGCGACTCGCGCCGGTGAAGACAGAGGCACACACGTGAAACTCACGGTGCAGGAAGCGGCCATACTCCTCGGCAGCAATGACGAGCGCGTCTACGACTGGATCGAGGACGACAGTCTGCCGGCGCAGCGGATCCGCGGGCAGTACCGCATCAATCCCACCGAGCTGCTGGAATGGGCGACCGAGCACGGATTCACGGTGACGCCCAACGCGTTCGCGCGTCCCGACGATCCCGCGATGGCGCGCTCACTCGCGGAGGCATTGCGCGCCGGCGGCATCTACCATCGCGTTCCGGGGAGCGACCTCGCCACCGTCCTTCGCAACGTCGTTACGCGTCTTCCGCTCGATGATGACGCCGATCGCGAGATCCTTCTGCAGATCCTCCTGGCTCGCAAAGCCCTCGGTCTCGTGCCGATCGGCGACGGCATCGCCATCCCGAACGTGCGCACGCCGGTGATTCTGGCCACGGGTGACTCGATCGCCGCTCTCCCGTTCCTCATCGACCCGCTCCCGATCGATGCGCCGGATGGCAAGCCGGTGGACACCCTGTTCTTCCTCATCTGTCCGACGGTGCACGCGCACCTGGCGATGCTGGCGAAGCTCGCGTTCTGCCTGAAGGCGGCGCCGTTTCGCGATGCCGTCCGGCGCCGCGCCTCGGCGGAAGATCTCCTGCGCATCTGCGCGGCCACGGAGGGCGCGAACAATCCATGAGCGCGCAGCTCATCGTCCTCGGCGCGCTGCTCTGCTTCGCGAGCGCTCTCGTTTCGCTGGTGGTTCCGCGTCGCACCCAGGTTCTCACGGCCGTGATTCAAGTATCGGGCGGGATCATCGGTCTCGCGGGCTGCATTGCGGGATTCCGAGGGGCGGGGGCGGCGCTCAGGTTGCCGTGGCAGGTTCCGATGGGCGTTGCCGCGGTGCGCGTCGACGCGCTCTCGGCGTTCTTCGCGGCGCCTGTTTTTCTTCTCGGTGTTCTCGGAGCCGTCTATGCGGAGCGTTACTGGCCGTCATCAAAGCCGCGCGCCGCGTATGTTCGCTGTTTCTTCGGCATCGCCACCGGGGCGCTGTCGCTGGTGTTGGTCGCGGCGAACACGCTCTTTTTCGTTGCGCTGTGGGAGATCGTCGCCCTGGCCTGCTTCTTTCTCGTCGGGACCGACACCGCCGACGCCGATGCGCGAGGTGCGGCGTGGCTGTACCTCGCGGCGAGTCACATCGCAACGCTCACGCTGTTCGGACTGGTGACACTGCTACACAGCGCGACAGGGACGTGGAGTTTCGTGCCGCTCTCGCGCGCCGTTGCGTCGAGCGACACCGGCAGCGCGCTGTTCTGGCTCGCAATCGTCGCGTTCGGGATCAAGGCGGGAATGATGCCGTTCCACGTGTGGCTTCCGGCAGCGCACGCCGCGGCGCCGACGCACGTGTCGGCGGTCATGTCGGGCGTGGTCATCAAGATGGGCATCTACGGTCTGGTGCGGGTGCTGTCCCTGTACCCGGCGGTGCCCGACTGGATGGGTGGAACCGTTCTCACGCTGGGGATCATCTCGAGCATTCTCGGCGTGGCGTTCGCTCTGGCGCAGCACGATCTCAAGCGCCTTCTCGCATATCACAGTATCGAGAACATCGGGATCATCCTGGCCGGCCTCGGCGTCGGCTACATCGCACGCGGCCACGGTCTGGTGATGATCGCGATGCTCGGCTTCGCGGGCGGCCTGCTGCACGTGTGGAACCACGGCCTCTTCAAGGCGCTCCTCTTCTTCGGCGCCGGGAGCGCGATTCACGCGACGCACACGCGCGAGATCGATCGCATGGGAGGACTGGCGCGGCGCATGCCGATGGTGGCGGCGGGATTTCTCACCGGCGCCGTCGCGATCTCCGGGCTTCCGCCGCTCAATGGCTTCGTGAGTGAGTGGCTGATTTACGTTGCCGGCTTCAAAGCCGTGGTGGGTCCGATGAGGGGCGGGTGGGCGTGGCTCCTTCTTCTGGCGGTCGTTCCCGCGCTGGCGCTGACCGGCGCCCTCGCGCTCGCGTGCTTCGTGAAGGCGTTCGGCGCGGTGTTTCTCGGCAACCCTCGAACGAGGGAAGCCGCGGAGGCGGGGCAGGCTCCGGCGAGCATGCGCTTGGCGATGGTGCCGCTTGTCCTGGCCTGCGTGGCAATCGGCGTCGTGCCGGTGGCGCTCGCGCCGCTGCTCTCGCGAATTGTTGCGATCGCGAGCGGCGTCTCGATGAGCCTCGTAACGACGCTCGCACCGCTGCAACGGATCGCAGCGCCGATGGCGTTCGTCCTCGCCATCACGGTCTCTGCGCTCGTCATCAGACTCCGTCGCGCGCCGCGCACCGTCACGTGGGACTGCGGCTACGCGCGCCCGACTGCGCGGATGCAGTATTCGTCTTCGTCGACCGCTCGGACGCTGGTTGCGTTTTTCGCGTGGGTGATGCCACCGAGCGTTCACGCGCCAGGCCAGCTTCCGCTCTTTCCCGCGGAAGCAGCACTATCCACGCACATGCCCGATACGGTGCTCGATCGCGGACTGCTGCCCGCTCTTCGCCGTCTCCAGCGGATCGCCGGCATCGCCCATTACATCCAGAGCGGCCGCGTGCAGCTCTACCTCGTGTACCTCGGCGTGACGCTGCTGGCGCTGCTGGTGTGGAGCCTCCGATGACGGCGATTCTGAATCTCGCCATCGTTCTCGCGGCCGCGCCACTCCTCATCGGCGTGATCAACAAGACGAAGGCGCTCATGGCCGGTCGCGTCGGTCCGCCACTCGTGCAAACGTACTACGACCTGGCGAAGCTCTTCCGCAAGGGGACGGTGCTCAGCAGCACGACGACGTGGGTCTTCCTCGCCGGTCCCGCGGTTTCGTTTGTCGTGGCACTCTTCGCGGCGTTGCTGCTCCCTCTGGCCGGCACGGCGCCCCTCGCATTTCCCGGAGACATGATCCTCTTCGTCTACGTCTTCGCACTGGCGCGATTCTTCACGACGGCGGCGGCGATGGACACCGGCTCCGCGTTCGAGGGGATGGGTGCGGCGCGCGAGCTGACGTTCGCATCGCTCGCCGAGCCGGCGCTCTTTTTCGGATTCCTCGCGCTGGCGCGCGTCAGCCACTCCCTCGAGCTCTCCTCCGTTCTGGCCGTGAGTGGGACGGCATGGCGTTCCTCGACCGCGGCGCTCGTGCTCATCGTCGCCAGTTGGTTCATCGTTCTGCTCGCCGAGAACTCCCGCGTACCGTTCGACGATCCGAACACGCACCTCGAGCTCACGATGATTCACGAGGTGATGGTGCTCGATCACAGCGGACCGCCATTCGGTCTGGTGTTGTACGCGAGTGCGATGAAGCTCTTCGTTTTCGCCGCACTCGTCGCTCACGTCATCGTTCCGCGCTTCGCCCATCCGCTGACGAATGTGGCGGCGACGTTGGGAGCCGTCTTCGCGATCGGCGTGCTGGTGGGACTGGTGGAGAGCGTGATGGCGCGGCTTCGGCTCGTCCGGGTGCCGCAGCTTCTGATCACCGCGAGCCTCGTCTCCGCGTTCGCCGTCGTTCTGGTCCTGAGGTGATCGCCATGCACGCTGCCGATACCATTCTGATCGTCCTGCTCCTGGCGAACTTCTTCATTCTCGGCACGGCGAATCTGCGCGCGTCGATCCGCGTCGTCGCCATGCAGGGCGTACTGCTGGCCATCCTTCCGCTGTTCGTGGAGACGAAAGCGACGCCGCGCCTCATGCTCGTCGTCGGCGCAACGGCGGCCATCAAAGGGGCACTGATTCCCGGACTTCTTCTCAAGGCCATTCGCGACGTTCACATCCGACACGAAGTCGAGCCCTACCTCGGCTTCATCCCTTCGCTCTTCCTCTGCGCCATCGGCACCGGCTTCGCGCTTCTCTTCGCCGATCAACTGCCTCTTGCGCCGGCCGATCACGGCTCGCTGTTCGTGCCGGCAGCGTTCGCCACGGTGCTGGCGGGCTTTCTCGTGTCGACAACGCGCCGCAAGGCGATCTCGCAGGTCACCGGTTATCTCATGCTCGAGAACGGCGTGTACGTCTTTGGTCTTCTGCTCTATGAATCGATGGCCGTCGAGGTGGGCGTCCTTCTCGATCTGCTGGTCGGCATCTTCGTGATGGGCATCGTGCTCAATCACATTCAGCGCGAGTTCTCCTCGCTCGACACCGAGCGGCTCTCGCGGCTGCGGGATTAGCGATGATCGTCTACGCCATCATCGTGCCGCTCGTCGCCGCGCTCGCGGCCTTCGTGGTGCCGAACGAGCGCGCGCGGCCCTGGATCGTTGCCGCCGCGGCACTCGCGCACACGGCGCTGACCGCGATCATCCTGGTCACGCCGGTCACCGGCGAACCGCTCTCGCCGTGGCTTCGTCTCGATGCCCTGGGCCGGCTCATTCTCGCGATCCTCTCCGTGCTCTTTCTCATCTGCGCCATCTACTGCATCGGCTACCTGCGCCTGAGGGCCGAACGTCCGAACAAGATCTTCTGCACCGTGCTGCTCATCTTCCTGGCGATGACGACGACGCTCGTCCTGGCGCAGCACCTCACGCTGATGTGGGTGGCGATGGAAGCCACCACGCTGGCGACGGCGCTCCTGTTGTACTTCAATGAGAATCGCAGGTCGCTCGAGGCGACGTGGAAGTACCTGATGATCGGATCGGTCGGAATCGCGCTCGCGCTTCTCGGCACACTGTTCCTCGCGTACTCCGCGCGCCTCGGTCTGGGACAGCCGACGCTTCTCTTTCCCGAGCTCGTCGAGCGCGCGGGCCGCCTCTCCACGCCGTGGCTGCGCACGGCGTTCGTGTTTCTCCTCGTCGGCTACGGAACGAAGATGGGACTGGCGCCGCTTCACAACTGGAAGCCCGACGCGTATGGCGAAGCGCCGGGTGTGGTCGGCGCGCTCCTGGCGGGAGGATTGACCTCGTGCGCGTTTCTCGCGCTGCTCCGCATCTACCGGATCGTCGACGCCGCCGGACAGGGGCCGTTCGCGCGACAGCTCTTCGTGGCGCTCGGTCTTTTCTCCATGGCCACGGCGGCGGTCTTCATGATCGGGCAGCGCGATTTCAAACGGCTGCTCGCGTATTCGAGCGTCGAGCATATGGGCATCCTCGTCCTCGGCATCGGGCTGGGAGGTGCGGGGATCTTCGGTGCGCTGCTGCACACGGTGAACAACGCGCTCACGAAAGGCGTGCTGTTCCTGGCCGCTGCGAACATCCACCGCGCGTTCAAGAGCAAGCGCCTCGAGGACGTCACCGGTGCGATTCGCCGGCTGCCGTTGTCCGGATCCTTCTTTCTTGCCGGCTTCCTGGCGATCACCGGCTCGCCGCCGTTCGGACCGTTCATCAGCGAGCTCTCGATTCTCACGGCGGCGATGGATGGCAAGCGTTACGTCGTGGCCGCGCTCTATCTCTTCTTTCTGGCGGTGATCTTCATCGGCATGGGCAACACCGTCCTCGCTGTCGTGCAGGGCGTGCCGCCGGAGGACGCGGAAGGGCACGCGTTCCGCGAGTCGGTCTTCAAGACGCTCCCCATTGCCGCCAGTCTCGTGCTCGTGCTCATCATGGGGACGTGGATTCCGTCCGGCGTGACGAAGTTGCTCGCCGACGCGACTCGGCTTCTCGGAGGTAAGCCGTGACCGGCGATCTTCTCCGTCGCCGCAACGCGCAGCCCGCACTGCTCGCGGACGTACCTTTCCTCGACATCGGTCGATTCCGAACGGCGATTCTCGAGTGCGTCGCAGGGGAGTGGCGCGTCGCGACCCTGTTCGGGCGCGAGGATGCCGGCGCGGTCGAGCTGGTGGCCGTGCTGGCGAACGACGGAGCGGGCGAGCTCGCTTTCGTGCGCGCGCGGCTGAGGGACGACTCCTTTCCTTCCATGACCGCCGAGTGTCCGCAGGTGCAGCTCTTCGAACGTGAGATCGCCGAGCAATTCGGCGTGCGTCCCGTGGGGCATCCGTGGTTGAAGCCGGTGCGATTTCACGATTCGTGGCGCGTCGGACACAGCGCCTTTTCCGAGCATCCTCTGCCCGGCGTCGCGGAGTTCTTCCGCGTCGAAGGCGACGAGGTTCACGAGGTTGCCGTCGGTCCCGTCCATGCGGGTGTCATCGAGCCGGGCCATTTCCGATTCCAATGTCACGGCGAGCACATCTATTACCTCGAGATCGCGCTCGGGTATCAGCACCGCGGGATCGAGCGCGCGCTCATCGGCGGTCCGGGAAAGCGAACGATCCATTACATGGAAACCGCCGCCGGAGACACGACGATCGGGCACACGCTCGCGTACTGTCAGGCTGTCGAGGCGCTTGCAGGCGCGAAGCCGCCCGCGCGCGCCCACGCGTTGCGCGGTATCGCGTTGGAGCTGGAGCGACTCGCGAACCACACGGGAGACCTCGGCGCGCTGAGCGGCGACATTGCGTATCTTCCGTCGGCGGCCTTCTGCGGGCGCATTCGTGGCGACTATCTCAATCTGACCGCGGAGCTGTGCGGCTCACGCTTCGGGAGAGGTCTTGTCCGGCCTGGTGGCATCGTCTTCGACCTCGCCGGCGAGCGAGTCCGTGCACTTGCGGAGCGTCTCGATGCCGCGACCCGCGACACTGTCGCCGCCGTCGAGCTTCTCTGGACGACGCCGACGGTCATCGAGCGATTCGAGAACACCGGCGTCGTCGAGCCCGATCTGGCCGAGGAGCTCGGGATGGTCGGGGTCGCGGCGCGAGCGTGCGGGCACGCCATCGACGTCCGCCACGATTTTCCGTTCGGCATCTATCGCTTCGCGCATGTGCCGGTCATGACCGCGCATCATGGCGACGTGAACTCACGCGCATTCGTCCGCTGGCTCGAGCTGCAGCGCTCGGCGGAGTTCGTCGCGGAGCAGCTCCAGACGCTGCCCTCGACGCCCATCCGCACCGAAGTCGGGTCGCTGCAACCGAACGCGATCGTGGCGTCGCTCACGGAAGGATGGCGTGGCGAGATCTGTCACGTTGCGATCACCGATGATCGCGGCAGGTTCGCGCGCTACAAGATCACCGATCCTTCGTTTCACAACTGGTTCGGTCTGGCCCTCGCGCTTCGTGACGAGCAGATCTCCGACTTCCCGCTCTGCAACAAGAGCTTCAACCTCTCGTACTGCGGACACGATCTGTGAGGGCAAAAGTGATCATCGAGGAGGAATTGAACGCAAAGCGAAGCATTTCTGCTTTCTGCTTTCTGCTTTCTGATTTCCCATGTTGAAGGCCCTTCTCGCTCGCGCTCGCCAGGGTCACCGCACGATGTCCTATCCGGCGGGCGATCCGCCTTCTCTCCCGGAGCATTTTCGCGGCCTGCCGGCGATCGATGCGACGCGATGTCCGGACGGCTGCCGCGCATGCGCCGATGCATGCCCGACCGACGCAATCAGCATTGCCGGCAGGAACGTCGTTCTCGATCTCGGCCGCTGCATTTTCTGTCCGGAGTGCGAGGCGGCATGCCCGGAGAATGCGATTGCGTTCACGCGCGACTATCGGCTCGCCACTCGCACGCGCGCCGGCCTTCAGGTGCCCGCCGGCGAGGAGCTCGTTCTGGCCGAGGCGCTCGACAAGAAGCTGCGCCGCCTGTTCGGCCGGTCGCTCAAGCTTCGCGTCGTCAGTGCAGGCGACTGCAACGGCTGCGCATCCGACGTGAACGTCCTCGGCACGATCGGTTGGGACATCGGCCGCTTCGGCATTCAGTACGTCGCGTCCCCGCGGCACGCGGACGGTCTCGTGCTCATGGGACCGATTCCGGAGAACATGCGACTGGCCGTGCAGAAGACATACGATGCCGTCGCCGCGCCGAAGCTCGTCATCGCCGTCGGCGCCTGTGCAATCTCGGGCGGCATTTACAGCGGACATTCCGAGCAGCACGATGGCGCCGGGAGCATGTTGCCGGTGGATCTCTTCATTGCTGGTTGCCCGCCGCACCCGCTGACGATCCTCGACGGCTTCCTGCGACTCCTCGGCCGCCTGGAAAAGCGCGCAGCTTCCTGAAACGGAGTTGCGCGACGGACGCGCGCATGCGCTCGAGCACGGTTCGTTTCGCAACCCGATCGGCGTCGTCGGCGCCGTTCGCGCGCAAGATCGCAATCTGATACGAAACGGAGCACGTGCGTTTCACAGGCAAGCGTCATCAGTTTTCGTTGCAGCATGCGGTGTTCCGCGATTTTGCCCACGGTCGTGTGCATGGCATCTGTGGAAGCGTGTGGAAAACCGTGAAACTGTAACAGCGAAATACATTGCTTTGTCGCGTCGACGAACCCATCTTGGTGCACGTCTCAACACGAATGCTCTATCGCAGATGTCAACGTGTTGAGACGGCCGAGAATGGCGCGATAGGTCATCGAGGCAAACGGTTCCAGTACGGATGCTCTGTCGCAGATGTCAACGTACGGGAGCCGGCCGCGGTGACGCGATGGGTCACTGAGGCAACGGGTTCAGTACGAATGCTCTATCGCAGATGTCAACGTACTGAGGCCGGCCGCGGTGACGCGATGGGTCACTGAGGCAAACGGGTTCAGTACGAATGCTCTATCGCAGATGCCAACGTACTGGGGCCGGCCGCGGTGACGCGATGGGTCACTGAGGCAACGGGTTCAGCACGGACGCTTCATCGCAGATGACAACTTGCTGAAGCCGGCCGAAGGTGATGCGATGGATCACCCAGGCAAATATTGACGCGAATGCCCCCTTGTGGATGTCAACGCGTCGAGAAAGGCCTCGGGAGACAAGGGCTCCCGGGGCCACTTTTGTATTCGGCCGCGCGAAGGACGCGGCGATCGTGCGGCCGAACAACAAGCGGTGCGACGTCTGGTAGGACGACCTACGTTCCCGGCGCTTTCGGATTCCGCAGATACGCAATGATGTCGACGAGTTGCCGCGCCGTGATCGGCTGCGCGTAATTCTTCATCGTGCGATCGAACAATTCCTCGTCCGCACCGGTCGAGCGGCTCGTGATGCGCTTCGCCAGTTCGGCCGGAGAGTAGCGGTCCAGTTGTTCGAGCCACGGGCCGGCAACCGAGCGGCGGCCCAGCGGCAGCGCCGGATCCTCGGCTACGCGATGGCAGTCGATGCACTGCGCCGCGATGAACGCCCGACGTCCGGCCAGTCGGTCACCTTCGGCTAGTTCGGGGTTCGAGATTGCGATCACCGGCGCCGCGCGCTGGTGAGCCCCGAACCGAACGGAGATCGGAGTCGAGCACGACGTGACGCCGACGAGCAGACATACCAGAACAATCCGTCTCATGTCTCGACGGTGCGGCCCGCGCGTCGCGAAGGCGGTGCCGCGGGTCACCGCGTCCGGTGAGCTTCGGTCGGCTGAACCTTTGCAAAGTGAATCGGGCGAAGGAGGATCCATGGGGAGGTACGGTAAGAAGGCGGGGGAGATGGTTGAACGGGCGATGCATGAGCGCAAGCGCGGCAAGTTGCGCTCGGGAAGCTCGGGCAAGAAGGTGACGAGCCGCAAGCAGGCGATCGCGATCGGACTGTCCGAGGCGCGCCAGGCCGGAGCGAAGGTGCCGCGGCAGAAGGCGAGCTCCTCGAAGAAGTCGCCATCGAAGAAGCGGTAGCGGTTCTTCGGCGGTGCCGTCGCGTCAGACAGGCGTCGGCCCGCGGCCGTAGAGATAGGCAACCAGGTAAGTCAGGTCGTCGGTGTTCAGTTGTCCGTCTCCGTTCACGTCACCGGCCTGCACAGGCGCCGGGCCACCGCCATGGAAGTAGTTGATGAGATAGAACACGTCCGCCTCGGTCGTGTCTCCATCGCCGTTCACATCACCCTTCAGCCGCGCACTCCAGCGGATTCGTCCGACGATGCCGCTCGTACTACTCGCGCCACGGGCCAGGTAGTAAAGGCTGCCGTCGTGACCGGCGAGAAGATCGACGGGATTCGTGATTCCCGTCGCAAAATCATTCGACGGCGGCGCTGCCTGATCGAGCCGATGAATCCATCCGCCGCACAGATCGGCGAAGAAGTACGACTCCGCGTAGCTCGCCGGGAACTGGCGAACCTCCGGCGCGTAGAACGTGCCGCCGGCGATCGCACATTCGGGATTGTGCCCGTAGTAATGGAGCGGAGAGACGTATGCAGGATTGGCCGTCGGACCTTCCGTGTTCGGCCAGCCATAATTTTTCCCGGCGATGCCCTCGTCGATCTCTTCCCACGTGCTCTGGCCGACGTCGTCGATGAAGATCCGTCCGCTTAACGGATGGATGGCGAACGTGAATGGATTGCGGAGCCCCTGCGCCCAGATCACGCGGTTCACTCCGGTCGCGGTGTTGTTGAACGGATTATCGGTGGGGATCGTGCCGTCGCTGTTGAGGCGAAGCACTTTTCCGAGCAGATTGGATAGCGTCTGCGAATTGGCCCCGTTCGCGTTCTCGCCGACCGCGGCATAGAGCTTCCCATCGCGACCGAAGTGGATCGCTCCTCCATTGTGGTTGGTCGCCGCCGAGAGATTGTTCAGATCGAGAAGGACGAGCTCACTCGCGGCGGCCGCGACGTCGCCGTTGGCCGTGAAGCGGCTGATCCGGTTATGCACGGCCGGCGTTGTCGCCGTGTAGTAGACGTACACGTAATGGTTGGTGAGGAAGTCGGGATCGAACGCAACGCCGAGGAGACCGCGCTCGCCGGAGAAGTCAACGGACGCGGTGAGGAACGGTGTCGTCAGAAGCGCGCCGCTCTTGATGACGCGAAGAGCTCCGCCCTGCTGGCAGACGAAGATCCGCCCATCCGGAGCAAGACCCATCGCCGTCGGATTGGAGAGTCCCGTGATCGTCGTTTCACTGAATCCGGTGGGAAGCGTCGCTGCCAGAGCGAGTGAGGGGAGCAAGACCACTGCGAGGACTGCGATGGTGTGCCGCATGAGGCGTGTTCTCCCCAAGGTCCGCCAGCAATTGTATGGCGTCGTCGGAACGGCAGGTTGATCCACGTCACGCTCTCGTCGCCTCGCCGGCACGATCATGAGATGCCTTCGTAACCGGCTGATGTGGACACGATGCACCGAAAAGCTCTCCTGGCGATTCTCATCCTCCTCGTGAGTGATGTCGCAACGTCTCCTGCTCAGGATGTGGTCACGATCGGATCATCAGGAGGAGCCGCCGGCACCGTCGTCTCCGTTCCCGTCTCCGTGCGCGATCTCAGCGGCACGTCGCTCGGCGTGGACAAGCCGGCCGGCACGCACATTCAGGGATTCGCGTTCAAGGTGACCTTTGCGTCAGATTTCGTCGAGGCGGTCACGTTCAGCCGCGGCGGTGTCACCTCCGGCTTGAGTGCGATGTACGAGACGACCTTCCAGGGATCCGATTTCTGCTCGTTCGTCGCGTCATTCAATGAGGCGTCGAATGCGATTCCGTTCGTCTCGAACGCCGGCGCGCCGGGAAATGCGATCGGAACCCTCAATGTCCTGCTTCGGGCGACGGCGGCCATTGGAAGCACCGTGACGCTGACATTTCATGCTCCGAGCGCGATTCTTTCGAATCAGGCCGGAACCGTTCGAGAGACGGTGGCCGACGGAAATCTCGCGCTGGTGAGCGGCACTGTGCTCGTAGCCGCGGTCGATCCACTCCCCCCGCCTGAGAGCTTCGTCGCAACGGCCGTCACCACGTCCCAGGTGGACATGAGCTGGAATGCGGTGAACGGTGCCGATCACTACCAGGTATGGAGGAGCTTCAATGGGGGGGCGTTCGCCGTCGCCGGCACGCCCTCTGGTACGACGCTCTCCGATACGAGCGTCGTCGCTCATGGGACGTATGTTTATCGCGTTCGCGCCGTGACCAGCGAAGGCGGTGTGTCGGCATTCAGCAACGTCGATCCGGCGACGACGACTTTCACCGGCGATCCGATCGTGGGGAACTTCACTCTCGTGACAGCGATTCACGTGGCCGAGATTCGAAGCGCCGTCAACTCACTGCGATCGGTTGCCGGTCTTCCGTCGCTCGCCGCGGAGCCAACGCTCGCTGTCGGTTTGACCGTGCGTATGCAGCACATCACCGATCTCCGAACGGGTTTGAACGAGGCGAGAAGCGCACTCGGACTGTCAACGCTCACGTTCACGGATCCAACGTTGACGGCGGGAACGACTCCAGTGAAAGCAGCGCACGTGCAGGAGCTTCGCGACGGCGTCAAGTAATCATGCTGGGCCGCCTCTCAGGCGGCCGTCCAACGGTGCTTTTTCAGATCGATTCGTCCGCGCTCGTCGAAACGAATCTCCTCGGCCTCCAGCAGGTGCCCCTGCAGCTCATGAGAATCTCCGCCGCCGCGCACGCTCACTTCGCCGCTCGCGTTGACGACGCGATGCCACGGAATCGTGATGACCGCGCGGAATCCGGCGTACGATTTCGTAAGTACGTCGGTAGTTGGAGTGCATGGCAACATCGCGCCGCATCAGTCCGCAGCCACGCAGTAGAGTAGCAGCCCGGGTACCGGCCCAGGGCTGGCTCTCAAACAAACGCAATCAGCTCATCGCCGCGGCGTTGCTCGTCATCCTCGCCGCGTGGGCTCTCTGGCCTTCGCGCTACTCGAGAGTGGCGGGCCTCGATTCGCGCGGCACGAGCATCGTCGCGTTCGGCGATTCGCTCACGGCCGGAGCGGGCGCTTCTTCGGGCGAAGATTACCCGTCCAGACTCTCCAGTCTCATCGGTGCGACGGTTGTGAACGCGGGGGTGAACGGCGACACCACGGAGGCCGCGCTCGCGCGCATCGACAACGACGTGCTATCGCGCGACCCGCGCATCGTGATCGTCGGCCTCGGCGGCAATGACTATCTGCGCGGTGTCCCCCTCAGCACCACTGAGAAGAATCTGCACGCCATCATCCGCAAGATCCACGACGGGCACGCCATGGTCGTCCTCCTCGGCTTCCGGTTCCCGAGCCTCAGCGCGAATTACGGGAAGATGTACGACCGCGTCGCGAGCGACGAGCGATGCCTTCTCGTCCCTGATCTGCTCGACGGCATCGAGGGCAACGCGTCGCTCAAGAGCGATGAGATTCATCCGAACGGGCGCGGCTATCAATTGATGGCCGAGCGGATGTCCGGCCCCATAGGGAAGCTGATCAGGAAGGCCGACGCCGCGCGGTGAGGATCAGGTAAGCGCCTCTGCAAGAGAGGGGAGAGGTCGCGTGCGAGCGTCATCGAGCGCGCAACCAGTCGATCACAAGCGCCACCGACCGCCGATCGCTTCCCGTGAGGCGGTCGAGAGACCGCCATGTCGGGAACTCGACGGCGTGCCGGAGAGTGGCGAGGCGGTGCTTGTTCCTCGCCGGCCAGCGGCGGTCCAGGGCTGACGCGAGCGCGTCGAGGTAGGTTTCCGTCGACGCGAAGACCTCGCGGACGGCGGGCATGCGGTCGAGGTCGGCCGCGACGTGGCCGAGCATGCGCGCGTTGCGCCGGTACCACGCGTAAAGCGCGAGAAGCAGGCGGCGGCACGACGCGAGAGGATCTCCATCGCGGAAGCCGGGGATGGCCGGCGGCGGGTTGATCTCGGCCCACCGCGAGCTGCACGCGCGCATCATCGCGTTCTCATCAGGGAAGTGACGATAGACGGTCAGGCGCTCGACGCCTGCGCGCTCGGCGACGGCGCGGATGGAAGTACGCGAGGGTCCGACCTCCTCATGAAGCTCGATCAAGGCCTCGACGATTCTGTTGCGGGTCTCGGTCTCCGCCTCCGCCCGCCGCACTTTGGTGTAGTTCCTGCGCGCCTTCACGCCGTCATGATAGATCAAAATCAGTGAGCAGTGGTGTTTTATGAAAGCCATTGACAAGCCGCGGCGCTGGACCTAGATTGGGTGAACAATAGTGTTCAATGATTGGAGAGACCATGATCACCAACCAGCTGAGTGGAACCAACGTCGCCGAGGTTGCCAGCGGCGTCTATCGGATCAACACGCCGGTCGATCTGCCCGGCGGCGCGGCGTTCTCGTTCAACCAGTACCTCCTCGCCGACGAGGATCCGCTCCTGTTCCACACCGGTCCGCGGCGTCTGTTCCCCCTCGTCCGCGAGGCCGTTGCGCGCGTGCTGCCGCCGGAGCGGTTGCGATGGATCTCGTTCTCGCACGTCGAGGCCGACGAATGCGGCTCGCTCAACGAATGGCTGGCCATCGCCCCTGCCGCGCAGCCGTTGTGCGGCACGGTCGCCGCTCTCGTCTCGATCGGCGATCTCGCGGACCGTCCTCCGCGCGCGCTCGCGGACGGCGAGACGCTCTCGATCGGAAGCCGCACCGTGCGCTGGTTCGATGCTCCGCACGTGCCGCATGCCTGGGAGTGCGGATATCTCGCCGACGAGTCCACGCGCACCCTCTTCTGCGGCGACCTGTTCACGCAGCCCGGCCGCGGCGGTGAAGCGCTCACTGAAGCCGACATCCTCGGACCGAGCGAAGCGTTCCGCCAGGCCATGGACTATTACTCCGACTCGCGCCGCGCACGGCCGATCCTCGAGAAGCTCGCCGCATTTCAGCCCGCCACGCTGGCGTGCATGCACGGCAGTGCATGGCAAGGCGATGGCGCTGCCATGCTCGGAAGTCTCGCCGACGCGTTCGGCGCCTGAGCGCTCACGCGCGGTCGCCGATGAACGCGTTCTCGAGAATGTCCGCGAGCAGCGCTGCTCCGCGGTTGTCGTGATCGCGGCGCGGGTCGTAGATCGTCATCTCCATTCCGATCGCGCGCGGATGACGGACGAGCGGCGCGAGCAGCGACGTCAGTCCGGCCGGATCGAGTCCGCCCGCCTCGGGCGAGTCGACATACGGCATGAACGACGGGTCGAGCACATCCACGTCCACGTGAATGAAGAACTCGCGATCGCCGAGATGTCGCAGCACCTCGACCGCCGTCGATGCCGATCGGATCTTCGCATCGCCGAAGCCGCCATCGCGGACGCCCACCGCGACGACGTGCTCGTCGGCTACGAGCGGCCGGGAACCGCGCAGACGCGCGAGCTCCGATGTGCCGCGCCCGGTGGCGAGAGCGAGGTCCATCCCGGCGACGGCGCCGGTCTTCGTCGTCTCGGGCGTGTTGAAATCGGTGTGGCCGTCGATATAGACGAGTCCGACGTCGCGACCGCGCGACAATCCGAGGAGGCTGCCGAGCAAGACACTGCAGTCGCCGCCGAGGACCAGCGTGAAGCCGTCGTGGCCGTCGAGCGCTCGCGCAGTGCGGCGGACGTGATCGAGGACGAGATCTTCGTTGCGGATGGTGCCGGGCGATCTCACGAAATCGCGGTAGTCAGCCGCGGCAACGTCGCCGAGATCGTGCGCGTGGAGACGCTGAACGACGCCTTGCTGGCGCAGTCGCGGGGGCCCTTGCGCCGTCCAGCGTGCGGTGCCGTCGTCTTCGTAAGGCCGGTTACCAAGGCTCGTTGGCGCGCTGAGGATGTTCATGCGCACTCAACACGCGTATCGGTGGTTTCGTTCGCCCTGTCATCACGGGTAGCCGGCCGTGGAGTCGCGGCGGAATCGCGACCGGACGATCGCGAAACGCTTCTGGATTGCGACGAAGCCGAAGAAGAGCTGGTTCATGATGCGCGTGCGCAGACTGGCGTTCCATCTCCCGCACAGAACCGTGACAACCGCGCGGAAGATGTGTCGAGGCGGTTGGGGATCGAAGAAGAGATCACGGAACTCGGGCGAGTAGAAGCCGATCACGAATCGCCTGAACGTCTCGTAGCGGCGGCGCTGTCGCTTCGAGAATGCAGCGAAAGTGCGCGCCGAAAAATCGTTGCGCGCGATCGCGCGATCGAGCTCCTCCGCCGCTTCGACCCCGGACTCCATCGCGATCGACACCCCGGTCGAGAACACGGGGTCGAGGGACGATCCGGCGT
>Ga0210377_10000688_pt1 | contig 32217 bp, 31 predicted proteins | sample PLM4_65_b1redo_FD_155480 | JGI IMG/M metagenome (GOLD analysis project Ga0210377, IMG submission 155480) | Groundwater sediment microbial communities from an aquifer in East River, Colorado, USA - PLM4_65_b1 redo | ecosystem: Environmental > Terrestrial > Soil > Riparian zone | place: USA: East... | reverse complement strand
GCGGCCCTGGTCGCGCTCGCGAACGAACGCGGGGGCGACGACAACGCGACGGTCGTTCTGGTGCGGGTCGAGGGCTAGTCAGTCGTCGTCTGAGCCGAGCCCGACGCGAGAGAGCATGCCTTCGGCAATCGCATCAGCGGCAGGCCTGTAGGCGCCAAGCTCGATGCGACGCTTCAACTCTTCGAGGCGCTCGGCGCGCGCGTCTCCCCCGGCGACCTCGGCCAGGTACTCGACCGAATAGAGGTCGTCGAGCTCGAGGTCGGACTTGTCCGCCGCAGCGTCGCGCGTGCGCCGCGGGTTTTTGCGTCCGTCGCCGTCGCCCATGCTGGCTCCTTCGGGTGGCTTGCTACCCCATCGGTGCCTTACCTGACTTCTTTAGCTTCGCACGCCGTCCGCGCCAGCGGGACTCGACTTGCGCGCGCGGCTGCGCGCGCGTGAGGGTGGCTAGCGCACGCGCGGCAGTGCCGGGGGCGCTTCGGGGTCCGGTGCGGAGATGCCTTTGGCGCGGATCTTCTCGACGAGTGTCGTGCGCTTCAGCCCGAGCAGCTGCGCGGCGCGGTTCTTGTTCCAGCTCGTCGCCTCGAGCGCCTGCATGATCAGCTGCTGCTCGAAGGACGAGACCAGCGCCTCGAAGTCGACACCGGTCGGTGGCAACGAGACGGCGGGACGTTCGAGCCGGTGGCCGACGACGCCGCTCGGCAGGTCCGACTCGTCGATCCAGCCGGCACGGCTCAAAATCGTGAGGCGCTCGATCAGAGCCTGCAGCTCGCGCACGTTGCCGGGCCAGTCGTATTCGACCAGGCGCTTGAGCGCCGCCTCGGTGACGCCTTGCACCTCGGGGTAGCTGCGCCGCTGCACCTCGAGGAAATGGCGCACCAGGATCGGGATGTCCTCGCGCCGGTGGCGCAGCGCCGGCACTTCGATCGGGACGACGGCGAGCCGGAAGTAGAGATCCTCGCGGAACTTCCGCTCGCGCATCAGCTGCGGCAGGTTCTGATTCGTCGCGGCGACGATGCGCACGTCGACGCGCTCGGTTCGCGACGAGCCGACCGGCTCGAACTCCCGCTCCTGCAGCGCGCGCAAGAGCTTGGTCTGGAGCCGCGGGCTCATGTCGCCGATCTCGTCGAGGAAGAGGGTGCCGCCGTTCGCCGCGGAGAAACGCCCGATCCGGTCGCGCAATGCGCCGGTGAACGCGCCGCGCACGTGGCCGAAGAGCTCGCTCTCGAGCAGTTCCTCGGGGATCGCGCCGCAGTTGACGGCGACGAACGGTCGCTGTGCGCGCGCACTGTTGTAGTGCAGGGCGCGTGCGATCAGCTCCTTGCCGGCGCCGCTCTCGCCCAACACGAGCACGGTCGCCTCGGAGTCCGCCACCCGCCGCACGAGCTCGAGCGTTGCGCGCAGGGCTTCGCTCTCGCCGATGATGTTCTCGAAGCCGTAGCGGGTCTCGAGCTGGCGCTGCAGCTGGCGATTTGCGCCGTGCAGGCGACGGAACTCGAGCGCCTTCGCGATCAGCGGTGCGAGGCAACCGAGGCGCTCGTAGCTCTTCTCGATGAACCAGAACGCGCCCGCGTCGAGCGCCTCGATCGAGCGCTCGGGGCTGCCGAAGCCGGTCACGACGATGCAGACGGCCTCGGGCTCGATCGCGCGCACGCGCCGGACGAACGCGATGCCGTCCATGCCGGGCATGCGCAGGTCCGTGAGGACGAGATCGAACGGGCGCTGCTCGAGTCGCTCGAGTGCAGCGCCGGGCTCGCCCTCGGCAACGACCGCGAATCCCTCACCCTCGAGGTAGCGCACGAGTGCTGCGCGAAAGAGCGCGTCGTCGTCCACCACCAGAACCGAACCGCCCGCCGTCGAGCCGCGATTCACATCCACCCCCGCTGCTTCGCAGTGTAGGGTAGGCTCCGCGCGCGCTCAAGCATCGTCGGCGCGGTTCCGATTCCGACGTCGATGCCCCCCCTGCCCGCGAGCGACACGTCCGCCACCCGAGACCTTTCTCACCATGCTCGCGTGCTGGTTGCAGACGACGAGCCCGCGATCGTCCGCGTTCTGCGGCGTCAGCTCGAGCGCAGCGGATTCGAAGTCGTCGAAGCGACCGATGTCGCGCTGCTGCGCGCGCAGCTCGCGCGCGAGCCCGAGATCGTCCTGCTCGACCTGCGTCTGGGCAACGCATCGGGCCTCGATCTGATCGGCGAGCTGCGCGAGCGCTGCCCCGACACGGAGACGGTCGTCATGACCGGCTTCGCCAGCATCGATTCGGCGGTCGAGTGCATGCGCGCGGGTGCATTCGACTATCTCGAGAAACCCTTCACCGATCCGCGCCGCGTGCAGCAGACGCTCGAGCGCGCACTCGAGCGCCGTCGCCTGCGCGTGCGCAACCGCGAGCTCGAGGGCGAGCTCGGCCGCCGAACCGCGCTCGAGCGCGTGATCGCGCAATCCTCGTCGATGAAGCGCGTCCTGCAGACCGTGCGCGACCTCTCGCAGAACGAGAGCAACGTGCTGATCGAGGCCGAGAGTGGCACGGGCAAGGAGCTGATCGCGCGTGCGATCCACGAGACGTCCCCGCGCGGCACCGGCGCGTTCGTGCCGGTCGACTGCGGCGCGCTGCCCGAGGGCATCATCGAAGGCGAGCTCTTCGGCTACGTGCGCGGCGCGTTCACGGGCGCGGTGCGCGACTCGGCCGGGCTCTTTCGCAGTGCGCATGGCGGTACGCTCTTCCTCGACGAGATCGGCGAGCTGCCGATCTCGCTCCAGGCGAAGCTCTTGCGCGTGATCCAGGAGCGCGAGATCCGGCCGCTCGGCGCGGCGATGGCTGCGCCCGTCGACGTGCGCATCATTGCCGCGACCAATCGCGACCTCGCCGCCGAAGTCCGCGCGGGTCGTTTTCGCGCCGACCTTTTCTACCGCTTGCGCGTCGTCTCGATCCAGCTGCCGCCGCTGCGCGATCGGCCGGAGGACGTGGCGGTGCTGGCCAGTCACTTCCTCGAGCGCGCGGCGGCGGGCACGCGCGTGATCGGCCTCGAGCCCGAGGCGCTCGAGCGCTTGATCGCGCACCGCTGGGAAGGCAACGTGCGCGAGCTCGAGAACACGATCGAAGCCGCGATCGCGCTCGCGCAGGGCACGCGCGTCACGGTCGCCGACCTGCGCATGGGCGGCTTCAGCGCCCCGCGCGCGGAGGTGCCCGAGGGCATCGACCTCTCGCTCGACGCGTTCGAGCGCGCGTGTCTCGAAGCGGCGCTGCGCCGCAGCCAGGGCGACGTGCGCGCCGCCGCGTCGACGCTCGGCATCGGCCGCAGCACGTTCTATCGCAAGATGCTGCAGCACGGTCTGCGCGAGGCCTGAATCAGCGCGCGCGCGGTCGCCCCGCGACCACGATCACGTCCGACAGGTCGGGAAAAGCCGCGGCGAGCTGATCCGCAGCGCGCAGCAGCGCGTTCGCCCAGGGCTCGGGCAGGCGCGCGAGCAGGCGCGCCCAGCGCCGCACGCCCCAGAGCAGCGAAATGCCGCGCCACTCGAGGATCTCGACGTGTCGCTCGACCTGGGCGCGCAGGAGGCGTGGGTCGTAGCGCGTGAAGTGATCCGAGGGCACGTGGTAGGTGCGGCGGCCGGGTGTGCGCGGTCGGCCACGCAGGCGATCGCCGAGCCGCTGCAGGCGACAGCCGAGCGACTCGAAGTTCGCGACGGCCAGGACGACTCGGCCGTCCGGCCGCGTCACGCGCGCGAGCTCTCGGATGCACGCCTCCGGGTCGTCGAAGTGGTCGAGCGCCCCCTTGCAGAACGCCGCATCGAACGAGCCCGCGCGGAAAGGCAGTGATTCGGACCAGGCGCGCGTCCAGACGACCTGTCCGGTCGCGGGCCGGGTTTCCTTCGCGGCGACGAGCTTACCTAGCTCGATCATGCGATGGGACGGCTCCGCGCAAACCGCCTTCACGCCCACTCGGGCGAGCGCGCGGCTGTCCTGGCCGAGTCCCGCTGCGGAATCGAGCACGCGCGCGCCGACACCCGCGCGTGTCGCTGCGAGGGTCTCCGCCTCCATACGCCGGAACAGGTAGTCGGAATCGCGCGTGGTCCCGGTCGGGATCACGTGCGTCATGTCGCGGTCGAGATCCACTGCCCTCATGGTCTTACCGGGTCCCGGCGCATGCCCGAGGGTCCCGGCCCGCGGGCGGCCGCGCGCCACCCGGGCTTCGCTCGACTTCGCCTCGCTGCGCGCGCTCGCGCTTGCTCGGATCGCATTCGGCGCGCCTTCGGCCCTTGAACTCGGAAATCGTTCGCTCGTAGACTGCGAGGGTGCGCTTGGCTGTGGGGCGCCAGCCAAAGGTGGCCTCGATGCGGGGACGGGCGGCGAGGGCTTCGGCGTGCGCTTCGTCCCAGTTCTCGAGCACGTCGGCGATCGCTTTGGCGAGCGCCGCGGGGTCGCGCGGGGGAACGAGGCGGCCGGCGCCGGCGTCGGCGATCACTTCGGGCAGGGCGCCGGCGCGCGAGGCGACGACGGGTGTGCCGGCGGCGAGCGCTTCGATCGCCGGCAGGCCGAAGCCCTCGAAGATGGAAGGCACGATCACGGCGGCGGCGTTGCGATAGGCCGTGAGCAGGTCTTCGCTCGAGACTTTGCCCGTGAAGCGCACGCGCTCGGACAGCTGTAGCGCCTGCAGCGTCTTCTCGAGCGGCATGAAGGCGGGGAAGTAGTCGAGCACGCGCAGCCCGACCTCGTGCGGCAGCAGCGCCAGCGCCTCGAGCAGGAACTCGAGGCCCTTGTTCGGGTCGCCGCAGCGGCCGACGAAGAGCAGCTCGAGCCGCGCGGGGCGTTTGCGTGCGACGGGTCGCTCGGGCAGCTCGACGCCGTTGCGCACGTCGTGGATCCGCTCGGGCGCGACGCCGAAATCGCGCGCGATCGCGCGCCGCGACGCCTCGCTCGAGGTCAGGATCGCGGCAAGTCGGCGCGCGGTGCGCGCCTGCGTGCGCACCGGATAGAAGGTGAGGGAGCCCTTCCGCTCGGCGAAGCTGCGGTCGCGCGCAAGACTCGAGCGCAGATCGATCGACAGCGGGTGGTGGATCGTCGTCACGACGGGCAGGCCAAGCGCCTGCAGGAAGAGCAGGCCGTAGCTCACCGACTGCACGTCGTGCACGAGGTCGTAGCGCCGGCCGGCGCGCAGCTCGCGCAGGACCGCCAGGGCCGAGCGCACGCTGAACGCGAACGGCTCGGGCAGGAAGCCGAAGCGCGTGACCGCGAACTCGAAGAAGTCGAGCGGGCGCAGGATCGCGAACGGGTCGGGCGTGGGCAGGAACGCGGTGCGGCGCTTGTCGAAGCGCTTGCCCCAGAACATCTGGTTCTCGAGCCGCGTGACGCGCGCCCAGGGCATGGGGTCGGGGTAGGGCGGGCCGACGAAGACGTCGATCTCGCAGCCGAGACTCGCGAGCTCCCGCGTGAGCGCGTGCAGGTAGATGCCCTGTCCGCCGCTCTTCATGTTGCCGCGGTAACACAGAAAAGCGATGCGCATCAGGAGCCGCTCGGCGCGCGGCCGGTGTGGGTGCGCGTGCCGTACAGAACGAGACTCTTGGGCCAGATCCAGTCGAGCGCGTGCTCGACGCGTGTCCAGACGCGCGACACCGCCGCGCGAATCAGGAAGCCGCGCAGCGCGCGCGTCGGCCCGGGCGTCTCGTCGTCGAGCCCGAGGCCGGCACGCACCAGCCAGTAGGGCGTGTGGAGCGCGTGGGCGAAGCCGACGCCATCGACGCGCACGCCGGCGCGCGCGAGCGCGAGCGCGAGATCGCGCGGTCGGAACACGCGAATGTGTCCACCGGGGCTTTCGAAGTAGAGCGGCGTCGCGGCGAGATAGAGCCACTCCGTCGTCGCGGTCGGGATCGTCACGCCGATCGTCCCGCCCGGGCGGAGCACGCGCACCAGCTCGCGCACGGCGCCGGCGTAGTCGTGGACGTGCTCCATCACCTCGGAGCAGATCACGCGGTCGAAGCTCGCGTCGCGGAACGGCAGGTGGAACACGTCCCCCTGCAAGACACCGCCGTGGAGCTTCTCCGAGGCGCGCCCGCGCCGCTCATGGATGCCCGCGCGGGCGATGCGCAGCGAGGGCACGTCGAGATCCAGCCCCACCGTGTGCGCGCCGCGGTCCAGCGCGCCGAAGCAATGGCGCCCGCCGCCGCAGCCGGCATCGAGCAGCCAGTCGTCGCGCCGGAGGCCGAGTCTAGCGAGATCGACGGTGAGCATGTACGACCTCCGCCAGCACGTCGGCGGTGCGGCCGGCAGCCTCGCGCCAGGAGAATACGTGCTCCACACGCCGGCGCGCCGCACGTCCCATCTCGGCCACACGCGCGTGCGGCAGTGTACACAGCTCGGTGATGGCCTCGGCCAGCGCCGGAGGATCGCGGAACGGCACGATCCGGCCGGTCTCGCCGCTCGTCCCGACGACCTCGGGGAGCGCCCCGCCGACGGTCGCGATCACCGGCAGACCGCAGGCCATCGCCTCCGAAGCGGGGAAGCCGAAGCCCTCGAAGAACGACGGCACGAGTGCGATGCGCGCGGTCGCGTACTGCTCGACCAGCTCCTCGACGCTGAGCATGCGCTTCACCAGCAGCACGCGTTTCTCGAGCCCGAGCTCGCGCAGCTTGCGCGGGACGAGGCCGTCGTCCGGGATGCGGCCGTCTACGATCTTCAGCGTCACGTGCTCGGGCGTCTGTGCGAGCGCATCGAGCAGGTAGGGGATGCCCTTCTTCCGGTCCTCCGTTCGGCCGATGAAGATCAGGTCGGTCTCTTTGGGCCGGTCGAGCGGGCGGAACACCTGGGCGTCGGTGCCGTTGTAGACGACCGAGATCTCCTTCTGCGCAACGCCGAAGTAGCGCTCGATCTCGGTCGCCGACGCGTTCGAAACGGTCAGGATCCGCGCCAGGCGCGGCACGACGAACTCCTGCATGAAGAGGGGGAAGTAGAGCGTGCGGCGCCACTTGCGGCGGAAGCGCGGGTCGATCTCGAAGTCCGCGATCCGGTCGATGTGCAGCGGATGGTGCACCATCGCAGCCACCGGGATGCCCGTCGCCTGTAGCGCCAAAAGGCCCCACGAGAGCGACTGGTTGTCGAGCACCACGTCGAAGCGGTGCTTGCGCTGCAGCTCGCGCCAGCGCATCAAGAGTCGCAGGCCGAAGGTCGTCATCTCGGGGAAGACACCGATCCGTGTCAGGCCGAGCTCCCAGAGATTGCCGGGTGTGAGCGCGCGGAACGGATTGTCCTTCGGCAGCGCCTGCGCCAGCGGCAGCGCGAAGAAATTCTCGTTCGGGATGATGTGCAGCGGGATGCCGGACGCGAGCTCGGGTGCGGGCGGGCCCGCGACCACGTGCACCTCGTGGCCGAGCTCGTGCAGGCCGCGCGCCAGCGCGGCCGCGTACACGCCCTGCCCGCCGCAGAACATGTTCCCCCGGTACGTGAGCAGCGCGATCCGCATCGGGGCTAGTGTCCTGAACCCGAAGTTCCGACGCGATTCTCGCGGTCGAGGCGCCGCGCTCGCAAGGCGCGCGAGCAAGGCGAATCCGTTGATTCGTGGAGCGAGTGCAACGCCGCGAGCGCGGATGCATCGGCCGCCGAGAACGCGAGCGAACTTCGGGTTCGGGACACTAGCTCGCGCTCGAGCTCTTCCCGTTGGCGTCGCTGTCCGACCGTGTCGCACCCCCGGCGCCGCCCGTGCCCGTGCCACTCGCGGAGATCCGCTCGCCCTCCGCCTCGACCTGCACGGTCGCGATCGTCCAGCCAATCCAGCTGACCAGCCCCAGGACGAAGAGCACGACCACCGTGACGGGGATCGCGAGCGCCCAGTAGCTCTTGGCGAGCACGCCGGCGAGAAAGATCGCGGCGCTCGCGATCGCGCCGAAGCAGAGCAACCCGCCGAGCATTCGGGAGCGTTCGTCCGTCCTGGAACTCATCGCGGCGGAGCCTACCAGACGGGCAGACGCGCGGCCAAAGGACGGGGAGAGACAGATGCGCTGCGCGAGCGACAGGGGGGTCAAGGCGGGCGCGATTCCCGCCGATGGGAGCACTGGATGGCTCCATTGTCTCCTGCCAAGCGCAAACTCCTCCGGCCCCCTATGCGCATCGAATGCGCGCGCGACGGTGACCACGGCACGCACTTCCTCGGCTACGGTGCGAATCTCTCCGAGACGGGCGTGTTCATCCAGTCGCTCGCACCGCGGCCGCCCGGCACGCGGCTGCGACTGATCCTGCACCTCGGCGGTCCGACGGGCACCCGGATCTGCTCCGAGGCGGAGGTGCGTTGGACGCGCGGCTACGGCGGCAAGAAAGCGCCCAGCGCTGGCATGGGTCTGCGCTTCACCAACCTGCGTCCGGGAGATCGCAGCGCGCTCGTGGCCACGTGCAAGGTGCCGGCGCTGGTCGATTCCGCCATCATCCCGGCGCAGGCGCGAACGGAGCGCCGCACCGAGGGTTGAGGCGCCCGGGTCTGCGTCGGCAGCCTGCGGCGGCGAGGGGGGCGCGTGCTCTGGATCGGCCTGATGTCTGGGACGTCCGCGGACGCGGTCGACGCCGCGCTCGTGCGCATCGGCCGCGATCCGGGTGACGTGGAGCTCCTCGCGTTTCGCGAGGAGCCGATCGAAGAGGCGCTGCGCGCGCGCATCCACGCGCTCGCATTCGGGCCGATCGAGCTGCGCGCGCTCGTGCAGCTCGACGTCGCGCTCGGCGAGCGCTTCGCCGCCGCGGCGCTGGGCGTCGCGCGCGAGGCGGGCATCCCGCTGGCCGAAGTCCGCGGCATCGGCTCGCACGGGCAGACGGTCGGCCACTACCCAGAGCCCGACGTGCGCGGCACGCTGCAGATCGGCTCGGCCGCGCTGATCCACGAACGCACCGGCCGGCCGGTCGTGTCGGACTTCCGGCGCGCGGATCTCGCTGCCGGCGGCCAGGGCGCGCCGCTCACGCCCTTCTTCCACTACTACCGCTTCGCGGACGCGGCCGAGCGGCGCGCGCTCTTGAACATCGGCGGCTTCACCAACGTGAGCTACCTGCCGGGCCGCGAGGCGGCGGGCGTGATCGCCTTCGATCCCGGACCCGGCAACGCCCTGCTCGACCGCGCTGCGCGCTGGGCGAGCGACGGTGCCGAGCGATTCGACCGCGACGGCGTGCGCAGTCTGCGGGGCCGGGTTCACGAGTCACTGGTGGCGCAGTGGCTCACGGATCCCTATTTCAGCTTGCGTCCGCCGAAGAGCACCGGTCACGAGCGCTTCGGCGCCGACTTCTTCGCGCTCGCGCGCGACGCGGTGCTCGCGCTTGGCGGCGCGCCCGACGATGTCTTCGCGACGCTCGCCCGGCTCACCGTCGAGAGCGTCGCACGTGCTGCGGAGCAGTTCTTTCCGAAGCCCGCGGAGCGCTGGATCCTCTACGGTGGCGGCGTGCGCAACCCCGCATTGGTCGACGGCCTGCGCGCGCGGCTCGCGCCCGCAGCGATCGAGACGACCGACATCCACGGTGTGCCGAGCGGCGCGCTCGAAGCGATCGCATTTGCGCTGCTCGGACACTGCGCGAGCATCGGCATGCCCTCGAACCTGCCCGCCGCCACCGGCGCAACACGCGCGGTCTGTCTCGGCGTGCTCAACCCCCCCAACGCCTTCAACGCGGGCTAGAGCAGCGCGCAGCCGGCCGCGCGGCGTGCGCTAAAGCAAGACCTGCAAGCCGTCGTATGCGGTGTCGAATCGCACGAGTGACTCGTTCTCGAGCACCTGGCTGCCGAGGTGCGTGAGGCGGATCGCGCCGCAGCTGAAGCGCGTGCGCTCGCGGTCGAGTCGGTGGTGCGAGAGATGGAACGCGAACTCCTCGTCGAAGAACACGCACTCCGAGATGAAGAGATCGACGTCGCCGACCTTGAGCGGCAGGGTGTCGTGCCAGCCGGTATCGCCCGAGAAGACGAGCGAGCCGCCCTCCGTGTCGATGCGCAGCATGTGCGGGCAGGTGTGCTCCTGGTGGACGGCGGGCATGGGCGTCACGCGGAAGCCCGCGACCTCTTCCGGCTTGTCGATCGCGAACTCGAGGAAGCGCAGTGCGTAGCGTCGCTCGCGCTCGAGGTGGTAGTCGTAGGCACGCGTGAGCGCGGCGATGCGATCCGCGACGCCCGGCGGGCCGAGGATCTCGAGCGGCTTTTCGCGTTCGTGCTGGTACAGGTAGTCGAGCAGCAGGAACGGGACGCCCGCGATGTGATCGCCGTGAAAGTGGCTGAGCGCGATCGCGTCGATCTCGAGCGGGTCGATGCCGAGCTGCTTCAGTCCGCCGAGGGTGGTGGGTCCACAGTCGAGCAGGATCGAGCGATGCGCATCGCGCACGATGATCGCGCTGTTGCGGCGCCCGCCGCTGTTGAACGCGTCGCCGGTCCCGACGAAGACGATCTCACTCATCGCGCCAGACCTCGTCGCCGAAGGCGATCGCGCGCGCGAGGTGCGCTCCCGCTGGCACCTGTGCGTCGGGCAGGGCGAGTGCGTTCTCGATACGCGCGTCCGAGCCGATGCGAGCGCCGCGACTCACCACCGCGTGGGGTCCGATCCGCGCGCCCGCGGCGATCTCGGCGCCCTCGCCGATCCACGCGGGACCGACCACCGTTCCGGCGACGCGGCTGCGCGGATCGATGCGAAGTCGCTCGGCGGGTGGACTCGCGTCGAGGGCGGCGAGATTGGCGTCGAGCAGCTCGCGGGGCGACCCGACCGGCCACCAGCGCGCGCCCGCCGGCTGGGTCCAGCTGGCGATGCGCAGGCCGGCTCGCAGTGCCGGCACCCAAAGTTCGGGAATGATCTCGAAGCGCGGAGTCTCCGGCATGCGCGCGAAGACCGCGGGTTCCATGACTTGCACCCCGATGAACAGACCGGACTTCCTCTCGCCTCCAAGGTCGATCCGTTCCGTGATGCGCCGCACATTGCCGTCGGCATCGTACCCGATCGAGCCGAACTCTCGCTTGCGCGAGTCGTCGCGCAGCGCCAGGGTGACCAGCGCCTGCTGCGAGCGGTGGCGGGCGACGAGCGCGGCGACATCCAGCTCGAGACACATGTCGCCGTTCAGAACCAGGAAGGGCTCGCCGCACTCCAGCAAAGCGCGAGCGCCGCGCACGCCCCCGCCGCTGCCCCGCAGCTCCGGCTCCGCGACCCAGTCGACCGGCACGGCTGCATCGCGCAGCGCGCGGTGCACGCTGTCGGGGTGCGCGTGCGTGTTCACGACGACCCCCGTGATGCCCTGCCGGGCGAGTTCGCGCACGAGGTGCAGGGCCACCGGGACATCGAGCACCGGCAGCGCGGGCTTCGCGAGCGTGCGCGCGAGCGGCGCCATGCGCGTGCCGAGCCCGGCGGCGAGGATCATCGCCTTCACGCGTTTCCCTCGGCGAGTGCCTCTGCGAGGATCTCCGCGAGCCGGCGCTGGCCAGCCGGAAGACGCGGAAGCGAGTCGAGGACGGCCGCGCGCGCGCGTGCGATGAAGGGCAGATAGCGCGCGTCGCGCTTCACCCGAGTCACGAAGCGGAAGCGGCCATAGTCCTTGCACTTCCGCTGCACGACGAGGAGCGCGAATGCGGCCGGGTCCGGCAACGCGGCGCGCGCGCTCCAGTAGCGAGCCAGGAGCTCCGCGCGCTCCACGTCGTTGTGCTCGAGATAGGAGTCGTAGACGAGCGCGGCCAGGTCGAGCTCGGCCGGCGCGAGCAGCGCGTCCTGGTAGTCGAGCAGGCGCAGCCGACCCGCAGCGTCGATCATCAGGTTCTGGCTCTGGTAGTCGCGCAGGCAGAGCACGCGGGGCAGCGCGCCGATCGCGCGCGCGAGCGCGTCGAGCTCAGGCGCGAGCGCAGCATGCCAGCGCGGCTCGAGGCCGTGTTCCGCGAACGTGCGCAGCTCGAAGCGCACCCACGTCTCGTCGAAGCTGCGCTGGAACGGCAGTGCGTCCTCGCGCTCGATCGCGTGCACGCGCGCGAGCAGGTCGATCGCCTCGCGCAAGCGGGCGCTGCGCTCGGCGGCCGGCAGGTCGAGCAGATGTGTGTCACCGAGGTCTTCGAGGAGCACGAGGCGTTGCTTCCGGTCGACCGCATGGATCCGCGGGACCGGCAGGCCGTGGCGGGCGAGAAACGCGCTCACCTCGACGAAGGGAATCTCCGCCGTCTGCGCGCGCAGCGCGGGGGGCAGGATCGCGGGGTCTTCCGGGACGGCGTGCATGAGCACCGCGCGCGCGCCATCGGCAAAACTCGCGCGCCAGTAGCGGCGGGCGCCGGCTCCGCCGGGCAGCGGCACGAGCTCGCGGAGAGCGCTTCCGCGTTCCCGCTCGAGCCACGCGCGCGCTCGCTCCATGCTCCCCCTCTCGCTCCGGCAGGATGACGGCCCGTGTGCGGGGCGGCAAGGCGCCAACGAGTGGACTAGGTTCGCGCGCCGTGACTGTCTTCGCGCGCGCACTCGGCTCGATCGCACTCTGCCTCTCGCTCTCGGGCGTCACGCGGGCCGACGACGCCGACTTCGATCGGCGGGTCGACCACCTCGTGCGCTCACCCGCGCTGCGCGGCGCGCGCGTCGGTGTGGTGGTCGAGAAGCTCGCGAGCGGGGAGCGTGTGCTCGCGCATGCGGCGGACGCACCCCTGGTGCCGGCGTCGAACCAGAAGCTCCTGATCGCGTCCGCCGCGCTCGCGCACTGGGGGCCCGCCCACCGCTTCGAGACGCCCGTGCGCGTCGAAGGCGAGGTCGTCGATGGCGTGCTCGACGGCGCGCTCTGGGTGATCGGGCAGGGCGATCCGAGCCTGGTCTCCGAGTCGCTCTGGAAGCTCGCCGAAGAGATCCGCCTGCGCGGCATCCGGGAGATCCGGGGCGGTCTCGGCGTCGACACCACGTACTTCGACGGAGCCTACTTCCACCCCGACTGGGAGCCGGTCTCAGCGCGCGCGTACTACGCGCCGACGAGTGCGTGGAGCGCGAACTACTCGAGCTTCCGCATCGACGTCGCACCCGGCGCGCGCGTGGGTGAGCCTGCGCAGGTTCGCCTGGCGCCTGCGACGCCGTACTTCCGCACGCTCTCCGATGCGCTCACCCTGCGCGGCGGCGGCAAGCTCTCGCTCGACGTCGCTGTGCTTCCCGATGGCGCTGGTGAGAGTGTGCGCGTGACGGGATCGGTCTCGACCGATCGCGCGCCAGTGACGTATTGGCGAGCGGTGGCGCTGCCCGAGCGCTACGCCGCGGCGCTGCTGCGCGCGCAGCTCGAAGCCCAGGGCATTCGCGTCGGCAACCGCGTCCGCTTCGCGCCCGCGCCGCCCGAGACGCGCGAGCTGCTCCGCTTCCCCGGCGAGCCTCTCGCGCTGCAGGTGCGACTGCTCGACAAGTACAGCAACAACTTCGTCGCGGAGCAGCTCACGAAGCTCCTCGGCGCGGACCTGTACGGCGCACCCGCGAGCTGGGAGAAGGGCGTGCGTGCGCTGGGCGAGCACTTGCGGAGCATCGGTGCGTTCGGCGCAGGAACCGTGATCGCGGACGGATCGGGGCTCTCGCCGCGCAACCGCGTCGCGCCCGCCACGCTGGCCGCGCTGGTCCGCTCCTCCGTGCAGAGCTTCGCGTATGGGGCCGAGTTCCTCGCCTCGCTGCCGATTGGCGGGCGCGACGGCACACTCGAGACGCGGATGGAGGACTTTGCCTCGCCGGTCCGCGCGAAGAGCGGGCACCTGCAGCGCGTGGCGTCACTATCCGGTGTCGTTCCGGACGAGGGTGGCGAGCTGCTCGCGTTCTCGGTGATCGTGAACGGCGCGCGTGGCAGCTCGCTCGACGTGGACGCGGCGGTCGACGCGTTCGTCGAGAGCCTGGGCGCGCCGCGCCCGGTGGCCGCTCCGGTCCCGGAGTGACCGGCTACTGCCGGGCCAACCGCGCGAAGATCCGGTCGGTGTACTGCACGGGCAGGCCTTCACCCTCGGCGAGCCGGCGGTCGATCGCGCCAGGGCCCCAGTTGTAGGCCGCGAGCGCGCGCGTCCAGTTCCCATAGCGCGCATGCAGGAGCGCCAGGTAGCGCGTGCCGAGGCGCACGTTCAGCGCTGGCTCGAAGAGCATGTCCGGGCCGGTCCAGGGGAGTCCGGCCTCGCGCGCGAGCATCTCGCCGGTCGCCGGCATGATCTGCATGAGGCCGAGCGCGCCGACCCTCGAGCGGGCAAAGTTGTAGTAGCCGCTCTCCGTGTGCATGACCGCGAGCACGAGCTCCGGCTCGACGCCATTTCGATTCGCCTCGGAAACCACGGCTTCGGCCGCGCGCCGGACTTCGAACGGCGCGAGTCCGGTCAGGTAGCGCGAGAGCAGCGCCTCCACGCGAGCCTCGGGCGCGGAGCCCGTCGGCGCGGGCGCCGCGGCGACGTCCGGAAGCCGCGCTCCGCGCGCGCTCGGCGCGTGCAGCGGCGCGCAGGAGAGGCCCCCGGAGAGTGCGAACCCGACGACGAGAATCACCAACCGGTTCACGGGCTAGCTCCACGCGATCGACAGGTTGGTGGCCTTCATCACGTACAGATTGTTCACGGCCGCCCAGGCGGGGAGCGCAGCGAGGACGATCAGCAGCGCGAGCTTGGCGCGCCGCGGAATCCGCGGCGTCGTGACCAGAAACGCGATCGCGACCGTCGTCACGACCATCTCGAGCACGAGGCCTGGCCCGAGCCCGATCACGTCGAAGAGCCAGGCGGCGGCGGGGTTCGCCTCCATCACGTCGAAGCCCGGCACCGGAGCGCGCAGACACAGAAAGGTGGTGGCGTTGTCCGCCAGGTTCAGCAGGACCACGACGGCCCCCAGCAAGACGCGCATCCGCTTCCTCCACGCGAGTCGGCCTCGCGGGTGGATGCCGCTACAAGTTCCGTGCCGCGCGCGGCCCCGCCGGCGGCATCGACAGTGATTTCGCGCAGCTGCCGGCGGGTGCTGCGCGCGCGAGCGCGCGCAGCGATCCCCAGCGGTCGGGGAAGCGCGCTTCCCAACCAGGGCAACGGAGGGTCGGCCCGGTGCTCCGCCCGTGGCGGAGCGGGGCGATCACTTCTTCGCCCGGCCCTTTCCCATCAGCAGCCAGTCGAGCGAGATGCCCTCGCGGACGGCAAGCGTGATCAAGAAGTCTGCGTGGGGGGTCGTGCCGCTCTCGTAGCGATTCACGTTCTGCTGGAACACCCCGAGCTCACGCGCGAAGGAGCGCTGCGAGCGATCGCCGCGAACCTGCGCCAGGCGGATCGGGATCAGCTTCTTCTGCTTCTCGAGTACCGCTTTCGGAACCCCGGCGTTCTGCGACTTCGCACCCTTCTTGGCCGTCCGTCCTGCCATCCCTGGCTCCTTTCGCTTCGCTTTGCTCGAGTGATTTCCGTCGATCCGTGCTGCCGGTCGTCTTCGCCGGGTCCGACTCGATCGTTGGCACGGGGAACACTCGTTACACCGTGCCATGTCATGACGCGCGGGGCATGCTAGCGAAGCTTCGCGACGGTTCAAGACGGTTGCGCCACTCTTGCCGGCGCATGCGCCAGCCTCGAATCGGTGTAGGCCCGCTCGCCGCCTTGACCGGCGCGTGCGCAGGCTGATACGGTCCCCGACGGTCGAGTCGCGATACGGGGGCGAGTGTCGATGCGCGTCGTTGCCGGGGAGCTGCGGAGCCGGCGCCTGCACACGGTCGCGGGTCGAGAGACGCGCCCGACGTCGGATCGCGCCCGTGCGGGCCTGTTCGACTGGCTCGGTTCGTGTGTCGACGGCGCGCGCGTGCTCGATCTCTTCGCCGGCACCGGAGCGCTCGGCATCGAAGCGCTCTCGCGGGGAGCGAGCGAGGCGGTCTTCGTCGAGCGCGCGCCTGCCGCGCGGCGCGTCTTGCAGCGCAATCTCGACGAGCTCGGCCTGCAGGCGCGCGCGCGTGTCGTCGAGGCGGATCTCTCGCGCGGCCTTCGTCCACTGGCCGCGAAGCTCGGTGTCTTCGGCCTGGTCCTCGCAGATCCACCGTACGACGGCCTCGCGCGCGCGCGTCTGCTCGGAGACGAGGCGCTCGCCTGCATGCTCGCGCCCGACGGCATCGTCGTGATCGAGCGCTCGGCTCGCGACGCCGCCGGCGGGCCGCCGTCCAAGCTGCGGCTGCGCGGAAGCAAACGCTACGGCGAGACGGCGTTCGACTGGTGGGAATGCGCGGCCGATCCCGTCGCTACGAGTGAGGCGTTCGCATGACAGAGAAACGAGTGGCGGTCTACCCGGCGAGCTTCGATCCGATCACGAACGGACACCTGGACCTGATCGATCGCGCCGCGCGGCTCTTCGACGAGGTCGTGGTCGCCGTGGCCGTGAACATCGACAAGAGCGGCGGAACGTTCAGCCTGGAGGAGCGCATCGCGCTCGTCCGAGAGGCCACGAGCGGCGTCCCGAACGTGCGCATCGACGTGATCTCGGGCCTGCTGGTCGAATACGTGCGCGGGATCGGCGCGCACATCGTGATTCGCGGGCTGCGCGCGCTCGCCGACTTCGAATACGAGTTCGAGATGGCGCTGATGAACCACCACATGTTCCCGCAGCTCGAGACCGTCTTCCTGATGACGAGCGAGCGCTGGTTCTACGTCAGCGCCTCGCGCATGCGCGAGCTCGTCCGCTTCGGCGCCGACGTCTCCGAGTTCGTGCCCCTCTCGGTGGCGAAGAAGCTGAAAGAGAAGCTCGGCCCGAAGCGCTGAGTCCGACCAAGACCCCAAGGCGCCCCGGGCACCGACGCGCGCAATCGCCTCTTGCAAGCGAAGCGCGCAGCGAGCCGCAGGCGAGCGAAGTGTGGGTGGCGCGCGGCCGCCCGCGCGCCGGGCCCCACTAAGGCTCCCTGTCGATCTCGAGCTCTTTCATCTTCAGCTGGAGCCCGCGGCGGGACAGGCCGAGGCTGCGCGCGGCGCGCGTGACGTTGCCCTCGGTCATGCGCAGCGCCTCGAGGATCGCGTCGCGCTCGATGCGCTGGGTGGCGGCGCGGATGCGCTCGCGCAGCGGCGTCGGCTCGGTCGTCGCGGAGGTGCGCGGAGTCGGCGCCTGCAGCTCGGGCGGAAGATCGCGCGCGAGCAGGGTGGCGCCGTCACAGAGGAGCGTCGCGCGCTCGATCGCGTTCTCGAGCTCGCGGATGTTCCCGGGCCAGGAGTGCGCGCGCAGCAGATCCATGGCAAGCGGATCGACGCCGGTCACGGGCCGGTGGAGCTTCGCCGCGAAACGCTCGACGAAGAGCCGCGCGAGCGTCGGGATGTCCTCGGGGCGCTCGCGCAGCGGCGGTAGATGGATCGGCACGACGTGCAGCCGGTAGAAGAGATCCTCACGAAAGCGGCCGGCGCGGACTTCTTCGCGAAGCTCGCGATTGGTGGCGGCCACGAGGCGCACGTCGACGTGCATCGTCTCGGTGCCACCGACGCGGTAGAAGCGGCCTTCCTGAATCGCGCGCAGCAGCTTGGGCTGCGCGGAGAGCGGCATCTCGCCGATCTCGTCGAGAAAGAGCGTGCCCCCATCCGCGAGCTCGAAGCGGCCCGGCTTGCGTCCGACGGCGCCCGTGAACGCGCCCTTCTCGTAGCCGAACAGCTCGCTCTCGAGCAGCCCGTCCGGGATCGCGGCGCAGTTGATCTTGATGAAGGGTCCCTGCTTCCGCGGGCTCGCGCGGTGCAGACTGCGCGCGACGATCTCCTTGCCGGTTCCGCTCTCGCCCGTGATGAGCACGGTCGCAGGCGTGGGCGCGACGCGCTCGATCACGTGTTTCACCTCGGCCAATGCCTGGCTGTGGCCGAACAGCAGGGGCTCGGGATCCTCGTCGGCAGGAAGGCGCGCCTCGCGCGCCGCGAGCCGGCGCGTGCTCACGGCCTTCTCCATCACCTGGCGGATCTCGTCGGGGTCGAAGGGCTTGGTCAGATAGTCGAATGCGCCTTGCTTCAGCGCTTCGACGGCGCTGCCCACCGTGCCGTGCGCGGTGAGCATGATCACGGGGATCTCCGGGTGCTTGCGCCGCACCGCCTCGAGCAGCTCGAGCCCGTTCATCTTGGGCATGCGAAGATCGGTGAGGACCGCGTCCACCGGCTCGCTTTCGAGAAGCGCGAGCGCGGCGCCACCGTCGGGCGCCTCCAGCGTCCGAAAGCCGTCGCGGTCGAGCAGCGCCGAGAGCACGCGGCGCATGTTCGCCTCGTCCTCGACGATCAGCACCGTGCGCGTCGGCTTCACGCCGACTCCGAGACGGGTGGCACGGGGTAGGGCAGGCGGATCAGCACGCTCGTGCCCTCGCCGGGCCGCGAGCGCAGCTGGATGGTTCCGCCTTGCGCGCGGATCAGACGTTCGCAGAGCGCGAGCCCGAGGCCCGTGCCCTGTTCCTTGGTGGTGTAGAAGGGGATGAACGCACGCTCGAGCGTCGTGTCGCTCATGCCGGGACCGTCGTCGTCCACGGCGATCTCGAGCCACGTGTCGTAGGGCGCGGCGCCCTGCGCACGGCGCACCGCCACGCGGACGAGTCCGTCGGTCTCGAGCGCCTCGTATGCGTTCTGAACCACGTTCACCACCACCCGCTCCAGCTGATCGGCGTCGGCGTGCAGCGGCAGGAGACCCGGCTCGATCTCGAGCGACAGCGTGACGCCCGCGCGCCCCTTCGAACGCGAGACCGCCTCCACGCAGCTCTTCACGAACGCGCCGACGTCGCGGATCGTCGCGCGGCGCGTGGCCGGGCGCGCGTAGTCGAGGAATGACTCGACCACGCGGTTCAAGCGCGCGATCTCCTCGATGATCACCGTCCAGAGGTCCGCGCTCTTCGCGTCGCTCGGCTGCTGCAGCACCGCGACCGCGCCACGGATCGCCGCCAGCGGATTGCGGATCTCGTGCGCCAGCCCGGCGGCCATCTCGCCGAGCGAGACGAAGCGATCGCGCGCGCGCAGGCGCTCGAACGTCTTCGAGTTCTCGATCGATGTCGCGATCTGATCCGCGACCGCGCGCAGGAGCCGAACCTCGTCGCTCGAAAACGACTCCTGGGAGCGCGCATCGGCGAGCGTCCAGAAGCCGACCAGCTGCGACTTCGCGCGCAGCGGCAGGACGAGCTCCGCGTCGAGGTCGCGCAGCGTCTCGCAGAGCGCGTCGAGCCGCGGCCGGTCGGCTGCACTCTTGGGGTCGTCGCGCAGGCGCTCGAGCTCTTCGCTCTGCAGCACCGCGGTCTCCTCGAGCGCCGTCACCCAGACCGGCTCGGAGAGGAGGCTGACGCGCGTCCGTGTCGGCAGGCCGATGCTACCCGCCAGCTGGAAGCCGAGCGTCGCGTCGTCGCGCAGGAAGATCGAGGAGGCGCGAAAGAGGTCCGCCTTCTCGAGCGCTCCGAGCAGCTCCTCGAGCAGCTCGTCGAGCGTCAGGATGTGTTTGAGGCGCTCGCGCAGCGGCCGCAGGCCCTTCTCGAGCGCGAGCTTACCGGCCACGAAGCGGCGTTCGATCGCGCTCTGGATGCGGTCGCGCATCGGCGCGAAGAAGAGCAGGAGCGCGAACGAGGCGACGAATGCGTTGAACACGAAGAGATCGACGCGTTCGCCGACCCAGATCCGAATCGCCGCGAAGAAGCCGGCGACGCCCACGGCCATCGCGCCGAGGGCCAGCGTGTTGCCCAGCAGCTGGCGAAGGTCCGCGACGCGCACCTGCGAGAGGTGCAGATAGCCCGCGTACAGGTAGAGCAGCGGCGTGAGCAGTGCGCCGACGCGCGGCAGGTCGAGCTGCCACATTACGGTGTCGAGGAGCGCGGCGCCCACCACGATCGAGTGCGCGACGACCAGGTAGCGCAGGCGGCGCGCGTCGGGGGACTCGCTGTCGTCGGGGCTGGGCGCGAAGCGCGCGAGCGTGATTGCGCCCGCGGCACAGCCGGCCAACGCGAACAGGTGGACCGCCGCGTGCAGCGCGGCCGGCGGCCTGTGCGACGCGATGATGGCGGCCGCGAAGACCAGCGGCAGCGCGACGAGCAGCGGCATGAAGCGCGAGAGCGCTGCCGTTCGCCCGGCGAGCGTCGCGGCGACCAGGAGCGCGAGCGGCCCCGCCGCCGTCAGGCCGAGGTCCCCGACCGCGGGACCCCAGGGCGCGCCGAGCTCCGTCGCGGCGCTGCCGAGACACCAGACGAGGTAGGCGAGCGTCAGCGCCGCGAACTGTCGCGCCGCGGCCTCGCGCCGCAGCGACAGGAACGCGGCGAGCAGGATCAGCGCCGCAACCGCGCCCATCAATGCGCTCTGCGTCTCCATCCCGCACCGCTCCGCGGGGAGGACTTCCCCGTCTATAGCTTCGGGATCCCGGCCCGAGGCTTTACGCGGGGTTTGACAGGCTCCGGAACTCCGAGCTACGTTGGACCGAAATCCCTGGAATTCAAAGGGAATTTCCGGCGGGCGGGGGTTCACGGTGAGTCGGATCTGCCTGGGCATCACCGGCGGGATCGCGGCCTACAAGGCGTGCGAGCTGGTGCGGCTCCTGCGGCAGCGCGGTCACGAGCTGCGCGTGGTGGCGACGGCGCATGCGCTCGAGTTCGTTTCGCCGCTCACTCTGCAGACCCTCTCCGGCTCACCCGTTCGTTCCGAGCTGCTCTCGCCGACGGCGGAGTCGGAGATCTCACACATCGAGCTCGCCGATTGGGCGGAGGTCTTCGCCGTCGTGCCCGCCACGGCCAACTCGCTCGCGAAGCTCGCCCACGGTGTGGCCGACGATCTGCTCACGACGATTGCACTCGCGACGCGCGCGCCGCTGGTCGTCGCGCCGGCGATGAACGTGAACATGTACGAGCATCCGGCCACCCAGGCGAACCTCGACACGCTCGCCAAACGCGGCGCGCGGATCGTCGGACCCGGAGCGGGCGCGCTGGCCTGCGGCTGGGTCGGCGAGGGGCGGCTCGTCGAGCTGGACGCGATCGTGGCGGCGATCGAGCAGTGCACGATCGAGCCAGTGCTGCGCGGCGAGGTCGTGCTCGTGAACGCCGGACCGACGGCGGAGCCGATCGATCCGGTGCGCGTGCTCACGAATCGCTCCTCCGGGAAGATGGGCTTCGCGATCGCGGACGTCGCCGCGCGCCGCGGCGCCGAGGTCGTGCTCGTCGCCGGGCCGGTCGGGCTTGCGACACCGCAGGGTGTGCAGCGGATCGACGTCGAGACCGCGCTCGAGATGCGCGATGCGGTGCTTGCCGCACTGCCGCGCGCGACGATCGCGATCCTCGCGGCGGCCGTCGCCGACTACGCGCCCGCGCGCGTCGAGGCGCTGAAGATCAAGCGCGAGAAGCAGGACTCGCTCACGCTCGCGCTGGTGAAGAACCCCGATATCCTCGCCGAGGTCGTGAAGGCGCGCGGCACGCGCACCGTCGTGGGCTTCGCGGCGGAGACGAACGACCTGCTCGAGAACGCGCGAGGCAAGCTCGCGCGCAAGGGCTGCGACCTGATCGTCGCGAACGACGTCTCGCGCAAGGACATCGGCTTCGACGCCGACCGCAACGAGGTCTTGATCGTCGGCCCGAGACCCGAGGACGTGCGCGAGCTCGCGTTCGCCGAGAAGGCCGAGATCGCCGCGCGCATCCTGGACCGCGTGCTCGAGGTCCGGAGACGATGACGCGCGCGCTCGGGCGGGCGCTCGCGCTCCTGCTCGCGGTCGGGAGCTCCGGGGTCGCGGCGGCGCAGACCGTGAACGTGATCCGCATCGACGGCGGCATCAACCCGGCGATCGGAGACTACGTCGAGAGCTCCCTCGCACAGGCGACCGCGGAGGGCGCCGTGGCGCTCGTGATCGAGCTCGATACGCCGGGTGGACTGGTCTCGACGACCAAGGACATCGTGACCGCGATCCTGAACGCCGAGATCCCGGTGGTCGTCTTCGTCTCGCCGCGCGGCGCCTGGGCGGCATCGGCGGGCACCTTCATCACGCTCGCAGGTCACGTCGCGGCGATGGCGCCCGGCTCGACGATCGGCGCCGCGCATCCGGTCTCGCTCGGTGAGTCGAATCCGCGCACGCCGGCTCCGGCGGAAGGCGGCGAGAAGGACGCGCCGCGCCCGGACGACTTCATGGCCGAGAAGGTCGAGAACATGACGACGGCGTTCATCGAGGCGATCGCGCAGGAGCGCGAGCGCAACGTCGAATGGGCCGCCGACGCGGTGCGCCGCTCGGTCGCGATCAAGGCCTCCGAGGCGCTCGAGCGCAAGGTCGTCGATCTGATCGCGAACGATCTCGACGATCTCTTGCAGAAGATCGACGGTCGCACGGTCAAGGTCGCCAGCCGCGAAGTCACGCTTGCGACGAAGAACGCCCGCGTCGTGCGCATCGAGATGAACTTCTTGAATCGCATCTTCGCGGTGATCGCGGATCCCCAGATCGTGGGTCTGCTCTTCATGCTCGGGGTGCTCGGGCTTTACATCGAGCTGCAGAATCCGGGGTTGGTCCTGCCGGGCGTGCTCGGCGCCGTCGCGCTCCTGCTCGCGGCCACGGCGCTGCAGGTGATCCCGTTCAACTGGCTGGGGCTGATGCTGGTCGTCGGCGGGATCGCGCTGCTGATCGCCGAGATCTACGTCGCGAGCTTCGGCGTGCTCTTTGCGCTCGGCCTCGTGTCGCTCGCCTGGGGGGCGTGGCTCGTCTTCCGGGTGCCCGAGCTCTCAGACCTCGCGCTGCCGTTCTGGAACGCGATCTTCCCGGCGGTGGTTTCGCTGGCGGCCGTCTTCGGCGTGCTGGCGTGGCAGGTCTCGCGCGCACAAGCGCAACCGCAGTTCTCGGGAGCGGAGCGGCTGGCAACCGAGATCGGTGTCGCCGACACCGATCTCGCGCCGAACGGGCTCGTGCTCGTCAAGAGCGAGCTCTGGAAGGCCGTGGCCGACGCACCCGTGCGCCGCGGCGAGAAGGTTCGCATCCTGTCGGTGAACAACCTGGAGCTGCGCGTGCGGCGCGCCGAGTCAGGCGAAGAAGGGGAAACGTAGTGGGGTTCACGCCAATCGCGATCGTCGTCTTCGTCCTGGTCGCGCTGCTCTTCACCTCGGTGCGCGTTCTGGCCGAGTGGGAGCGCGGCGTGCTCTTCCGGCTCGGCCGCTTCAGCTCGGTGAAGGGCGCGGGGTTGCGTCTCGTGATCCCGGGCATCGACCAGCTGATCCGTGTGAGCCTGCGCGAGGTGGTCATGGACGTGCCGCCGCAGGACGTCATCACCCGCGACAACGTCTCGGTGAAGGTCAACGCGGTCCTGTACTTCAGGGTCGTGCACCCCGAGCAGGCGATCATCAAAGTGGAGAACTTCCTGTACGGCACCTCGCAGCTCGCGCAGACCACCCTGCGCAGCGTCTGCGGCCAGTGCGAGCTCGACCATCTTCTGGCCGATCGCGATCGCATCAACCACCAGCTCCAGACAGAGCTCGATCGCGGCACGGACCCCTGGGGCGTGAAGGTGCGCGCGGTCGAGATCAAGCACATCGACCTGCCCCAGGAGATGCAGCGCGCGATGGCGAAGCAGGCCGAGGCCGAGCGCGAGCGGCGCGCGAAGGTGATCCACGCGCAGGGCGAGTTCGAAGCCTCGCAGCGCTTGCGCGAGGCTTCGGACGTGATGGTGCAGTCGCCCTACACACTTCAGCTGCGCTATCTGCAAACGCTCTCGGAGATCGCGATCGAGCACAACTCGACGATCCTCTTCCCCATGCCGATGGACCTGATCGCGCCCCTCCTCGACGCCGCGCGCAAGCACGCGAAGGCCTGAGGGAGCCGGCAAGACGATGCGCATCCTCCGGATCCTGCCCGTCCTGGTCCTGCTGGCCGCACTCGCGTTCTGGGCGTCGACCGGCTTCTATGACGTCGCGCCCGACGAGCAGGCCGTCGTGCTGCGACTCGGCCGCTACGCCCGGACGGTCGAGCCGGGGCGCTTCCTCTGGCATGCGCGCGGTCTCGAGACGGTCTTCAAGCAGCGCGTGACGACGACGCTGCGCGAGGAGTTCGGCTACCGCACCAAGTCGCTCGGACCGCCGGCCGAGATCGAGGAGCATCCTGACGAGAAGGCCATGCTGACCGGCGATGAGAATCTGGTCGACGTCGACTTCGTCGTGCAGTACCGGATCAGCGACCTGCGCGACTGGCTCTTCGGGATCCGCTCGGACGAGCGCGAGCGCGTGATTCGCGACGCTGCGCGCGCGACCGTTCGCGCGGTCGTCGCACGCAATCCGGTCGACCTCGTGCTGACGCAGCGCGGCCCGATCCAGGATGAGATCCGGCTGCGGCTCCAGTCACTGCTCGACGCCTACCACGCCGGCGTGCACGTGCAGAGCGTCCAGCTCCAGGACGTCGATCCGCCGGCCGCGGTGCGCGAGGCCTTCGCCGACGTGACCAGCGCCGCGCAGGATCGCGAGCGCGCCGTGCTCGAGGCGCAGGGCTATGCGGACAAGGTCGTGCCCGAAGCGCGTGGGCGCGCGGAAGAAGCCCGGAATCAGGCCCGGTCCTATCGCGAGCGACGCATCCTCGAGGCGCAGGGGGAGGTCTCGAAGTTCGCAGCACTCCTCGTCGAGTACCAGCGCGCCCCGGCGGTGACGCGCGAACGCCTCTACCTCGAAACGCTCGAGCAGATCCTGCCCCGGATGGACAAGGTGATCATGGAGGAGGGCGCCAGCGAGCGCGTGGTGCCCTATCTGCCGCTCGACCGGCGCGGGACGAAGCGATGAGCCGCTGGCTCCTCGGTCTCCTGGTGGTGCTGACGCTCGGCGTCGTCTCGCTCTTCTGCGTCGAGATCCTCGACGAGCGCGAGCAGGCCTTCCGCACGCTCCTGAACGAGCCCGAGCCGAAGATCCTCGGCTTCGCGTTGAATCGACCCAATCTCGTCGTGCCCGGCTGGTACGTGCGCGTGCCGTTCCTGCACGAGCTCTACCGTTACGACCGGCGCAACCTCCACTTCCACTCGCTGCCGCACTCGCTCAACACCGTCGATCGGACGCTGGTGGACCTGGACTACTACGTGATCTGGCGCATCGCGAACCCGCAGAAGTTCTTCGAGTCCAACCGCGGCGAAGCTGCGGCGCTGCAGCGCATCGACGAGCTCACGTACAGCGAGGTGCGCGAGACGGTGAACCAGCACTCGCTGCGCGATCTGCTCTCCGAGCGGCGCGACGCCGTCGAGCGCGAGATCACGCGGAGCGCCGCAACCGCGCTCGAACCGCTCGGCGTCGAGGTGGTCGACGTGCGGATCGGCGGAACGCTTTATCCGGAGGCGAACGTGGCGCGCGTCTACGACCGCATGCGCACCGAGCGCAGTCGCTTCGCGCTGAAGTTCCGCGCCGAGGGCGAGCAGCAGGCGCGGGGCTTGCGCTCGAAAGCCGACAGCGAGAGCCAGGTGATCCTGGCCGAGGCGGAGCGCGAGTCACTGCGCCTGCGCGGAGAGGGCGACGCCGAGGCCGCGCGCACCTACGCCGATGTCTACGGCGCGGACGCGGAGTTCTACGCCTTCGTGCGCAGTCTCGAGGCGTACCGAAAGTCGCTCGACGCGGAAACCACGATCGTGCTCACGCCGAAGTCGGACTTCCTCAAGTATCTCTTCGATCCGGGAGCAAAGCCGAGCGCCAAGCCACCCCCGCCCGCCAAGCCCTGACGCTCATTCCTGGATCTGGCGGAAGCGCCAATAGCCCAGGGCCAGCGCTCCCAGCGTCACGCACCAGACGGGAACCGGTGTTGGCACGACGCCGCTTCGCGCCGTGAGCAACGCCAACGTCCACGCGAGCCAGAAGGCCGCCGCAGCGAGCAGCGAACGCAGGAGCGCACGCGGCAGCGACTCGCCGCGCACGTCGGCGGTTGCGAACGGGAGCGCGAGCAGGACGACGATCAGCACCGCGAAGGGCTGCGCCAGTCGACTGTGGAAGGCCAGCTCGAGCTTGGCGAGCTCGGCGGCATCGCCTGCGCTCTTGCGGATCTGGCGCGCGAGCTGATGAAGCGTCGACCAGGCGGGCGGCTGTGCGGCGCGTTCCATCTCGCGGCTGTTGATGCCGAGATCGAGCCGCAGGGCGATCGCGCTGTGGCGGTCGATGCCGCCCTCCGGTGGGAACTCGAGCACGTTGGCGTCGCGGATCTCCCAGGTGTCTCCGTCGAGATTCGCGGCGCTCTTCGCGTCGATCCGCTCGCGGATTCCGCGCTGCTCGTCGAAGAGGAACACCGATACGTCGCGCAGCACGCGCTCGTTTGCGTCGTATTCGGCAGCGGAAAAGATCGAAGCGCCCGAGGCGAACCACCAGCGGCGCAGCAGGCGTTCGGGCATGCGCAGCTCGGCGTTCCCGTCCGCGCTGCGGTCCTGCTCGAGCGCGGCGCGCGCGGGCAGCAGCACGCGGTCCTCCAGGATGCCGAGCGCGAGCGCGACGAGCGCACAGGCGAGCAAGATCGGCGCGAGCGCCCGCTGCAGCCGGATCCCGCCGGTCTGGATGGCCGTGAGCTCGCGGTTTCGCGCCGCGCGCGTGAGGCAGAGCACCGCGCCGGCGACACAGGCGATCGGCACCGCGACCGGCAGCACCGGATAGCTGCGCAGCGCGACCTCGCGCATGCCGCGCGCGAAGTGGCCGGCCAGCTCGTCGACGTGCAGCAACACGTCGGCTGCGACCCACATCACGAGCAAGCCCGCGAGCACGGCCGCGGAGGCCTGCGCGAATTCGAAGAGCAGATGACGGGCGATGATACGCACGTTCGCCAGCATAGCGCCCCTCCGCCGCATGCGAGGCCCGTTGCAAGCCTGGAGGGGAGTCCCTAAGTATGAGTCCGCATGCGTGTCTACGAGGGAAGCGCCGCGCTCGCTGGGTCCGTCCGCGGCTGCGTGCTCACCGTGGGGAACTTCGACGGGCTTCACGTCGGCCACCGCGCACTGCTCGCTGCGGTGATCGCGCGCGCCGCTGCGCTCGGCCGCCGGGCGGCGCTCTACACCTTCGACCCGCATCCGCGGCGCGTGCTCTTTCCCGACCAGCCGCAGCCGCGGCTGATGACCTGGGAGCAGCTGCGCGCGGAGCTCGCGGCGAGCGGAATCGACGTGCTCGTGCGGGAGCACTTCACGCACGCCTTCGCGACGCTCGCGCCCGAGGAGTTCCTGCGCGACGTCGTTGCCCGGCGGATCGGGCCCGACGAGCTCTTCGTCGGGCGCGACTTCCACTTCGGCAAGGGCAGGGCGGGCTCCGGTGACTGGCTGCGCGCGAGCGCACCGGCGCACGGCATTCGCGTCGAGATCATCGACCAGGTTCGCGTCGGCGACCTCGACGTCTCGAGCACGCGCGTGCGCGAGGCGCTCGCGCGCGGGGACGTCGCCGAGGCGCAGCTGTGTCTGGGGCGCGCCTACACGATCTGGGGTCGCGTCGTCGAGGGGGATCGGCGCGGACGGACGCTCGGCTTTCCGACGGCGAATCTCGCCTCGGAGAACGAGCTCGTGCCGGGCAACGGCGTCTACGCGACGAGCGTGCGCCTCTTCGAGGGCGAGCGCCCCGGCGCGCAGTCGCTTCCGGCCGTGACCAACATCGGCACACGGCCGACGTTCGAGCCGGGACGCGTCGGGGTCGAGACGCATCTGCTCGACTTCACGGGCGACCTCTATGGCCGTCGCATCGCCGTCACGTTCCACGCGCACATTCGCGCGGAGCGGCGCTTCGCCGGGCCCGACGAGCTCGCGCGGCAAATCGCGCTCGACGCGGCAGAGGCACGTCGACGGCTCGCCGCGGGGGCGGCTTGAGCAACGCTCCGGAGGCATCGCGCTCGAAGCGCGGCTGGCTTTTCTACGCGCTGAATTGGCGCATCTGGGTGGGGCTCGCCATCCCCGTCGCTGCGATCGCCTATACCCTGCACGACGTCGACCTGCGTGACGTCGCGACGCAGATCGGTGACGCGAATCCCTGGATCGTGCTCGCCATCGTGCCGGTCCAGGTGCTCGGACTGTGGCTGCGGGCGGTGCGCTGGCGCTGGCTCTCGCTCTCGCTCGCGCCCGAACCCCTGCCGCTGCGGCCGCTCTTCCGCGCGACGGCGCTCGCGTTCATGGCGGTGAACGTGCTGCCGCTCCGGCTCGGTGAGCTGGCACGGCCGTGGCTGCTCGCACAGGAGACGGAGGTCAGCGGAGCGGCGGCGCTCGGCACGCTGGTCCTCGAGCGGGCGATCGACTTCACCTGCGTCTCGCTGCTGGGCGGGATCGTGCTCCTGGCGCACGCGGGCGGCATGCCCGCCTGGGTGAGCTCGGGCGCGGCGATCTTCGCGATCTTCACCTGCGTTCCGGTCGCGGTCATCGTCGCGCTGCGCGTGAACGAGGCCGAGACGCTGGCGCTGATCGGAGGCGCGCTCCGGCTCTTTCCCGACGCTCTGCGCGAGCGCGTGATGGATCTCGTCTCCGAAGTGTGTCGCGGCCTGGCCGGGCTGCGCGGCTGGCGCGCGACCGCGCGCGTCATCCTGCACAGCGTGCTCCTGTGGGGCATCGTGCTGCCGGCGCCATTCCTGCTCGGGCTGCTGGCGTTCGGGATCGAGATGCCGCTGCGCGAGCTGCTGGTGGCGACGTTCACGACCAACGTCTTCGTCGCGCTCGCCGTCGCGGCGCCGTCCGCGCCCGGCTTCTTCGGCGTCTTCCACTTCGCCTGCCGCGAGGCGCTCGGGCTCTTCGGCGTCAGCCGGCCCGTTGCCGTCGCCTACGGCACGGTGGTGCACCTCACGTATTGGATCCCCGTGACCCTGATCGGCTCGATCGTCGCCGTGCAGAGCGGCGCGCGGCTGGGTGAGCTGATCAGCCCCGGCTTCGGTAAAGCTCCCTCCGACCCGCACCGATAATCCAACGCAAACCCGGGTCTTCTCGCGACAGTCGCGCGAGATGGATCGGCCGCGGCGGAGGGGTGCGTTGAACGATCGGATCGGCGAGCTCCTCGTACAGAAGAATCTTCTGTCGGAGGAGCAGCTCCGCCGCGCGAAGGAAGAGGCGCGCACGAGCGGCACGCGCGTCGGCTATCAGATCACGAAGCTCGGCTTCGTGAACGAAGCGGACGTCGCCGACGCGGTCTCGACACAGTACGGCGTACCCACGATCGAGCTGGCCGACTTCGAGGTCGACCCCGAGGTCGTCGCGCTGATCCCGGAAGAAGTCGCGACGAAGCACACGATCCTGCCCGTGAATCGCGCCGGGTCGACGCTGATCATCGCGATGTCGGATCCGTCCAACATCTTCGCGATCGACGACGTCAAGTTCCTCACCGGCTACAACGTCGAGGTCGTCGTCGCCGCCGAAGAGTCGATCCGGCGCGCGATCGATCGCTACTACGACCAGGGCCAGAACCTCGACGACGTCATGGCCGGTTTCGACGACGACGAGTTCGAGGTCGTCGGCGGCGACGACGGCGCGAGCCTCGAGGAGCTCGAGAAGGCGGTCGAGGACGCGCCGGTCGTCAAGCTCGCCAACCTGATCCTCACCGACGCGATCAAGAAGAACGCCTCGGACATCCATGTCGAGCCGTACGAAAAGGACTTCCGCGTCCGCTACCGCATAGACGGCGTGCTCTACGAGGTCATGCGCCCGCCGCGCAAGCTGCGCAATCCGCTCACCTCGCGCATGAAGATCATGGCCGACCTCGACATCGCCGAGCGGCGCCTGCCGCAAGACGGTCGCATCAAGCTGAAGATGGGCAAGAACAAGGAAATGGACTATCGCGTCTCCGTCCTGCCTACACTTTTTGGCGAGAAGATCGTCATGCGTCTCCTCGACAAGTCGAACCTGCAGCTCGACATGACGAAGCTCGGTTTCGAGGAGCCGCAGCTCAAGGACTTCAAGACCTCGATCCACCAGCCCTTCGGCATGGTGCTCGTCACCGGGCCGACGGGTTCGGGCAAGACGACGACGCTGTACTCCGCGCTCTCCGAGCTGAACAAGACCTCGGAGAACATCTCCACCGCCGAGGATCCGGTCGAGTTCAATCTCAGCGGGATCAATCAGGTGCAGATGAAGGAGGACATCGGGCTGAACTTCGCTGCGGCGCTGCGCGCCTTCCTGCGCCAGGACCCGGACATCATCATGGTCGGCGAGATCCGCGATTTCGAGACGGCGGAGATCGCGATCAAGGCCGCGCTCACCGGTCACATGGTGCTCTCGACGCTGCACACCAACGACGCGCCGAGCACGATCAACCGCTTGCTCAACATGGGCATCGAACCGTTCCTGGTGGCGAGCTCCGTGAACTGCATCGTGGCGCAGCGCCTCGCCCGGCGTATCTGCGCCGACTGCAAGCAGGACGATCCGACCGTCACGACCGATGAGCTCAAGCAAGCGGGCCTCTCGGCGGAGGAGGCGGACAAGTGCCGTCCCGTCAAAGGCGCCGGCTGTGCGAACTGCTCCGAGACCGGTTTCAAGGGACGCGTCGCCGTGTACGAAGTGATGGTCCTTAGCGAGACGCTCAAGGAATTCGTCCTGAACGGCGCTAGTTCGACCGAGATCAAGCGTGAGGCGATCCGCGGGGGCATGAGCACGTTGCGGCGCAGTTCTCTCAACAAGGTCCTCGAGGGCGTGACCACGCTCTCCGAGGTGTTCCGCGTGTCCGCTCGGGACGATTAGGAAGGCGATGGCCAATCTCCACCAGCTCCTGAAGGCGATGATCGAGAAGGGCGCGTCGGACTTGCACCTGACCACCGGCAGCCCGCCGCAGCTGCGTGTCGACGGCCGGCTCGTGCCGCTGCGCATGGAGCCGATGACGCCGCAGGACACCAAGCAGGCCTGTTACTCGATCCTCACGGACTCGCAGAAGCACCGGTTCGAGGCGCAGAACGAGCTCGACCTGTCGTTCGGCGTCAAGGGTCTCGCGCGCTTCCGCGCGAACGTCTTCGTGCAGCGCGGCGCGGTGGCGGCCGCGTTCCGCACGATCCCTTTCAAGATCCTGACCTTCGAAGAGCTCGGGCTTCCGCCGGTGATCGAGAAGCTCGCGCAGAAGCCGCGCGGGCTCATCCTGGTGACGGGCCCGACGGGCTCGGGCAAGTCGACGACGCTCGCGTCGATCGTCGACAAGATCAACACCGACAACAACCACCACATCATCACGATCGAGGATCCGATCGAGTATCTGCACGCGCACAAGAACTGCGTGGTGAACCAGCGCGAGGTCGGCGCCGACACGCAGAGTTTCAAGGCCGCGCTGCGGTACATCTTGCGCCAGGATCCGGACGTCGTGCTGGTCGGCGAGATGCGCGACCTGGAGACGATCGAGGCGGCGCTGACGGTCTCCGAGACCGGCCACCTGTGCCTGGCCACGCTGCACACCAACTCGTGCGTGCAGACGATCAACCGCGTGATCGACGTCTTCCCCGCGCACCAGCAGTCGCAGATCCGCACGCAGCTCTCGTTCGTGCTCGAAGGCGTCGTCAGTCAGACGCTGATCCCGCGCGCGAACGGCGGCGGCCGCGTGATGGGCCTCGAGGTCATGGTGCCCAACCCCGCCATCCGGAACCTGATCCGCGAGGACAAGGTCCACCAGATCTACTCGCAGATGCAGATCGGCCAGGACAAGTTCGGCATGCAGACGCTGAATCAGTGTCTGGCCGATCTGTACACGCGCCGTCTGATCTCGCACGAGGACGCGCTCATGCGGAGCTCCGATCCGGACGAGCTGCAGAACATCATCTCGAACGGGAACGCCGGTCTCCGCTCGAGGCAGAAGGCGAGCTAGCCGCGCGAGCGGGAGGTCACGATGCCGACATTCAATTGGGCCGGGAAAACGCGCGATGGGCTGGCGAAGAAGGGCGTGATCGTCGCCAACGACGTCGAAGGCGCCATGACCACCCTGCGCGCGCAGGCAATCACGCCGACGACCGTGAAGCTCAAGCCGAAGGATCTGTCCGAGATCTTTCCGATGCTGCAGAAGAAGGTCTCGACCAAGGACCTGGTCATGTTCACCCGGCAGTTCGCGACGATGATCGACGCGGGTCTGCCGCTCGTGCAGTGTCTCGACATCCTCGGCACGCAGCAGGAGAACGCGACCTTCAAGAAGGTCATCCTGCAGATCAAGTCCGACGTGGAGAGCGGCTCGACGTTCTCGGACGCGCTGGGCAAGCACGTGAAGGTGTTCGATCGGCTCTACGTGAACCTGGTCGCGGCAGGCGAGGTCGGCGGCATCCTCGACACCATCCTGAACCGGCTCGCGGCCTATCTCGAGAAGAACGAGGCGCTGCGGCGCAAGGTGAAGGCGGCGATGACCTACCCGGCCGCGGTCACCGTGATCGCGGGGCTCGTCGTCGTGCTCATGCTCGTGAAGGTCATCCCGGTCTTTGAGAAGATGTTCAAAGACTTCGGCGGTGCGCTGCCCGCTC
>Ga0210377_10000687_pt1 | contig 32220 bp, 30 predicted proteins | sample PLM4_65_b1redo_FD_155480 | JGI IMG/M metagenome (GOLD analysis project Ga0210377, IMG submission 155480) | Groundwater sediment microbial communities from an aquifer in East River, Colorado, USA - PLM4_65_b1 redo | ecosystem: Environmental > Terrestrial > Soil > Riparian zone | place: USA: East... | reverse complement strand
ACCGCCCTCGATGCCATGCTCGATCTCATGGTCGAACAACGCGGTGTCACGCGCCCCGATGCGCTTGCCCTCGCCAGCGTCGTTGTGGATTTGCGTATCACACAGATTGCCAACAAAGTTTTCGGAGTTCATGCCGTTTTGCCGCACGATGCGTGGCAATGACTAACCCGCTTATACAAAGTGTCCTTGAAGTAGGGGCGACCCATCATGACCGTCAAGATATTTGCCCCACTGGGCGGATCGCCCCTATGCCTTCTTCATTTCTCTTCTGATATTCACGATCTGATCCCGTATCTCCGCCGCGGCTAAACCTGGCTTTTCCGCGCGCGAGATACTGCGCGAGATGGGGATCAACAATCCCTTGCCATCTTTGCGCAGACCTGATTTCAACGTGGACTCCAATTCACCACCTTGAGTCCCGACTCCAGGAGCGAGGAACCACAAGTCAGGTGCGGCGAGGCGGATGTTGGACATGATCTGCGGGTGGGTCGCGCCGACAACAATGCCAACGTTGTTGTTGACGTTCCACTGCGCCGCGAGATGCGCGACGTAAATGTACAGAGGCCCGGGATTGTCCGCGGCGGGGGGCAGGACGAGCAGATTCTGCAAATCCATCGAACCCGCGTTGGATGTTTTACAAAGCAGGAACACGCCCTTCTCTGGATTGCCAATGAACGGCTCAATCGAGTCGTGTCCGAGATAGGGATTCAACGTAATGCAATGCGCGCCGAGAGTCTCGAACGCGGACTTGGCATATGCTTCGGCGGTGGAAGCAATGTCGCCGCGCTTCGCATCCAATACAACGGGAATCATCGAACCCATTCGATGCGATTCTTCCTGTATCGCGTCGATGACTTGTTTGAGCGCGGTCCACCCTTCGGCGCCAAGGACTTCGAAGAACGCCGCGTTGGGTTTGAATGCCGCAGCGTAGGGAGCGGTCTGTTTGACGAGATTCAGGCAGAAGTCCCGTGCTGAAGCGGCGGTGGGTTCCTTGAGGTCGTTTACGTGTGGGTCGAGTCCAACGCATAAAAGCGAGGAACAGTCGTCGACGCGTTTTTCCAGAAAAGTGAAAAATGATTCCATAAGACTCCTTAGCCACAGAGATCACAGAGTTCTCAGAGAGTTTTAAAGGGTATTCTCAGTGTTCTCTGTGGCAAATTCTTTACGCTTTACCCAACACCATTGCGAGCAGAGCCATCCTAACATAAAGACCGTATTCCATTTGCCTAAAATAAGCGGCGCGGGGATCGTTGTCGAAGTCCACGCTGATCTCGCCAACGCGCGGGAGCGGATGCATGACAGCCATATCCTGCCTGGCGGCTTTCATGATTTCGGGGTCGATCACGTAGGCGCCCTTGACCTTTTCATAATCGGCGGGATCTTCGAAGCGTTCCTTTTGAACACGGGTCACATACAGAATATCGGTTTCAGGTAAAACTTTTTCGAGCGAACTGAACTCTGCCTGCGGCACACCCTTCTCCGCGACCTCGTCCATCACTTCCCTGGGCATCCGCAAAATATCAGGCGAGACGTAATTCAACTTGATGCCATTGAATTGCGAAAGCAGACGCGCCAGCGAGTGGACGGTGCGGCCGTATTTCAGATCGCCGAGCATGGTCACGGTCAGGTTGTCGAGCCGCCCCAACTCCTCCATGATGGTGAACGTATCGAGCAGCGCCTGCGTGGGGTGTTCGCCCACACCGTCGCCCGCGTTGATAACGGGTTTGCGCGCCGTCTTTGCTGCGATCGCTGCCGAGCCTGTTTCAGGATGGCGCAGCACGATCACGTCCGCATAACATTCGAGTGTGCGGATGGTGTCGGGCAGGCTCTCGCCTTTCGACACCGACGAATATTTCACCTCATTGATCGGGATGACCGATCCGCCGAGTCGTTCCATGGCGGCGGTGAACGATGACGATGTACGCGTGGACGGTTCATAAAACAGATTGGCAAGAATTTTCCCTTTCAGCAGATCGAACGTCCCAATGCTTTCGACCATGCCGCGCATCTCGTGCGCCACGCCGAAGACGTATTCCAAATCTTCGCGCCTGAACTGCCTGACGGAAATAATGTCCTTGCCATACCACTCGGCGTTCTTGTTTTCGCCGAACGGCAGGTGAGGGTTGGTGGATGAAGTTGGCATTGCTTAGTCTCCTTGTTTGTTAGTCTTCTAGTCTTATAGTTTTTCGTTCGGTGGTCGAGTAGTGGCGCTGTTCGTTGGCGCCACGTATCGAGACCTGATCGGGACTCTGCTTGCACGCTGGAAACGGAATCCCGTTTACTGCTTCTTATGGATATTGAAACTTTGTTTGACATTATGGCGCAGTACACGTAATCACATTTTCTACGCTTCAACATTTCTCCGCTCGGACTCTTTCTACAGGTGAGGCTGATTCTGTTTCTCAGGCATTTTTCTTCCCTCGAGTTTCATTCCACAATCTATCTAATAAAGGTTGTAGTGTTGGCAAAATTTCGTTGCTCTTGCAAACAACAGACTCGACTGCTTTTGTAGGTCGATAACAACCAACATCAGTTGTGTTTTCATCTCTTAATCCAATAACTATAAAAAAATCCCCATATCCTCGGTCTTCTTTTGTAGTCGTCGAAAGAATTAGAAGATCTTTATCTGGATAAACTCTAAATAGCTTCGCATCTTCTAATTGTAAGACACCTTCAACCAAATCAAGCAGATATTTGAATCTCGAATCAGCATGGTCGAAAACAAGCATTTGGTAATACTGCATGGCATCTTGCCAGGATTGAATATTTTCTTCTTCCAATCCTTTTGGCAACAGGGCAAGTTTCTGAGTAATATCATCGTTGGTCATGATTTACTCCTCATGCCCATGCCTGTGATGGATATCGGGCATGTGATCGTGCGCATGTTCCTCGGCGGGATGCTCATGCTCATGCGAATGGGCTCTATCCACTTCGTCGTGTCCGTGTGGGTGGTCGTCGTGTCTGTGGCTGTGTTCATGGAATAAAGCTGTATGCACGTGCGAATGTTCATGTTGTTCATTGATCAGCAGCAACGCGCCGCCGATCATCAGTATTGCGGCGATGATAAATAAGAATGAAGGAAATTCTCCAAAGATAACAATGGACAACAACACACCCGCCAGCGGAGCCGTGCCATATAACGCGCTGGTGCGCGCCGCGCCCAGTCCGCGCATGGAGCGGATGAACAGCATCGTGCTCAAGCCGTAACTGACAAATCCCAGAATCAACGTGCCGAGAATTGTCATTGCCGATGGGAAAGGATTACCAAGAAAAAATGCGAGAAAGAATGAAAACGTACCTGCCACCAATCCCTTCCACGCCACGATGGCAAGCGGGTCTTTACCAGAGATGTTGCGCGTGAAGTTGTTGTCCACGCCCCAGAGTACGCACGAAAGGATGATGCCCAGCGCGCCGAGCGAGAGTCCAAAGCCGCTTTTGAAATTGGTGGAGAGGAAAATGCTTGCCAGTGTGATGACGATAATGGCAGTCCACGCGCGGCGACCGATCGCTTCCTTGAATAATAACAAAGCGATGAGAGTTGTCCCCACGCCTTCAAAATTCAATAACAACGAAGCCGTAGATGCAGGCGTGTTCTGCAAACTAATCATCAACACGATCGGTGCGAGAATCCCACCTGAAATGATTGCACCTGCCAGCCATTTGATGTCCGCGCGTTTGATGCCTGCTTCCACATCTTTTGAACGAATCCGTTGGGTCAACTTGACGAGAGAAATCCCTGTTCCACTTCCAATATATAAAAACGCTGCGAGGAAGATCGGCGCAATGTCACCCAGTAGTAATTTTGCAATGGGCGCACTTGCCCCGAAAAATATCGCGGCGAGCAGGGCTTGAAGGATAAACGGAAGGGCGGGTGATTTCATTATCTGCTTCAGTTAACGGAAAGAGTCGTTTTGTTTTTTAAACGTATTTCTGATCTTGTATCATGGCTGGGCAAATATACAGTTGGATGCTGGCTCGCAAAACTCAAAATGTTTCGCATCGTATCAATTGCCTGATTTGGGTCAGGGCTGACACCGTCAGCGATTTTTTGGAGCAGGTTTTCTTCCGAATAACTTGTATCACCTGCCAGAAAATAGTGCACATCATCCATGGCGGCAATCACAGAAATATGCGCAGGTGTATGTCCCTCGGTTGCGACAACTTTTATATCGCCGGTGCTGGTGACGTCCCAGAATTTTCGAAACGGTCCAAATCCTTTATTGTCAAAGACGATGGCAGTCGGTGACAACCATGCGGGCATACGCTGTGGAATATATCCAATTAACTGTCCCTGAAAGCCAAGTGTGCGTTTATATTCGGGCATGTTTACATAAATCTTGCTTTCAGGAAAATGATGCAGTCCGCCTGCATGGTCAGTGTGCATGTGAGTCAAAATAACTTTCCTCACATCTTTTGGGGTGATCCCCATTTGCTTTAATTGGACGCCGATCTCCTGTTCAGGTTTTACATGGAACCGAACCGCAAACTTATAGTAGGGTTGCCAGCGCGGAAAGTAATCAGGTTCAGAAGTTCGCGCTGTCTCACCTGTATCAACTACAATAACGCCTTCTTTATGCTCGATTGCCCATGCATAAATCGGTACGGGTTCTACCCATATAGTGCCAAGCAGGACATTGACCAAGCGTACTGCTTTGGGTCCCTTGCCAATTAATTGATTTTTCTTTATCTCAACCGTACCAGTTTGAATTGCATGAATATTCATAACTTGCCTTCCAATAAACGAATATTTTTTCCAAATCCAGGTTCCACTAAAATCTTTCCATTTTCAAAGGCTGTTTTATCACGCAACACGACTTTTCTCACTTTGCCTTTGACCTTCCATCCTTCGAACGGAGTCCAGCCACAGCGGGTGAATTGCTCGGAGGCTTTGATCTCGTATTCAGCATCTTCGTCCACTTCAACCCATGTTTCGGGTTGTTTGGGGAGGTTGAATATCCTGCGCGGATTGATAACAGACTTTTGGATGATATCGTCTACTGTTAAACGTCCAGCGTCAACGGCGGTTAGCAATAAGGGTAATAAGGTTTCCAGCCCAGGAAAACCTGGCGGCGGATTATCCGAGTCTTTTTCTTCGAGGGTGTGAGGGGCGTGGTCGGTGGCGAAACAGTCGATCACATCCATATTTTCCCACAGCGCATCCACATCCTCCCTGGTTGCGAGTCTTGGTCTTACTTCGCCGCGGCCAGAGTGTCCGTGAGAGATGGCGGGAATATCATCCTTCGATAAGAACAAATGATGCGGGCTGACCTCACAAGTCACTTTGATGCCGCGTTCCTTGGCAGCTTTGATGAGCAGGACCTCTTCTTTCAATGAGATGTGCGCGATGTGGATGGGTCTATCGTATATGGCGGAAAATAAAATTGCCGCAGCCATGCTTCGAGATTCAGAATGTGTGACAATGGGATGTTCTTTTGGATATTTTTCAAAATGCGGCTGCCACAAGGTCATATCATCGAGGCGGAGTTCGCCGAAGGTTGAGTCGAGATACATTTTCAGACCTGCGGCTTTGGGAGCCAGTGATGGAGCGATTTCCGCGTTGTCCGGTCCCGCGCCGATGAATTGGGCGTAGTCACAGCGTGCTTTCTCTTTCGCTGCATTGAGGGCGATGTGAAGAGTCTCCGCGTCAAAGATGGGAGGCTTGGTGTTGGGCATTGCCAGGATGGTGGTCACACCGCCAGCGAGGGCGGCTTGGGTGGCTGTATCCCAATCTTCCTTGTGGGTCTGTCCGGGTTCGCGCACGTGGACGTGTGGGTCAATTAAGCCGGGGAGTTTCATCATGTGTCAGATGTTCCAGTGTTGAGTATCAGGTAGTGCATTGCACCATGTTTGACGGGATTTGGCTTTCCCTGAGTATTTACCGGTTAACGGATCCTGTGTGTCTGTCAGGTGCGACGCACCCTCGGGTGGCAATAAAAAAAAGAGCCAATGACGGCTCTCTGAATGGGAAAAGTAAAAACTAATTTAATGGGAACAAATAAAAGGTCGGGAAAGAAGCGCTTGCACATTTTGGCGTGATTCTATACGCGCGAGGGAATCTGTCAAGAGTCAAGAATAACTTCTTGCATAAGCGGCAGGTATCGTAAGGTGGTGTTTGAACAGGCCAGTGCCATATAACATTACAGGTCGGAAGCATTCCTTGAATAACTTGGGGGGAGCGGCTACAATTAACGAGAGTGGATCCCTCCTGAACGAGTGACAAGCATGGGATAGTATTTGGGAAGTGTGATTAGCCATTTTGAATTACATCAGGTCAGAAAAATGCTTGGTAAAAAAGTATTAATCATAGACGACGATGATAACCTTCTTCAAATTGCGAGCCTCATTTTCAAAAAAGAAGGAGCGCAAACCATCACAGCTCATGACGGCCTGGAAGGCATGAGCTGGCTGTTTATCCACCAGCCCGATTTGATCATATTAGATGTGATGATGCCCGGGGCGAATGGATTTGAAGTGTGTCAAAGGATTCGGCAGGTCTCGGATGCTCCTCTCATTATGTTAACTGCCTTAAACCATGAACAGGAGATGCTCCGAGGACTGGAGGCCGGCGCGGACGATTTCTTGTCAAAGCCTTTCAGCACAGATATCCTCCTAGCCCGCGCCAGAACAGTTTTGCGCCGCAGCCACCAGACGATTTCTCAAACTGCCGCTTTCGAGTACAACGATGGGAACCTGAGGATTGACATTGAAAGGCGTCACGTTCTGGTCAAGGGCCGACGGATCAAGTTAACTTCTCTCGAGTTCCGACTGCTGGTTTATTTGGCGCGTAATGCAGGGAAAGTATTAACATTTGAACAGATCCTTGTCAACGTCTGGGGAAATGAATATCGAGGGAGTGTTGACTACGTTCACGTCTATATATCGCATCTCCGAAGTAAAATCGAAGAGAACACCAAAAGTCCACATTATATTGTGACATTACATGGCGTTGGATATATCTTTGAGAAATAACCACCACATACGAATTCCGCAAATTGCTATTTGGAGGATACACACGAAACATCTGAATTTCGTACGTATTTTTTCAATCTGCGTCAGGGGCTGGATTCTCCTCGATCGCACACCAGACAATTGCCCTAACGAGAAATAACTGAATATACAAACAGGCCATATCGAGTGTTCTCCAGCGGGACACAGGTTCTTCTGTAACCTTCTTTAAGAATGTTTTAAGAATTCATCCAGAACTGATTAAGAGCGCACAGATAAAATATTGATATACATTTGATGCAACTATGTGCGCAAAATGATCTTCCATCATTGATTATTGAAGACTGTATTCCCACTTGCCTTAGCAGCGATGCTGAGGGAAAGTGGTATTTTTTTGCTAGCCGGCGCAGAGTTGTTCTGAACCGAGTTTTGGATCGGAAATTATCTGCACGAGGAGATATTTAGCCATGATACGTTCGATTGTTGGATCAAGTATGAAGTTTCAATTCCTGGTGATAACAATTGCCATTGCATTGATGGCTTTTGGCATCACCCAGCTTCGCGGGATGCCGGTGGATATCCTGCCAGAGTTCTCGCCGCCTTTTGTAGAAATCCAGACTGAGGCGCTGGGGCTCTCCGCGGAGGAAGTGGAACAGATGATCACTGTTCCCATGGAGCAGGACTTGCTTGCCGGTGTGGCGTGGCTCGATGTTATTCGTTCCGAGTCAGTACCCGGTCTGTCATCGGTGCTCGTCTACTTCGAGCCTGGAACCGATCTCTACCGTGCACGCCAGATGGTGACAGAACGCATGTCCCAGGCGGCGGTCGGGTTGCCACATGTATCGAAACCCCCGACAATGATTCAGCCTCTTTCGTCGCAAAGCCGGTTCATGATCATTGGGCTTTCCTCGAAGGAGCTCTCCCTGATCGAAATGTCTGTGCTCGCCCATTGGACGATCGCCCCTCAGTTGATGGGTGTCCCCGGTGTGGCCCACGTGGCGATCTGGGGGAACCGTGACCGGCAGCTTCAGGTACAGGTGGATCCGGAGCAGTTGCAGGAAGCGGGCGTTACGCTCAACCAGGTTGTCGCAACCACTGGGAATGCACTCTGGGTCTCGCCCTTATCCTTCCTGGAGGCTTCGACCCCTGGCACTGGCGGCTTCATCGATACGCCTAACCAACGACTTAACGTCTGGCATGTGCTGCCCATCTCCTCCGCGGCAGATCTGGCTAAAGTACCTGTCGAGGGTACTTCGTTGCTGCTGGGTGACGTTGCGCAGGTTGTGGAAGACCATCCGTTGTTGATCGGGGACGCGCTTGTCAACGAGAGCCCCAACCTCCTGCTCGTTATCGAAAAACTGCCCGGGGTCAACACGTTGGAAGTGACACGCAATGTGGAAGCCGAGCTGGCTGCGTTAGAGCCTGGTGTGCCCGGTATGGAGATTGATGCCACGCTCTTCCGCCCGGCAAGCTTCCTCGAAATGGCGCTCGCCAATCTCAGCCGAACATTTGTCATTGCTGCAGTGCTGGTGGTATTGGTTCTGAGTGTCTTCCTGTATGGGTGGCGTACTGCGTTGATCAGCCTGGTAGCGATCATAATGTCCCTAACGGCAGCGCTGTTTGTGCTCCACCTGCGGGGCGAAACGCTCAATGCGATGGTTCTGGCGGGGCTGATCGTCGCTCTGGGTCTCGTGATAGATGATGCCATTGTCGACCTTGAACGCATAACGCAGCGTCTGCGCCAAAACCGTCAGCAGGGTGGTCTCAGGTCGGCCCCAGCCGTAATTTTGGAGGCCGCAGGTGAGACGCGTAGTGCTCTCTTCTTTGCCACAATGATCACATTACTGGCCATTTTGCCGGTCTTCTTTATTCAGGGCGTCTCCGGCGGATTATTCCAACCCCTGGCTGTTTCCTATGTGCTGGCAGTGCTAGCAGCCATGGTTGTGGCACTCACCGTCACACCAGCGCTCAGTGTGATCCTCCTCTCCAAAGCACGGCTTGAAACTCGAGAATCACCGGTCGTTACACGGCTTCAAAGTGGCTATGAGCGGAACCTGGTGAAGGCCATTGCGAGTCCCGGACTCGCGAACATAGCCATCGTGGTGCTTGTGGTGGCATCTCTCATCGCCCTGCCATTCTTGAAACAGGATCAGGCGCTTCCGGCGTTCCGGGAACCATATCTCATGGTGCGGTTCGAGGGCGCACCGGGCACATCCAATTTGGAAATGAACCGGATTGTGTCCCGCGTCAGCAGTGAACTGCGGGCAATTTCCGGAGTTAGCAATGTCGGTGCACAAATAGGACGGGCTGTGTTTGGAGATCAAGTGGTCAATGTCAATTCCTCCGAACTGTGGGTCAGCATCGACCCCAAAGCTGACTATGATGCCACAGTCGCTGCTGTTCAAGAGGTGGTGAACGGTTATCCCGGGCTGGATCGCGAGGTACGAACCTACGTGCAACAGACTCTTGACCAGGCGCAAATGAGCACCAGCAACGATGATATCACCGTGCGCCTCTATGGCGAGAACCATGCTGTCTTGCGCGTCGAGGCCGAAAAGCTGCGGCAGGCCCTGACAGGGGTCAACGGTGTTGCCGACCCGCGTGTGACCCTCCCCATGGATGAACCTACGTTCGAGATCGAGGTTGATCTCAACTCTGCCCAGCGCTTTGGCGTCAAACCCGGCGATGTGCGACGGTCTGCGGCGATCTTGTTATCTGGCATGCATGCCGGTAGTCTGTTCGAGGAACAGAAAATATTCGATGTGGTGGTGTGGAGTACACCTGATACGCGTCATAGTCTGTCTGATATTCGCAATCTTCTCATCGACACCCCCGGCGGCGGTCATGTTCGCTTGGGTGAGGTGGCTGATGTGCGTGTCGTGTCATCGCCCACCGTGATTCGGCGTGAAGCTGTCTCAGCCTACCTTGACATCGTCTTCAATGTAGAGGGACGAAGTGCCAGCGCGGTGGCAGCTGACGTGGATGCAACCATCAAGAACTTCGCATTTCCGCTGGAATACCACGCCAAGGTGGTGAGTGATTTCGCAGCGCGGCAGGCGGCTCAGCAAGGCATCCTCATTGCCACCCTTATCGCAGTCTTCGGGGTTTTCCTGCTCCTGCAGGCCTCCTTCAGGAGCTGGCGTCTGGCTCTCGTCACCATCGTAACTTTGCCCGCGGCTCTGGCTGGCGGTGTGATGGCAGACTTTTTGGGCAACAGCGGTACACTTTCGCTCGGTTTGCTGGCTGGCTGTGTCACCATCATGGGCATTGCCCTGCGGAACAATATCATGCTGTTCAGCCATTATCAGCATCTCGAGGAACAGGGCGGCGTGGGTTTTGGCCCTGAACTGGTGGCGCGCGGGGCACGGGAACGCTTGTCGCCCATCTTGATGACAGCCCTGGCAACCGGACTTGCCCTCCTGCCCTTTGTGCTCTTTGGCAATATCCCCGGCCACGAGATCGTGCGCCCAATAGCCATCGTCACCATAGGTGGCCTGGTTACATCAACCTGGCTCAACCTGTTTGCCATGCCTGCCTTGTACCTGCGTTTTGGGGCCAGCCGTGAAGCCGACCTCGGATTCCAACGAGCCAACCTTCCGGCTGTAGCAACCGATTAAGAAATGTTATGACTGATTGAGAGGCAGGTACACGTATGATACAGAACAATGAGTCCACAAAATCAATTGCCCAGCCCGAGATTTTGGTGGCTGAAGGCTTGCAAAAGTCCTACGGTCCAAGAAAGGCGCTTCAGGGATTAACCTTCTCCTTGAAGGCAGGGCGTATCCTCGGTTTTCTGGGCCCGAATGGCGCAGGGAAAACCACATCCATCCGTATCCTCACGACGATGATGGAGCCTGAAGCGGGCCACTTTACTATAGATGGTATTAGCTCTGAATACCCTGAAAAAATCCGCCGTAGGATCGGCGTCCTTCCGGAGAACCTCGGGTTTCCCAGGCAAATGACGGGGCTCGAATACCTGATCTACTTTGGCCAGCTCTATGGGCGAACGGCGACCGAGGCGAAAGAAAATGCGCTGGTACTTCTTGAGCATGTAGGCCTGCAACAAAGGGCGAAATCACTGATCGGTTCCTATAGCCACGGCATGAGACAAAGAATAGGTATCGCGCGCGCCCTCGTCAATGACCCGGTGGTCGTCTTCCTTGACGAACCGACTTTAGGGCTGGACCCACGCGGACAGCAGGAGCTGCTTGAACTGGTGCAACGGATTGCACGCGAACGAAATACCGGGGTTGTTCTGTGCAGTCATCTGCTGTCGGAAATCGAAAACGTGTGCGATGATGTGGTCATCTTAAATCTCGGCCAGATCGTTGCCAGGGGCTCCGTTGCTGAAGTCGTTGGCCGTGTCCAGCAAAATATCATCCTGAGAAACGCGCTGCGGGTTCAAGTTCTGCCTGACACCGTGACAGAAGCACGAGAAGTTTTGGAAGCCATACCGAATGTCACAAAAGTAACCCAGATCGGCGAGTTGGAAGGCTGGCTGCGGCTAGAACTGGTAGGTCTAACCGATGGAAATTTGGCGAATGCCCACCAGGTCAACAACAAAATCCTGGGTGCTCTCATCCGCGCCAAAATCCCGATCCTGGGTTTTGAGATCGAAGGGGGCAGATTGCAGGATGTCTTCCTACTCTTAACCGAGGAGTCGATCCGATGAGCAACATACAAAATATACAAAAGGTGTCTGTGAGAAAGATCAAAGTATCAGAAAAAGCATCAGCGACATGGTGGCTTGTATTCAGGAGAGAACTCGCCGATCTGTGGATTGGCGGCAAAGCCTTCAACCTCATCTTGATCTACAGCATTCTGCTGGGAGGTATGGTTTATATATACTCATTCAATACCGAACTGAGCTTGATCCCTCCTAAGGAGGCAGTGTATGAGATGCTCAAGAACGCCATGGCCACAGCCATGTTCGTAGGCCTGATCATCGGAGCCGACGCCATCAGCGGTGAGCGGGATCGCGCAACACTCGAGTCGCTTCTCCTCACACCTGCGAATCGCCGGCAAATCATTGTGGGAAAGTTCCTGGCAGCCTTTTCGATCTGGCCGGCGGCCTATGTGATTGCCATCCCCTACCTGTATGTGCTCGCGCAGGGTGATGAGGTTTTGGCTCCTGCGCTGTTTTGGGGTGCCATCACCGGGACCGTGCTTGTGATCGGATACACCGGAATGGGAATGCTTGTAAGCTTTTGGTCAGGCTCGAACAAGGTCAGCTATTTCATTAGCCTCGGCATTTACGCCGCTCTCCTTATTCCCGCAGAATTACCCGGGAAATCGGCCGGAGCCGCCGGGCAGTTCCTACAATGGGTCAATCCGATGGCGGCGGTCAACCATTTCCTTTCGAAGCATCTCGTCAACTATAGACCTGTAGCCGAATTTTGGACCTGGCTCACATCATCAGCTGTTCTGGCCATTGTGGTCCTGATCCTGCTGTTGGGCTACGCGGGCTCGAGTCTCCGTCTTGAGGCAGGGAGGGGCAGCAAGCTTTGGGCCAAGCTGGGACGTGCCTTCGGTCTGTCTGTGATTGCTAGTCTCATGTTCATTTCCCTCTTGCTTGCATCCCCGGTATATGCCTTTCAAGGAGATCAAAGTCTTACCATATCCATTGACACCGAGTACAGGCTAGGAAAGACCGGGGACAAGGTTGAGTTCAATACGGTGGTAACGAACAACGGCTCGGAGGCCTCTCCCTCCTTGATTGTGGCGATGAATGTCATCAATCTCGATGCAACGGGGGATGTGGTCGATCCTGAGGACTGGTCACCGCAGCGCACGCAGTACATCGATTCTCTGGGGCCAGGTGAATCGGCCAATCAGAGTTGGATCATCAACACGATTCTGGAAGGAGATTACATGGTGTACATGACACTCATTCCAGAGCCAGTCAGTATGGAATCCACCAGCCATCCGGTGGCCAGTTCGGGCATCCACCTGACGGTTGCCCCCTTCACTCGGCTCAATCCAGGAGGTGTACTTCCATTTGCTATCGGAGTGCCAATCGTATTATTAGCGATCACCTATTTTATATACCGCCGTCGGCGCCAGCAAATCGATATGGGCGGCTCTTCATGAACTGCTGGAATATTTCTATCTATATATATGGAGGCATCTAATGAAACACATTAATCGCTGGGTTATTGTGGTACTTATCATGGTCGGTCTGCAACTTTCGGCCTGCGCGCCGAAATCGGAAGCGGTAGAGAAGATTGCACCTTCTAAGCTCGAGCCGATCGAGGGGACGGAACTCAGCCGCGTAATTTTGACTGAAAAGGCGGCCGAACGGCTTGGTATCGAAACGGTCTCAGCAAGTGGAAATGAGGTTCCTTATGCGGCGGTAATTTATGATATCGAAGGCAATACTTGGGTATATACAAACCCCGCACCTCTGACCTTCGTTCGAGCGCCCATCGTTATAGACTTTATCGAAGGTGATACGGCGGTTTTGTCTGAAGTACTGGACTCTAATACAACCGTGGTAACGGTCGGAGTGTCAGAGCTGTACGGTACCGAGACTGGTGTTTCCAAATAACGCACCAGGAGGTGCACCATGCGCTGGATTGTTCAAACAAGCTTACGCTATCGCTATCTGGTGATTTTTCTCGCTGTGGTGCTAATGATCTTCGGCATTGCCCGGTTGAGGAACTCAGCAGTGGACGTCTTTCCGGAGTTCGCGCCGCCCAAGGTGGAGATTCAGACCCTATCGATGGGGCTTTCCGCCACGGATGTGGAGGAACTGGTCACAGTTCCTCTGGAGCAGGCGCTCAACGGAGTACCTGGGCTGGATGTGATGCGCTCCCGGTCGGTCACTGACCTGTCGGATATTGTCCTGATCTTCAAACCAGGCACAGATCTGATCTATGCGCGGCAGTTGGTGGCTGAGCGCGTGTCAGCGGTGTACCCAACGCTGCCCACCTGGGCTGCCCCGCCTGTCATCATCCAGCCGCTGTCGTCAACCAGTCGGGCCATGAAGATCGGGATTTCCTCGGATCAATATGACTTGATGGATTTGTCAATGATCACCTATTGGAAGATCCGCGCCCGCTTATTGGATGTGCCCGGCGTGGCAAACGTGCCCATCTGGGGTGAGCGGATCAAGATGCCGCAGGTGCAAGTGGACCTCAAAAAGATGCAGCAGTACAACGTTACACTCGATGAGGTGATGGACACGACCTCCGGTGCATTGGATGTCAGCCTATTATTCTTTTCGGAGGGATCGTTCATCGGCACCGGCGGGTTCATCGATACGCCCAATCAGCGGCTTGGGATCCGTTCTGTCCTGCCTGTCATTACCCCGGAAACATTGGGTGAGGTGCCCATCAGTGATCGTAAGAAGCCCGACGGGACACCGCTGCTCATCAAGGATGTGGCCAATGTGGTTTGGGGTACCTGGCCGCTCTTCGGGGATGCGGTCATCAACCAGGGAGAAGGATTGATGTTGATCGTTGAAAAACTCCCGTGGGCAAATACCCTGGAGGTGACCCGCGGAGTGGAAGAAGCCATTGCGGAGATGCAGCCCGGCCTGAAAGGCATCAATATTGACACCACGATCTTCCGGCCCGCGACCTTCATCGAAACCTCGATTGATAATCTCACCGAGTCTCTGCTGATTGGCGCCGTGCTGGTTGTGATCGTCCTGCTCTTCTTCCTTTACGAGTGGCGGGTTGCTTTGATCAGCGCCACGATCATCCCGTTATCGCTTATGGCCTCCCTGCTCGTGCTCAATCTGCAAGGTGTGGCCATCAATGTGATGACGCTGGCAGGGCTGGCGATTGCGATTGGCGCCGTAGTGGACGATGCCATAGTGGATGTTGAAAACATCGTGCGCCGCCTGCGCCGGCTCCGCAAGGAGGGCAGTACCCAGTCGACGGCGAGCATCGTGCTGGAGGCCTCACTCGAAGTACGTGGCTCGATCATTTACGCCTCGTTGATCGAAATCTCTGCCTTGCTGCCGGTCTTCTTCCTGCAAGGTTTGTCGGGCGCGTTCTTCGCGCCGCTGGCCACTGCCTACGTAGTGGCAGGCTTGGTCTCTCCATTCATTGCCCTGACCGTCACGCCAGCCATGGTTCTTGTTCTGTTGGCCAATGCGCCGATCGAGCACCGCCAATCCCCGATCATCCCGTGGCTTCATGGTATCTATGATCGTATTCTCGGAAGGACCCTGCGTGCACCAAGCCTGGCGTACGGCACTGTCAGCACAATTGTGTTGGCTGGTCTGGTGGTCACGCCCTTCCTCGGACAGGAATTGTTGCCCTCGTTCAAGGAACGAGACTTTCTGATGCACTGGATCACCAAGCCTGGCACGTCGCACCCTGAAATGTGGCGGATCACAGCCGCGGCATGTCAAGAATTACTGACCATCCCCGGCGTGCGTAATTGCGGTTCGCATATCGGGCAAGCCGTTAGTGCAGACGAACCATACGGTGTTTACTTCACCGAGAACTGGATCAGCGTAGACCCTGCGGTTGACTATGACAAAACACTGAACTCCGTTCAGGAGTTGGTGGATGGCTATCCCGGGCTGGTGCGCGATGTGCAGACGTATTTGAAAGAGAGGATCCGTGAGGTTCTGACGGGATCGAGCGATACGGTCGTGATCCGTATCTACGGTGAAGACCTGCATACTCTCCGCGATAAGGCGGATGAAGTGCTGGCTGCAATGGAGACTATCCCCGGGGTTGTGGATTTGAAAAAGGAACTCCATATGGAGACACCTCAGGTGGAAGTCGAGGTCGACCTGGCCAAAGCCCAACAATATGGGCTCAAACCGGGCGATGTCCGCCGTGCCGCAGCTTTCCTGTTGCAGGGTGAAGAAGTGGGTGATATTTACGTTGGCGGAAAGACCTACGATGTGAATGTGTGGAGCACGCCCGAAACACGCCACAGCCTGAGCGATATTGAAAATCTTTTGATCGATACGCCAAGCGGTGAACGTGTGCGCCTGGCGGATGTAGCTGATGTACGCATAGGTGCCGTTCCGAACGTGGTGGAGCGGGAAGGTCAGTCGCGCAAAATTGATGTAACAGCCAATGTAAAAGGACGTGATCTCGGTTCAGTTGCAGACGATGTCGAAGACACCCTGGAGGCAATTGATTTCCCGCTTGGATTTCATGCAGAGGTGCTTGGTGAGTTTGCAGAACGGGAAGCAGCCCAGCGGAACTTGCTCATCGCCGGATCTCTCGCAGTGCTCGCGATATTCTTCCTCCTGTATACATCCTTCGGGAACTGGCGCCTGGCTACACTGACTTTCTTTACCCTGCCGTGGGCCCTGGTAGGCGGCTTGCTGGCAGCCTATTTTAGCAATGGCGTCCTCTCGCTTGGTTCATTGGTTGGGCTGCTTACAATATTAGGGATTGCCACCCGCAACGGCATCATGATGATAAGTCACTTCCAGCACCTGGAGCAGGAGGAAGGCATGGCCTTTGGTCCGGAGCTGGTTCTGCGCGGCGCGCGCGAGCGCATTGCCCCAATTATGATGACTGCCTTGACAACTGGTCTGGCTCTTGTCCCTCTGGCGATTGCCGGTGATCTCCCCGGTCATGAGATCGAGCACCCAATGGCACTCGTGATTTTGGGCGGCTTAGTCACTTCCACCTTGCTCAATCTGTTGGTTGTGCCCGTCCTGTATTTGCGCTTTGGGAAACCGCGCGAGAGCGCCCCTCAAGCTCAGGCAGCTTGATCGAGATTGAATAGTCAAAGACCATACTCATCACGAGGCTGTTCCAACATCGAGGCTGGACACGAATGGATCAGATTATAAAAACAATAAAAGTAGACCGTAGGCGATAAGCAACTGCTTACGGTCTACTGGTATGGAGTTCGATTTTACTTTTCGGAACAGGAAGTTAAGATGCGACATTTTCACATTATCTCTTTAACACTTACATTGCTTTTGCTGATTACGACTTCGGCGTGCGGAAACACAGCACTCACGGCGCTGGCACCTACCATGCCAGCACCAACCGCGACTGAGACGCCTGAGGTGGAAACTGCTCTCACCCAGGAACCGAATGTCGATCCCGAGTTTGCCCTTGAGGATCTCGACTCAGCCACATTCGACAATCCGACAGAGATTAACAACAAATGGTTTCCCATGATACCGGGAACGGAGTATGTCTTTGATGGCCTCACCGAAGAGGGCGGAAGGAAGATCCCTCATGGCATCACCTTCACAGTCACCGACCTGACCAAGGAGGTTGCGGGGGTGCGCACGGTTGTAGCTTATATTTTAGATTACAGCGATGGTGTGTTGGTGGAGGCGGAGATTGCCTTCTATGCCCAGGATAACGACGGCAACGTATGGTTCATGGGAGAATATCCGGAAGTATATGAGTTCGGAGAGGTGGTGGAAGCCCCGGCTTGGATTCCAGGCCTCAAAGGCGCCAAGGCAGGCATTGTGATGAAGGCAGACCCGCAGTTGGGGATGCCAAGCTATGCCCAGGGCTGGGGACCAGCGGTTGGCTGGAGTGATCGTGGGCGGGTCGTAGAGATGGGCGAGCAAGTTTGTGTCCCCGTGGATTGTTACGAAGATGTTTTGGTAACCGAAGAATTCAGTCAGTCTGAACCAAATGCCTTCCAGGTCAAGTACTACGCGCCTGGGGTCGGCAACATTAAGGTTGGCTGGAGGGGCGATGATGCGAGCAGGGAAATCCTCGATCTAATCACCCTGACTCAATTGAGTCCAGATGAAATGGCGGAAGTTCGTGCAGCAGCACTGGAGCTAGAGCAGAGCGCCCTCGAGAACAGCAAGGAAGTGTATGCTGCAACCTCGCCACTGGAGTATGCTCCGGAACCCACTACGGTGGCAGAGTTCAGAGACTTTGCCCCCGGCAATTTCAGCAATCCGACGGATATCAACAACGAATGGATGCCCATGCAACCGGGCACGCGCTGGGTGTATGAAGGGACCGCAGTTGATGATGAGGGGAACAGCCTTACTCGGCGTATAGAGTTCACCGTCACCGACCTGATCAAAGAGATTGCAGGTGTGCGTACGGTCGTGGCCTGGATTGTGGACTATAACGATGGCGAGGTGATAGAAAAGGAGATCGCCTTCTACGCGCAGGACAACGACGGCAATGTCTGGTATCTGGGTGAACACCCGGAGGAATACGAGGAGGGCGAATTCGTCAAGGCTTCGCCCTGGATCGCTGGGCTTGAGGATGCAAGAGCGGGAATCAAGATGTGGGCAGAGCCAAAGCTGGGAGGCCCCTTTGTCTATCAAGGCTGGGGACCTGCAGTCGAGTGGTCGGACTACGGACAGGTGGATCAGATGGGACAGGAAACTTGTGTCCCCGTTGATTGCTACAATGACGTTCTGGTGAATGCCGAGTCCAGCCTTGGAGAGGTCAACGCGTTCCAGCTCAAGTACTACGCGCGCGGCGTGGGCGAGGTACGAGTCGGCTGGAAAGGAGCAGATGAAACGAAAGAGGAGCTGGAGCTGGTCGAGCACATACAACTCAGTCCAGAGGATTTGGTGCAGGTCCGTGCGGATGTGCTGGAGTTGGAGGCACACGCCTACGAAATAAGCAAAGACGTATACGGCCAGACCTCACCGATGGAGTAATAAATCCGTTTCACATGGGACACTTCGACACGCCCGCTGTGACGCTTCAAGTCCGAGTCCTGTTTTAGCAAATGTGTGAACATCATCGACTTGCAGCCACAGGAATTCTCATCTTGACTCTGCTTTCCGCATGTGCAGGAGGACTGAACTCCGCACCTGCAACCAGCACTACGACTGCCGAGAAGCAGATCAATACACCGGAAGGTTTACAGCCCGTGAACACCATCCCGGTTGAAGAGACGATAGGAGGTCTACCGCCTGAGATCATCGTCTATGCAGCTGATCTGACGCAGAGTAACCTGTTCGAGCTTGACTTTTCGGATAATCCGGCCTCGCCTGGTGGAAAAATGATCGGACTTCCCAACACCGGAGACGAGTTGGATCCTCCCCCGGAGAATGACCCGCATGTGACCTTTAATGTTCAGGTTCTAAGCGGCGTGCCTTATCGTTGCTGGATACATATGAAAGTTGGAACTCCGAAAGGAAGGTCGCAGGCGAATGTGATCTGGGCGCAATTCTCAGGTGCGGTTGACGAAGCGAACAGGGAGGTCTTCAAGCCAGGTTCGTCGAGTTACCTGACTGCCCAGGGACCGGAGCAGGAGGGCTGGATATGGGTCGGGTGCGATCTGGAAGGATCTGATTCCCTGATCTATTTCGAGACCAGCGGCGAGGTCACCGTTCGTTTGCAGGCGGGGGCGGAAGGGGTTGGGTTTGATCAGTTCATACTAAGCTCTGCAGAGTTCCTTGAGGAGCCTCCCTCAGAACCAGTAGTGGAAAAGTAGTAAAAGACAGATGGAGAATTTCAAGAGATAGTTCAATGAATCAGGATACAAAAGCCCGGCATCCATCATGAGGTACCGGGCCTTTATAACGGAATTTTCTTTACCAGTCTAATAAACCAGGATAGGCGATACCTGCTGGCAAATTCGGTTATTGCCTCGTGCTTGATGGGAAGGATGATATGTTCTAATATAATTTACGTACTCATGATTGTGAAAACCGCCGCGCCAAGTGCAATGATGGCTCCCACGGTTGGGAAAATACCTTGATCGAGGGCAGGGATAAATTTTTTCAACCCGAACCATAGGAAGAACAGGATTGTGAACCAGTCAGCAATAATAGAATAATCCATGGAATTTATCTCCTTTGATGATGAATGGAATATGGGATTGACCATCCCTTTTAAAAAACACAAACAATGAATACACGTTACGCATTGGTAGGGGAAAATTGATGACATCAGTCAGGGAAATTACTTCGTCAAGAATCACAAGAGGAAATCATCACGGGATCAGCCAGAGGTTTGGAATGATGCGGACAATCTTTATTTTGATAAATGAGCGGGTCACAGTCGACTGTTGATTGAATCCGTTTGATCAGGATGGACCAGTCGAATGGATTTATCCCGTTTGAAATAAACAGATATATATCTTCATGACAATCGTCACTCAGGCAGGCAGGATAGCGGGTGATATAATCCCGCGCATAAATTTCGCAAGGAGTGACGCAATGGCATATCAAAATGTAAAGGTCCCCGCAGATGGGGCGAAGATCAGCATCAAAGATGGAAAACTTCAAGTCCCTGATAACCCGATCATCCCGTTCGTGGAGGGCGATGGCACGGGCCGCGATATCTGGCGTGCGTCGGTGCGTGTGTTCGATGCGGCAGTGGAGAAGGCGTATGGAGGCAAACGCAGGATCCATTGGATGGAAGTGTACGCGGGTGAGAAGTCGTTCAAGATGTTCCAGAGCTGGCTGCCTGATGAAACCGTTGAGGCATTCAGGGAATTTCTTGTTGGCATCAAGGGACCGTTGACGACCCCGATTGGCGGCGGCATCCGTTCCTTGAACGTGGCGTTGCGCAAGCTGCTGGACCTGTACGTCTGTTTACGCCCGGTACGGTATTACACCGGCATGCCTTCGCCTGTGAAGCATCCCGAATATGTGGATATGGTCATCTTCCGCGAGAACACGGAGGATATTTACACGGGGATTGAATTCCAGCATGGCACCGAAGAGAACAAGAAGTTCAAGGAACTTTTCAAGGAAGCCTTCCCGAAGGAATATGCGAAGATGCGTTTCCCTGAGACAGCGGGCATTGGCATCAAGCCTGTTTCTGTGGAAGGTACCGAACGACTCGTGCGCGCCGCGATCGCGTGGTCGTTGTTGAACAAACGCAAGAGCGTGAACTTTGTCCATAAGGGCAACATCATGAAGTTCACCGAAGGCGCTTTCAAGGATTGGGGTTATACGCTTGCCAAACGCGAGTTCCGCAACGATGTGGTGACAGAACGCGAGAGTTGGATCCTTGGCAATAAGGAGAAGAACCCAAATCTCTCCGTGGAAGACAACGCCAAGATGATCGACCCCGGCTTTGACATGATGAGTCCCGCCCAGCAGAATGACATCAAGGGTGAAGTGGAGGCAGCTTTGAAGTTGTGGGATACACATGGCGGTGGCAAGTGGAAGAAGATGCTGTTGATCAAGGACTCCATTGCCGATGTGAGCTTGCAGTTCACACTCATCCGCCCGAAGGATTACGATGTGATCGCCACTTTGAATCTCAACGGCGACTATCTTTCTGACGCGTTGGCGGCGCAAATTGGCGGCATTGGCATCGCACCGGGCGCGAACATCAATTATGTGACGGGACATGCCATCTTCGAAGCGACGCATGGTACTGCGCCGAAGTACGCCGACCTTGACAAGGTCAACCCCGGCTCGGTCATTCTCTCCGGCGAAATGATGTTCCGCTACATGGGCTGGACTGAAGTTGCCGACTTGATCGTCAAGGGCATGGAAGGCTCGGTCGCGGCGAAGACGGTCACCTACGATTTCGCCCGTCTGATGGATGGTGCGACGGAAGTCAAGTGCTCTGAATTCGGCGACGCGATCATCAGGCACATGAAGTAAAAAGTAAAAGGTCAGAAATCAAAGAAGGCCACTTTATTAGGTGACCTTCTTTTTTTATCCTCTTATGTTCTTAATTCGCTACGATGATGTCGACCTTCATCCCGTCATCATAATGTCTCCTGATGAGGCAGGAAAATTCAAATAGCTGTCCTGCAGCAGAATCAGGGAAAGTAAAATCTACAGTCACAGTGTCACCCACGCCTAGTTGTTCCTGGGGCACAGCTAATAATGCGCTATTCAGAGCTTGCTCTAAACTCCCAGCCACGGACACAGGTGGGTTGATATTAAAGTTATGAGCATGGCGTCCATTGTTTGTGATCACAAATGTATACGGCACACCGACCTGAAAAGTTGTCATGGAAGCGTCGATGGTATTATCAGCAAGTGTAACATCCACCTGGGTACCATTGCCGGCCGCAGGCGGCGCTTCAGTTGCGGCAGGTTGAGCAGGCGCTTGAGTCGCGGCTGGGGCAGGACTTCCACAGGCAGCGGCTAAAAACATAATCAATACAATTACAAAAATCGGGGTGATTCTTTTCATTTTCTCTCTCCTGAATTTGATCATAGTAGCTGATAAGACGAGAAGAATTTTCTTTACGCCCCATACAATTCTCTAATCTCGGGCTTAACAATAAAGCGCGTCCTTGATGCGGCTTTTGATTTTTGTAGCACGGCGAATGTTGGACTACGGATAGCTTCGTAAAAGGGTCGCGCTCTTGAAAAGCGCGACCCTTTATTTTTATAAGATTATCCTCTACAACTATTCCATTGACTCTGCAATTTGTATCAACTCCGCTTTACTCACCGTATCACCCGAAAGGATATAGATCAGTCCACCCACGCGCCAGTAAAGTTGGATGCCTTTTCCATTTGGATCCCACACTTGACCGGAATCGTCAGCATATCCGCCATGAATGACTAGCGTTGAGCGTGTATTGATGCGTTCTTTTTCAGCGGTTTCAATCCCTGCTGGTATGATCATTCTCCAATCCTGATGCACAGTCAGGTTAATGTTATCCCCATTTTCATTTTCCCAATTAATATTCACCCAGCCACCTGAATTGGATGCGCCGTCGTGCGGTTTAAAACCCTCCGGCAGGTAAGACGGAGTAGAGAATAAAAAAGGCGAGTTTTGAATCACTTCTTCCACAGGCTGAGGGGTGTAGTGGAACTCACCTGTTTCACCAAAGGGGTGCATGTCAGGGATTGACTCTGCCATCCGAATTAATTCTTTTTCCAGAGTATCCATGTCCATGGTTATGAGAGGGAACAGGTTATTGGATATCAAATAAGACAGTCCATCCTTGATCAGATACATGGAGAGTCTCTTAAGACTGGGGTCCCATTCATCATGTGTGTTATAAGAACCGCGAACCAGCAAGGCAGGTTGCCCGTTGATCTGAATTTCTTCTTCACTATTGGTACCTATCATGGCAAAGGGAATATTGGTTCGACTGACCATCATAAATATTCCCTCTTTATCCTGATTTACCCAGGATAAAAAAACCGATGAATCATCGAATTCTATTTTGTCGACAAGAACATATCCATCAGGCACATGAGCAGGTATCGAAAACTCAAAAGGCAGATCCTTGAGAGCATATGTCAGTGAGTTGTGATCGAGGACAAAGCTGGTTCCTTCATCGTAGCCTGGGAGTTCGTGAAGGTTGTCCACTTCCTGAACTTCAAACCCTGCAATATATTTTGTTATCCAGTCTAAAAAATTTGCCCGCACAGGTTCTGAGAAGGTGAATAACAATCCAAACACAAACAAGCATGCCAGTGCAAATCGCAAAGCAAATTTGAATACTTTATTTGGTGCTTTCTTTTGTACTGTGTTATTTGCAATGCGTGCATATAAACTTTCACGAAAGCCCTGTCTGACAGGCGGGCGGTTCTGATAAAGAAATTTGTCGTCCATGTTACTTCTCCCAATCTTCACGCAGTTTTGTCACTGTGCGAAAAAGGATCGTCCCAACATTCGATTCACTCAAACCGGTTTGCCTGGCGATCTCGCGGTTGTTCAACTCGGCTCCATATTTCAACGCGATCAAAGATCGTTCCCGGTCTGAAAGTCCGCTGAGCAGGGATGCGAGCCTCTCAAAGTCCATTTGTGCCTCGAGTTCTTTCTCCACATTTTGACTCGAAGGGATGTTTACCGATTCGAGCGGGACCTCATGCCTGCTCCTGCGAAAATGATCGACCGCCACCTTTTGCGCGATCCCGAAAAGCCAGAACTGGAACGCGCTCATATCCTTTTTGTAGTTTTCACGACTAACCCAGGCCTTTTCAAACGTGACGGCTGTCAACTCCTCGGCGATTAGCTGGTCTCCGATCTTGTAACAGAAATAATGAAAGACGCGTGGCAGGAGATGGTCATAAACCTCCTTCCAGTTTATACTTTCTGACGTCACAATTACCCTCGATGCTTTTTCCATGTAGAAATCATGATTTCCTATTTCTTAATTCGTTTCAGCCGTAAATGTATCACACCTGCTAAATTCGATTTTGAGATGATGATTTGGAGGTACGATGCCTAATAAACATACCTTCACAACACGATACAAAACGCGAGCGGAGCGAGTGGAGGCGGTGCGTTCATGGAAAATAAAACTTCCGAGTTTTATCGGAAGTTTTTCATTCTACATTCAAGGTCTGAAACTTTTTCATCAACTCAGGGATTTGTGTTTGGATCACATCCCAAATAATTTCGTTGTCCAAACCAAAATACTCATGGGCAATAACATTTCGTAAACTTGCAACTTCCCGCCAGGGAATTTCCGAATGTTCTGACTTAAAGCCGCGCGGCATTTGTCGGGCGGCTTCACCAATCACTTCCAAACTTCGGACAACTGCCAAAAAGGTGCGCCGGTCTTTTGCAAGTTCATCCGCATTACGAAGATCTCGCGTGAAGTTAAGAATATCCTGACAGGCCTGCAGAATATCTTCGATATATAACCTTGGGCTACGAGACGACATACAGCAGGTCCTTCTCAACGGATGGGCGCACGGCAGGCTTGAGTCCGTTGGGTGTGACCAAATCCACTTCTCGCCCAAGCAAATCTTCCAGATAGAATTTCAAGCCAATATAGTTTGCCCAGGTCGGTCGATTGAATTGCACGAGAATATCCACGTCACTGCGTTTGTGGAGACGATTTCTTGCCGCTGACCCAAACAAAGCCAGCGATTTGACTCCATACTTCTTGTATACAGTCCGTTTTGACTTCAGAATTTTGATTACATCATCCCGATTTGTTGTGGCCATAATGAAATTATACACTTATCGGCGCATGTTAGAATAACGGAAAGTACGAGGTGAACCCATGCCTAAAAAACATACCTTCACAGCCACGATCCAGAACACGGGCGGAGGCGGCGCGTTCGTGGAAGTCCCCTTCGATGTCGAGCAGGCTTTTGGCTCGAAGCGTCCCAAGGTGAAAGCCATGATCGAGGGAGTCCCTTATCGCGGCACACTGGTGCGGATGGGCACGGAATGTCATCTGCTGCTCATCCTCAAAGAGATTCGCGAAAAGGTTGGTAAAACTTTTGGTGACGAAATAAAAATTACGGTCGAGCCGGATACCGAGCCGCGCGTGGTCGAGGTGCCGCCCGATTTTGCTAAAGCGCTTGGGAAAGAGAAGGCCGCGCAGGTTTATTTCAATTCGTTATCCTATTCTCATCAGCGTGAATATGTAGGCTATATTACGGAGGCGAAGCGTGAAGAGACGCGGACAAAGCGCATTGACAGAACAATTGAAATACTCAAACAAGGCAAATCGAAAAATTAACCCTGACAAACCGGTACAGACCTGGCTGCACTTACCCAAAGGAAACGAAATAATCCTGCCGCCAAGATTCCGCCATGAAGATGTCCGTTGTGCAGACAGCCTGGTGGAATTTTGTGTAAACGAGTTTACAGAAAAGGGACAGGTTGTCTTCGATCCTTTTGCCGGTTATGGAACCACCCTGCTCATTGCCGGGGAAATGGGACGTCTGGGATACGGCGTTGAATTTAGCAGGGAAAAGGCGAACTACGTGCAGGGACTCCTTGAACATCCGGGACATTTGATCCACGGTGACTCTCGCAAACTTATGGATTATGACCTGCCGCTTATCGATTTATGTCTTACGTCACCGCCGTACACGAATCAGAGTGATACTGAAAATCCATTTGTGGATTACAGGCAAAAAGGATTTGACTATTCATCGTATTTGCAGGAAATGAGCAACATCTTTTCACAGGTAGCCCGAAAGATGAACCCATCCGGTCATTTGGTGATCGAAGCTTCAAACTTGAAAAGGATGGGTCAGGTCACTACGCTGGCCTGGGACATCGCCCGTGAGGTGTCGCGCGTTTTTCACTTCGATGGGGAAACCATTATCTGCTGGGATGAATATGGCTATGGCTATAATCACAGCTATTGCCTGGTCTTTTCCAAAGCATAAGGAGTTTTTATGCAATTCAAGGATTATCTACAGCATCTGTATGATTACAACTACTGGGCAAACAAACGTTATCTCGCGGTCGCTGAGACTCTCACTGATGAACAGCTCTTCCGCAAACAGGGGCACAGCTGGGATAGTGTCCACGCGGTGTTTGTGCACATGATGAGCTCCGAACGGATGTGGCCTCAACGCTGGCGCGGAGAGAAGGGAACCTTCCTCGACCCAAAGGATCTCCCGACAGTTGCATCCGTTCGCGAGTATTGGGTGGATGTGGAGAAGAACATGCTCGACTTCATTGCTGAACAGACGGAGCAGTCGCTTTTGCGCGATATTACTTACACAAACCCGAAAGGCGAGATTTTCACATTGCCATTATGGCAGATGATCGTCCAGCCGCCGAACCATAACACGCATCACCGCGGCGAACTGGCGGCGATGTTTGCATTGATGAATATTCCGCACCCCGAGGAAGAAGTGGTGCAATACTTTTTAATCAAAAGCGGACAACGAAAAGAGTAGCTTATCTTACGAAAAACGTCCCGAAGGCGTTGTCCTGACGGTTCGACTTTCGCTCACCGTGTCGAAGGGTTTCCTTGAAGATGCTCGTTGAATCTTCCAGACCTTCGGGACGATGCTTTACATTAGAGAATAAATGAAACCAGCGCTTGCATTTCCGTTCAACGACCCCGAGGGGACCATGCTTCCCCATTTACAATCCGTTCTGCCCGACCTGAAACAACATTTTGATCATGCCTATATCTGCCCACCTTTATCAACTCAAAAACTGATAGAAAACATAAAATGGCTGCAAGCCGATGATTTTTTCACGGTCTTCCCGCTGGATGTGGAACTGCGCACTGGCGAACATTTTGCCTATCTCTACAGACGCGCGGCTGATGTGGCATATTCAGATCAGCCGCTCCATTTGTGCTATGTAGACCGTCTCGCATTTGCACTTGAAGGCGAGTATGGAAATTCATTACTGGCAGATGTTGATTCTCTTACTGACGCTGACCTGCCGCTGATCTTTCAGCGCTCGCAACTTGCCTGGGGGACCCATCCGCAAAATTATCGCGAGATCGAGGGGATCGTCACAACGGCTGGGCGTCACCTCTTCGGCAGGGACCTGGACTACGCATGGTGCCATCTTGTCCTCCGTGCCGGGGAACTACGTGAGATCATCCCGCATGTGAAGAACCCTGATATCAGCATGGTCGCTGAGATGATCTTTTACCTTCAGGGTCATATCCATACCCGCGATGTGGACTGGCTGGCATGGGAGGATCCGTTCATCCTTGGGCGCGATGCGGCTGAACTAAAACAGGAACGCGAGAATAGTTTTGACGAAACTCAAAAGCGACTCGCCTATGCCATACCCATGATCGAATCCCTGACGAGACTTTCAGACAATGGAAGAAGGGAATAAATGCCCGGAATTGCCGTGATCGTTGCTGTAATCGATGCAGGGAAAATTCTGCTTACCAGGCGTGAAGACTTTATGCCCTGCGGGACCAGTCCGGGCTTTCAAGGCAGGAGTTCTATTTGTAAAGAGTAAATCAGGCAAAAATAAAGGAAATAGTTAAAATCGGTGGTTTATAGGGGCGCGCTAAAAGTATGTAGATGAGCTTGCTCCCTGCGCTGTCTTTTGCGAAGCATCCTGTGGACGGCCCAGGATTACTTGAGAATCGCCGCCGCCTTGAAAAGCCGAAGGTGGACGGCGGCTTGAGCCTATTAACTAACAAACTTTGAGCGCCCCCGTTTATAGATACGACCCCCAACCATATAATTAGGTGGTATATTTATTTATCCAGCGTGTTTGATCCGATTGTTTCCCTTCCGAAAGAATCAATATGAAAAAATCAGAATTTGAACGTATTGTTTCGAAAACATTTCGCAGTCTTGAGTCCAGGTATGGCTTCAAAAAAGGCGAGACTGTGTATTCCCAGAAAGGTTGCTCGGTGCAGTTTCTCAACGCCACGACTGACGTCACGTTGCATTATGTGATCGGCACTGAACCCTGGCTTGCGATCGCGGATATTAAAGATGCGGAAAATAAATCCACATTGGGGTGGCTTTTGGTGGAACGCGGCATTGAAAAAGAGCCCGCGCCTGCAGATGCTTTTCGCTCCACGGTCCTGCTTGAAAAGGATCTCGCATCCACCCTTGAGAAAAAGAACCAGCAGTTGCTCGAATATGGCATGGACCTGATCAAAGGGGACTTTTCTCTCATGCCGAATTTGCAGAAACGTGCAAAAAAATACTTCCTAGATTGCGAACGTTACATCGCCATTCATAAATCCAAGTAGATGTACCCACGGTTACGCCGCCTCCTCTTCCGGCTCGACCCTGAGACCGCGCATCAACTCACCCTGCAGCTCATGCGCATGGGGGGCATGGAACCAATCAATTCGATTCTGCGACTTATCTATTCATCGCCATCCAAACCAGTCCAGGCATTTGGGTTAACCTTCAAAAATCCTGTTGGGCTGGCCGCGGGCTATGACAAGGACGCGGTTGCCCTTCGCGGACTCTCCGCCCTGGGCTTTGGTCACGTGGAAGTGGGCACAGTCACACCCCGGCCTCAGCCCGGCAACCCGAAACCGCGCGTTTTCCGCCTGCTCGAAGACGATGCCGTTATCAACCGCATGGGCTTCCCCAGCCGCGGTTCGGAGTTCGTGCAGATGCAATTGAATCACACTTTGGGAAGGGGACGGGTGGAAAGGAACCTGCGCATCCCTCCGCGCGGAGAAAAGAACAAGGATAAATCAGTTCGCAAAGTGGACACGGTTTTGGGGATCAATCTTGGCAGGAACAAGGAAACACCCAATGAAGAGGCCGTGCTTGATTACCTTGAGTTGTTGCAGAACTTTGCGCCTTTTGCCGATTACCTTGCCATCAATATCAGTTCACCGAACACGGTCGGGCTGCGACAACTGCAGGGACGCCAGGCATTGAGCGACCTGCTCGCGCATCTGCACGCACAACGCAAACTCGAAGAGGAGAAGCTGAAGAAGCGGCTTCCGCTTCTGGTCAAGCTCGCGCCTGATCTCACGGAACCAGAGCTGGATGATGCGATCGACGTGATCCTGCAAACGCAAATGGATGGCATTATCGCCACGAACACAACCCTCGCGCGCGATGGATTGAGATCAGAGCACCGGGGGGAGACAGGCGGGTTAAGCGGGAGCCCGCTCACGGCCCGGAGTGAAGCGGTTCTTCGTCAGATCGTGATGTGCGTAAATGGTCAAATCCCCATTGTGAGCTCGGGCGGTATCATGAATCCGGACGATGCAAAAAGAAGACTTGCTCTGGGAGCGAGTCTGGTTCAGGTGTATACGGGGTTGATCTACGAGGGGCCGGGATTGGTAAAAAGGATCGTGGAAAAACTTTAGTGGACCTCTTGCATAAGTAACTACAATCAGCCACAGAGCACACAGAGACCTTTGAGAAAAAGCTCTTAAAACTCATTTTCTCTGTGATCTCTGTGGCAAAGAAGACTTTAGCAAGATGTCTAGTTTATTTCTGCACAGGGCGGAATGCTGGTTGTGGCGATTCTTTGCGGTTTGGGAAGAATTCATCACCCAACGGCAATGGTTCCAGGTTGGCAGGTACCGAGAGTGAACCAGTGGAGACGTAATACAGCCTGATGATCCCGTCGGTTTTATTGATATCCTGGAAGGCAAAAATGACGAAATTCCCATCAGGGGTGAATCTGGCATCGCGGTAACAACAATCTCCGATGACGGTGATCTTCTCCGATTGGTGTGTGACCGTGTTGTAAAGATAAAGCCTTCCAAAACCGCCGTTGCGCTCGTTGCTGTTGAGGAGGAAGAGTGCGTCGCCATCCCAGTCGATGCTCATGATATTCGTCTTGAACGGGAATCGCTCCGCGGGGAATTCGTCCAGACGCCGGGGGCTCGATGAATTGCACAAATGGATGTCTGTGACGCGCATGGTCTCGGATTGTGCGTTGCCGGACGGAGCGAGAAATTTGATGGCCACCTTCTGCATATCCTTCGACCATAGAACATCCATAACCCCGGCTTTGAGGATTACCTCGTCAAAGAAGCAACCTTTCAGAGCGAGCAGATCGCTCTTCCTGTTGACGTTCTTCATCTGTTCGAGGTCGAACGGTACGATGTGTAATTGGCGCTGCAGGCTGATGGCTACCTGTTTCCCATCGGGCGAGATCCTGAATGCTTCGAAATATGGGGAGGATGCGAAGTTCGTGATGATCTCCTCGACGCGGGTTTCGGCATTGACCGTCTTGACGGTCTTGCCGGAAACGTAGAGAATGGTCTTGCCATCAGGGAGCCATTGAAGATCGAACTTTGGGGCCCCATCCTTGGTTATGGAGTGCGGGTCGGTTCCATCCACGTTCATAACCCAAATGTTGTTATCGTTGATGAAGGCGATCTGGTCCGCTCCGCCTCTTACCGGCATCGCAGGAACGGTTGCGGTAGCCGTTAATGCGGGAGGCGCCTGTGTGGCTGTTTCCGTCGGCGGAGCTTCCGTTGCCACGGATTCAGATATTGGCAGTGATGTGGGTTGCGATGTGGAGGTTGCCTGTATCATGACCGTTGGAGTCTCGGAAGGCGCTTCATCCCCAAACGGGAGGTTGTTCCCGTTAAGTGCGATGTATCCCAGCCCGATGGCGGTGATGAGGATCACCGGCGCGATCACCATCCATGCATTGAATCGTTTCTCCGGTTTTTGGGCGACAGTGGTTTTTTGCCTGGCAGGAAGGGCTTTTACAGTGGTGCGTTTTGCGCCCTGGCCGATGGTGCCTCCGTCGCGTGCGATCTCGCGCAGCGTTTCCACCATTTCCTGCGCGGTGGCATAGCGGTCATCCCTGTCCTTTGCCATTGCCTTCTGGATGACCCCTTCGATGTCGTAGGGCAGGTTCGGGTTGGCATCCAGAATTTGTGGGACCGGGTCTGTGATGTGTTTGATGGCAACTCCCATGGGCGTATCCGCCTCGTAGGGCTGTTTGCCGGTCAGCATTTCGTAAAGGATGATGCCGAGCGCGTAGATGTCGGCGCGCCCATCCACCTGATCGCCCTGGGCTTGTTCGGGCGCCATGTAGGCAGGCGTTCCAATGACGGCGCTCCCCGTTACACTCCCGGCCTGGGCCTGCATCATTTTGGCGATGCCGAAATCGGAAATATACGGCACACCCCTGTTGTCAAAGAGGATGTTACTGGGCTTGAAGTCGCGGTGGACGATGCCCTTGGCATGGGCTTCATCCAAACCGGGCGCGATCTGTTCGAAGATTTTTGTCGCTTCCGCAACGCTCAACAGGCCCGATTTGATGCGGTCGGAGAGCGAGCCCCCGTTCATGTAGCGCATGACGAAGTAGGGCTGGTTGTCCTCCTCGCCCACGTCATATACGGGCACAATGGAGCGGTGTTCGAGCTGGGCAATGATCTTGGCCTCGCGCTCGAACCGCAGGCGGAATTGCGGGTCTGCGTGCAGAAGCTCGGGAGGAAGAACTTTAACGGCAACCTCGCGTTCGAAACGCGGGTCGTATCCCCGGTAGACTGTCGCCATGCCACCGCGCCCCAACTCGGATTTTATTTCATAGCGTCCGATCTTTTCAGGCTGCATATGACACCAGTATACCTATCGTATACCTTGTACGCAAGCCTGTCGCATGGCAACCTGGCGATCAATTAATGATCGATGTCTTTGAAACAAAATCAGGGTGATGCACGTCATGTAGGTATCATCAAAAGATGGAGACAGGCGGCTGCACGGAGGCAGGTCGAGGTGCCGAGAGACGCGGGTCCCCATCCACAGACAGCAGGAATCAGATGCATATTCGTAAGGTTTTAAATTTCTCTTTTATGGTATATTGGCGGCACTATGGATGAAAAAATCACGATCATTGAGGGTCCCCCTCCCGTTTTCGAAGCGGTGAATGATGGCTGGGCGCTTGGCTTGAACGAAGGCAGCCGTTTATCGGTGCCTGCACTGACGCGTTTACGGACCTTTAACGGGCCTGCGCTCGTGGAGCGTTGTTACCGGGCATGGCATGAGATGTCGCCCATCCATTTGCAGTACCGCAACGATGTGGGGGTCGAGCAGTCGGCTCCGATCCTGGCGGCCCGCAATGTTGAAACGCCCGACGGGCATGTGCTGCTGTTGTGGGTGTATCTCGACCAGGACAAGGTGGAATACGAGATCGACAAGGGTGAGGACGAGTCGGACGAGGATAACCCCGAGTAAAATAAAAGACCCCTGAAAACGGACACGGAAGGTACCTCCAGAGATGATTTCGAAGGAGGTGCTTTTTATATCCGGAGACAGCGATCAGGGCAGTAACGTATAAATAA
>Ga0210377_10000686_pt1 | contig 32225 bp, 29 predicted proteins | sample PLM4_65_b1redo_FD_155480 | JGI IMG/M metagenome (GOLD analysis project Ga0210377, IMG submission 155480) | Groundwater sediment microbial communities from an aquifer in East River, Colorado, USA - PLM4_65_b1 redo | ecosystem: Environmental > Terrestrial > Soil > Riparian zone | place: USA: East... | reverse complement strand
TGAAACGCTCGTGAGGCAAAAGGCCGAGGAGGAGATCCTCAAAGCCGCGCTCGAGGATGGCATCCTCGATCAGGCGCAGACGAACGCCGAGGCGTATCTCTTCAAGTTCTTTGCGGCGCTTGGTTTTCCGAACACGATCTTTTTGCACGACCAGGGATAATGTGAATCGTGGGGCGGGATGGTATCCCGCCTTACACTCTCTCTGTCCAGGACGGATGATCGTATTTTTCCCTGACCAGTGCATCTGCTCTTTTGGATTCGGACTCCGACAACTCGGCCCTCTGTAGACTCAACCCCAACTGCGCTTCGAACGCGTGGATGAATGCCTGGGCGGCCGTTTCCCAGCTGACCTCCCGCCCCAAAGCGGACTCCACGGTCGTCGCTCGTTCCAGCAACCGTTTCGAGGCATGTTCGCGCGCCGATTCGTTTTCGAATTTCAACGCCTGGCAGATGCGCGTCAGGTCGCCGGTAAGCGGAAGCGATCCGTGCTGGAGCACACCTTCCTTTTTGCGGGCCTGTGCCGAGCCGATCAGTTTTTTCCCGTCCACAGTAATTTCATACGTAGAGGGCACTTCGAAGCAAACCGGGTTGGGCGTTGCGGAGTCGTTTGCTTTCCCTTCTTTCATCACAACCGGAATTTCCAAACCCTTCACCGCCAGTAATAAAGCCTGTGCAAGGCGGTTATAACTTTCGAGAACACTGCCTTCCACGCGCGGTTCGTTCGTGGGAGCGATAACAGAATAGGTGAGTTCATCGGCATGGAGGATGGCGCGTCCGCCAGTGGCGCGGCGGACAACCTCCCAGCCGCGTTCCTTGAGTCGTGTCACGTCAACGTCTGTAAAAGGCTGGGCATGTCCCAGCGAGAGACAGGCTGGGGTCCACGCGTACAGCCGCAGGGTCGGGATGGATTCGCCGCTTCCAATATGTTCGAGAATCGATTCATCCACAGCCATATTCCATGCACCGCGTTTAGGAGGGGTAATGAGAAGTCGCCAGTAGGACATACGGGTATTGTACCAAGAGGCACGTGTGCTGGTTATAATCCTCCAGCCACATAGCATGAGGACAAACATGAAAATATTTCCACGGATACTGGTCACAATACTGCTTGTCAGTTTTTTGACAGGATGCGCGTCTCCGACACCAACCTCTGTGCCGCAATTTATTGTTGAGAGCACACCTTCTTCTGTGCCAGTTGCGACCACCGAACCGACAACGATGCCTGAATCTACAGCGACGGTTGAAACGATCAACAGCCCAATTCCTTCTTCAAGCATTGAGACAGGTCAACACGCGTTCTTTTCAGAGAAGGCGCAGAGGAATTATTTGCTCTTCCTGCCCGCGAATTATGGCAAAGATCCTCAGCAACAATGGCCCTTGATCCTTTCCCTGCACGGCTCCGGGACGCGCGGAAATAATATCGATCTTCTCAAGTATGAGGCTTTGCCGCAGGTCCTGGAATTCACCCCCGATTTTCCGTTCATTGTTCTCTCCCCGCAATTGACCGATGCGAACAACGAGGATTTTTGGACGCGCGAGAACGTGACTGAATCCGTTTTTATTTTGTTGGATGAGATCCAGTCAACGTACGCAGTGAACCCGAAGCGAATCTATCTGACCGGGGTCAGCATCGGCGGGAACGGCACGTGGGCATATGGATTACAGAATCCAGGTCGCTTTGCCGCGCTGGTCCCGGTGATGGGATTCCTCGGTGATACATCGGGATTTTTTATTCCCGATAACATCTGTGAACTGAAGGATGTTCCCATTTGGGCATTTCACGGGGCACAAGACCCGATCGTGCCGCTCGATGCTGAGGAGGGGATCGTCAATGCGTTGAAGGCTTGCGGAGGAGATGTCCAGTTCACCATTTACCCGGATGGTGACCATGACATCAGCGGCAGGGTCTATAACAATAATCCTGAACTGTATGAGTGGTTGTTAGCGCAGTCTTTGCAATGATCTTAATAAAATTCCCGCCGTTCACATACTGCGGAAATTTTATTTGGTCCAATGATATTCTTCACGAGAAGTTTTTCATTTCGTTTACTGCCTGATCTTCCAACTCACTCTTGATATTCTCCAGTGGCGGCTTGACTGACCAGCGCGGCAGACCATATAGACGGTGCATCAACGCCTTGAGCGTGGGTGGGAAGGGTGGATATTTTTCAAGGACATGCCTTTGTTCGTTCACACGTTTCTGTGCTTCTGAAATATCCCTGCCTTCCCGAATTCCATCCCATACTTTGCGCAGGTCAGGCGAGATGATGTTGGCTGGCGCGGTGATGCAACCGGCGGCTTTGTTGTCCATGGCGAGTTGCAGATACGAATCTGTTCCGGTGAGGACGAGGAGGTCGGAGCCAAATTTTTCGCCGAGGTTGTGTGCGAGATCGGCATCGTGTGATGAGTCTTTAATCCCGGCGAATTGAACAGGGAAGGCATCCTTCAAGCGTGAGAGCAGTTCAATGGAGAATCCGACTCCTGCGACATTGGGAAAATGATAGCCAAGCAAATATTTGTCCGATGGAACGGCTTTCTTGATGAGCTCACTGAACCACGCGAACAGACCGTCATCAGTTGCTTTGCGGAAGTAATAGGGAGGCACGACCAGCGCGGCGTCATAGCCGAGATCGAAAGCGAGTTTGGTCAGTTCAATGGATTCGCTGATGCTTGGGGTCCCTGTGCCGGCGATCAATCGAAAGCCGGGCAGTTGATGGCGATGAGCGCACGCAGAACGCATGAGCGCCTCGCGTTCGCTGGGAGAGAACGATGGCCCTTCGCCGGTGGTGCCAAAGAGCACCGCGCCATGACAGCCTCGGGATGCCAGAAACTTCAATAGTACGGGGACAGACCCAAGATCCAGATCTGAATCGGATTCTCCAAGAGGAGTGACTGCCGCGGCGTAGACCCCAGCCAGGGGATGTGTTGATATCATTTTTTCTCCGTCTTCTTTGATTTGTTTTTGGTCCCGGGAGTCTTCTTTTTACGCGCGGGTTTCAGAACTCCTTTTTCAACAAAGGTGCGCGCGGCTTCCTCGGGCATTTGAAGAGGAATGCCTTCCTCCTCCACCAGATAATGCTGGTGATCGAGCACCCATAGATACAGGTCACCTTCGGTCTTGCCGGGGAACTCTTTCAGAATATCCGTGTCGCGGATCACGCTGACAACAGGCAGGTATACAATTTCGTACCAATGCCTGATCGCCTCCTCTTCGGAGATATCGCGCTTCAAATCCAGACCCATGAAATAACGATGCACAGCAATATGTTCGAGCATGCGTTCGAATCCATCGGGGATCGTCAGCTTGACGTTGGCATCGGGGATCAGGCGGTCGAGCGATGTACGTTCGAGGAAGCGCACTTTATCTCCAAGGATCTCGAGATCTTCCGGTTTGATATCGGCCGTGATATTGACGCGCGTGGAGCATTCGCGCACATCCGCTTCGATATAGATCTGTCCCTGTTCGCGCGCGACCGAAACACGATGATGTCCATCCACGACGAAATAGACCTGCCCCACTTTATATAGAACGACAGGCGGAAGGCTGATCTCCTGATAGAAGGCGCGATTAACGCTCTGCCAGCGGTCTGCGAGCTGGTCGGTGGCTGGCATGAAGACACGGTCGAACTCGTGATAACGGTTCAGACTCCCCGCGATCTGGTCCACATGAACGGTCTGCACCCCCCGATAGATGGGACCGCCGATATGCAGTTTTTCCTTGATCTCGTCATAGGAAAGCAGGGTGGTTGGTTGACCGGAGACCGTTGCCCAGACGCGATTCATGAAGGCTTTGAATCGTGCGCGTTGAAAATCGGCGCGGGCTTGTTCGTTGTAATTAGATGGATTGCTCATAATGATTTAAAGTGATTCTTCTCAATATCTTAGTGGCTGACCTCGATAACCTTGTATGGGAAAACATTGATGATCTTTGTCAGTCCATGGACTGTTTCAGAGGGAGATAAATTACGACGCTGGAAGTGGGTGTGACCGTGAAAATGATAGCGCGGTTTTGCCACCCGGATCAACCAGTTAATGGCTTTCAATCCTTCATGTGCCCTGGTGTCGTCATCATGAATACCAAACGGCGGTGAGTGTGTGATGAGTATATCGAGGGCGCGTCCGTAGTTGATGCGGTTTAATAATAGACGTGGAAGCAGGTTAAAAGCCCTCAAGTAGGCTTCGGTTTGTGTATATTGATTTGTGCCATCGGGACGGTAGCGGATGCACCCGCCCAGGCCGCCGATCAAAAATCTTTTAAACCGTATCAACTTCAAGTCCAGGTTTGAGCCGCCTTCTGCATAGGAGAGCGCCCGGTCGGGGTTGTAGTTGGGGTCATGGTTCCCGGGCACATATATTAAAGGGACGTTCAGAAAGGTGATCAGGTTCTCCAGATAGGGATAGGGCAGATCCCCGCATCCAATGATTAATTCGACATCTTTGTAGTGTCCGTTGTTACACAAACTATACAGGCGTTCCACAACTTCGTCGCTGACGGCAAGGATTTTCACAAGGATGAATTGTGCCCCAGAACGGTGTTCCCGGCAAGGGATTGGCGTAAAGGGTGGAAACTATACGAAAATGCAAAACGAAACTTTTTAGGTGGTTGTCAAACAACCGACAGCAAACTATAATTTACTGAATAGGAGAAATTCTCTGGAAACAAGAATATTCCCTGAATTGTCAGATGATCGGGGCGACCAAGGCTCATCGTCTCCGCGCCAACTTCAAGCAGGTGTAACGCTTGCCAATCGTTATGCGATTCAGGAAGTTATCGGTATCGGGGGCATGGGTTCAGTGTATCGCGCCCGCGATATGCACTTTCCAAATGTGACCAAACTGGTGGCGGTAAAGGAAATGATCAATACCGCGCCCGACCCACTTGTGCGTGAAACCATCGTTCAGAATTTCGAGCGGGAGGCAAACCTGCTCGCCACGCTCCACCATCCTTCCATTCCCCGTATCTTCGATTATTTCTCGCTGGAGAGTCGTTCCTATCTTGTGCTGGAGTTCATCCACGGCAAGGATATGGAGGCGATCATCAACGAGACGAACGGCTTTCTGCCCGAGTATCAGGTCATGACCTGGGCGATCGAGTTGTGCGACGTGCTCGATTATTTACATGGGCACAAACCGGACCCGATCATTTTCCGCGATATGAAGCCTTCGAATGTGATGATCAATTCGAATGGCGATGTGATACTGATCGATTTCGGGATCGCCAAGGTGTTTCAATCGGGCATCAAGGGAACGATGATCGGCACCGAGGGATATTCGCCTCCCGAGCAATATCGCGGCGATGCCACGCCGGCAGCTGATATCTACGCCATGGGCGCGACCATCCACCACGCGTTGACGCGCCGCGACCCGCGCCTTGAGCCTCCATTCTCTTTTGCAGAACGCCCTCTTCGCAGGATTAATCCTTCGGTCTCTGCCGAATTGGAGACGGTTGTCAACACCTCCCTGGAATATGCTCCTGAGAGTCGTTTCCGTAGTGCGGCGGATATGAAGCAGGCGCTCATGACGGTTGCACGCAAGACCGGTATGCTCGTGCGCAATACAGGAGGAGTAGGCGCTCATCAGACTGGTCCGGTGCAGGCGGGTGGGATCAAGCCATTATGGTCGTTCAAATGTGAAGATGAGATCCGCGGTACACCGGCGTTCTTTCAGGGTTCACTTTTTGTCGGGTGTTACGATAACAATCTTTATTCGATCAACGCGGCAGACGGAAAATTCCAGTGGAAATATCCAACCGATGGAGGGATCGTTTCCCGGCCCGCGTTGTTCGATGGGAATGTTTATTTCGGTTCGGAGGATAAACGCCTGCACGTGGTAAGCGCCCGCTCCGGCAAGGTGGTGTGGACGTATTACACAGACGGACCGGTCCGTTCATCGCCTCGCATTGCAGAAGGGCACATCTTTTTCGGCTCAGACGACAGGCAATTGCATGCGGTCAACATCAATACCGGGCGCATGGTGTGGAGATTCGAAGCAGCGGACCCCATCCGCTCGACGCCGTTCGTAATGAACGAACTTGTGTATGCCGGTTGTGAAACAGGCGATTATTACGCGGTGGATTTTCGCGGCAATCTGAAATGGCGTTTCCGCGCCAAGCGTGCCATCACCTCCTCAACAGTCGGGACACCGCTGGCGCTTTACTTCTCGTCGGTGGATGGAACGTTATATTCACTCGATCCACGCAATGGGTGGGTGATCTGGCGGTTCCGTTTGGGCAAGGCTTCCATCAGCACTCCCTGTTTTGTGGATGATATTGTATTCGTCGGCGCGGCGGACGGCTTTATCTATGCTGTGGATACGAAGACTTCAAAGGAAGTATGGCGATTCCGCACCGAACATCAGGTGAACGGTTCACCTGTGATATATAAAGATTCGCTATACTGCGGTTCAGTGGATGGGAGTCTATACTGTCTTGAGTATCGGACGGGACGTCTGCGCTGGAAGTTTGGAACAGAGGGAGCCATCACCGGCACGCCATTGGTGTATGATGATATCGTGTACATCGGCTCCACCGATCATCAGGTATACGCGTTGCTTGCGTGAGAAGGAGTTTTTGTGGATAAATTTTTTCGATGGTTATTTGGTAAACAACAACCCTCTGCAACGAACCAGGACATTGCCAATACGGCTCCTCTTTCGGAACAGCAGATCCAGGCGATCGTCAACAATCAAAACCCGCGTTTTGATCTGCAACAACTTATAGCCAGTTGTGGACAGTCTGTTGGCAAGCAACGCGAATTGAACGAAGACAGTCTGCTGGCTCTGACGACGACCATGGCCGGCAACTCGGGAAATTTGCCGTTTGGTCTTTACATCGTTGCCGACGGCATGGGTGGGCATCAATTCGGCGAGGTGGCGAGCAATGCGGCGATCCGTACCGTGGCCGGATACGTTCTGCGCAAGTTCCATCCTTATCTCTTTCAGGTCAAGACCGATACGATGGATGAGTCATTCCAGGAGATCATGCAGACGGCTGTTGGCGAAGCCCAGCGTGCCATTCAAAGAGAGGCCCCTGGAAGCGGGACAACGCTCACCGCCGCGCTTGTAGTTGGACAGCAGATCACGGTCGCTCATGTGGGCGACAGCCGCGCGTATTTTATTTTTCCCGATGGGCGTATTGAGCCGATCACACGCGATCATTCGCTTGTGCAACGCCTCCAGGAACTGGGACATATCACCCCTGAGGAAGCTGCGAACTATCCACATCGGAATGTGCTCTATCGCGCGCTGGGTCAGGGTGAGATTCTCGACCCCGATATTTTTACGGTTGGTTTTCCCCAGCCCGGTTATTTAATGATTTGCAGTGATGGGTTGTGGGGTGTTGTTGCGGAGCAGGACCTTGTCCGTTCGATCGTCGATGCACCAAATCTTCAACGCGCCTGCCAGAACCTGGTAAGCGCGGCAAATGCAGCAGGAGGTCCTGATAATATTAGTGTTGTCCTGGTTCAACTGATCGGATAGTCATGCCTTCCAGCCAGCAGGATCATTATTCTCTTCTGGGAATACCGCGGGACGCCTCGCAGGAAGAGATTAAGCGCGCTTACTTTGAAGCTGCACAGAAACTGCATCCTGATAAAAATACAGCCGCGGGGGAAACAGAACTTTTTTTGGGCGTCCAACAGGCGTATGAAGCGCTCTCCAACCCCAGACGCCGCGCACAATATGATGCCACGCTTCCTCCCGAGGAAAGGATCATCCTTCCATATAATCATGCTGTCATTTACAGCCGTCCAAACCTGATCAGGCTGGATGAGCCGCAGATGCTCTATATCATGCTTGAGCTTGAAACACCTGCCGAGGCGCGCGCAACACCCGCGCCGCCGCTCAATGTGTGCCTGGTGCTTGACCGCTCCACATCCATGCAGGGCGAGAAGATGGATATGGTAAAGGCGACAGCCATACAAGTACTGAAGAACCTCAGGCCGCAGGATATTCTCAGTGTTGTGACATTCAGTGACCGTGCCGAAGTGATCATCCCTGCGGCATATCATCAGGAACGCATGCGCCTCGAAGCCAAGATCCAGATGATCCAGCCTTCCGGCGCCACAGAAATGTACCAGGGACTCGAGACTGGCGCCAAAGAGGTCATGCGCAGTATCGACAACAAACGCATCAACCACATTGTCCTTCTCACAGACGGTCATACTTATGGCGACGAACAACAATGTCTTGCACTGGCAACCAAACTTGCAGAGCACGGCATTGGTATCAGCAGCATGGGCATCGGCAAGGAGTGGAACGATATTTTTCTGGATGTCCTCGCCACGCGTACAGGCGGGAGCAGTGCCTACATTGCACAACCCCAGGATATTAAACGATTATTGCTTGAGAAGTTCAACGCGCTTGCGCAGGTCTTTGCTGAAGATGTCACACTGGATTTCACTCCGGTCGATGGCGTGGACCTGACGTATGCATTCCGGCTTCAGCCAGACCCCTCCCCGGTGGCGTTGGAAGAGAACACCCTGCGCATGGGACCAATATTGCAAGATACTTCCACTCGTGTACTTTTCGAGTACATTATTCACCCAAAAGCGGTAAAATCAGAGAAGATGACATTCCTGGACGGGAACCTGAAAGTTTCGATTGCCTCCCGGCCAATTCCTATGCCGGCATATCGGATGCACCTCAGTCGTCCCATATCAGACTCACCGGAGACTGATCCGCCTCCTCCGCAAATTGTCCAGGCTTTATCGCGGCTCATGCTGTATCGCATGCAGGAGAGGGCACGAAAGGAGATCGAAAAAGGACATATCGATACCGCCACGCGTCATCTTCAAACCCTGGCATCCAACCTGCTCACGCAGGGCGAGAGAAGTCTGGCACAAACGATCATGTTGGAAGTGGACAACCTGCAAAAGAAAAATGCCCTCTCCGATGAGGGAAGCAAAAAGATCAAATATGGCACGCGGGCCCTATTCATTGCACCGCCAAAGAAGGAGTTGGTCTCATGATACTGTGTTCTAATTGTCAACATCAAAATGTTTCAGGAGCGATGTTCTGCGCTGAATGCGGCGCGCAACTTGATGGTGTGGAAACGCTTGTTACCCAGGCGATCACCGACGAACAGATCGAGGCGGAACTCAAAAAGAAGGCGCCTCGTCCCGACCCCATCTCTGCACCCGGTAACAGCTGGCTTTCCCTGCACCTGATGGACAGTGGAAAGATCCTGCCGCTTGCCTCACGCAATGAGTTCACACTCGGCCGTTTGAGCGAAGGTCAACCCATCATGCCTGATATCGACCTGACGCCCTACCAGGCATATGCCTCGGGTGTTTCGCGTTTGCATGCCGTTGTGAAGCGCGATGGCAGCCGCGTACTCGTCATGGACCTTGGCTCATCGAACGGCACCTATTTGAACGGCCGCCGGCTCAATCCGCATGTGGAGGAGCCTTTGAACCATGGCGATATTGTGGCGGTGGGCAAACTGAAGATTCAGATCCTGCTTCGTAATATTTAATCGCTTCTGGAAGGCTTTCGCATATGGCATACACCATAATTTTGCATCTTGCCGGTGAAGCATCGGTTCTGGGTGAGATCGAGGAACTTCCCAAGCCGACGGATAACATCATCACGGTGACGAACCCTCGTCTGCGCGATGGGAAGGATATCCATTACCTGGAACAGAATGTGGTCAAGGTGATCTGGCCCCTCGCCAAGATCGCATTGATCGAGGTGATTGAAAGCCAGGAAGAGGAGAGCCTGATCGGATTTGTGAGGGAATAGTACATGCCTGAAGAGTTTGACCGGCGCCGCATCCTCGTTGTGGATGACGAGGAACGCATGGTGCGTTTCATCCGAATGAATTTGGAACACGATGGCTTTCAGGTCGCCGAGGCCTTCAATGGCAAACAAGCCATTCAAAAACTGCGCGACGTCACCCCCGACTTAATTTTGCTCGATGTAATGATGCCCGATATCGATGGCTTCGATGTACTCGAGACCATCCGCGAGGGCAGTAATGTTCCCGTGATCATGCTCACCGCCAAGGGTGAGGAGGATGATCGCGTGCGTGGACTCGAACTCGGCGCGGATGATTACGTCACCAAGCCGTTCAGCCCGCGTGAACTGGTCAGCCGCGTGAAGGCCGTCATCCGCCGCACGGAGGGAGCCAGCGGTTCGATGCATGACATCATTGAGGTGGATGAACGACTCAAGATCGATTTCGACCGCCGTGAAGTGTGGCTCGAAGGCAAACTTGTTAAACTGCGCCCGACCGAATATCGCCTGCTGTATCATCTCGTGCAGAACGCGGGCTGGGTTGTAACCCATGACCAGATCCTCGTGAAAGTTTGGGGATATGAATATCGCGACGAACCGCATTATGTGCGACTCTACATCAATTACCTGCGCCAGAAACTGGAGAAGGACCCCGCCAACCCGAAATATATTCTCACCGAGCGTGGTGTGGGCTATCGCTTCGTGGATTACAAGCGACAGAAAACATAGAAAAAATCTCTGACGAATTTTTTATAAACGGCTTGCGTTTTTCTAACGCAGGCTTTTTATATTAAACACGTAAACTTCAAGTACCAAAAGGAGGTCGCTATGTCTAACTTAATCCGTTGGGAACCCACTCGTGAGATGATGACCCTGCGCGAGGCAATGGACCGTCTTTTTGATGACGCGTTCACACGTCCGCTCTCCCTCAGGGACGCCTGGTCTGTGCCTGCGATCGACATGTTCCAGACCGACGATGAGATCGTTGTGAAGGCTGCATTGCCGGGCATCAAGGCCGATGAAGTGCAGATCAACATAACCGGTGAAGTGTTGACCCTCAAAGGCGAAATGAAGCACGAGGAGGACAAAAAGGAAAAAGCCTGGCACATCCACGAACAACGCTGGGGCTCATTCGAGCGCTCCATTGTCCTGCCGACCGATGTGGTCCCGGACAAGGCGAAGGCGGAGTTCGACAACGGCATCCTGACCATCACCCTGCCGAAAGCGGAAGAGGTCAAGCCCAAGGTCATCAACATCAAGGCGAAGTAAACCCATGTAGGACGAGATAACACCTCGTCCTACGCTTTTAAACGGAGAAATCAGGGAGCGGGAGCACGGTGGAAAATGGTGGGCCCCAGCCTCCGGCTTGGAAGGATCCTGATGCTCATCCAAAACCGCCCGTTTTTTATATTTTTTGGGGAATTATAGGGTAAAATCGGGGCTATGCCAAAGCAACCAGCAAAGCAACGAATTATCCTCGTCGATGACCATGAGGTTGTCCGATTAGGACTGAAATCCTTATTGGAGCGTCATCCGCAGTTCGATGTGATCGGAGAAGCCGCCTCGGCGCGCGAGGCGATCGAGAAAACGGATACGCTCAAACCGGATGTGGTGGTGATGGACATCCGCCTGCCGGGCACCTCGGGGATCGAAGCGTGCGAGCAGATCGTCACAAAACATCCGAACGTCAAAGTGATCATGCTGACCTCGTATGCCGAGGATGAGATGTTGTTCTCCGCCATCCGCGCGGGTGCCTCGGGATACATCCTCAAGCAGATCGGGAGCGATGACCTGGTGAAGGCGCTTGAAGCGGTCTCACGCGGCGAGGCTCTGCTCGACCCGGCGGTGACCCAGCGCGTCTTCCAGGAAGTGCGCCGTGCGGTGAAGGAAGAGGAAGCTTCGGCGTTCGCCCATTTGAGCCAGCAGGAGAAGCATGTGTTGTTGCTGGTCTCCGAAGGCAAGACGAACCGCGAGATCGCCAAGCAGTTGTTCCTTGGCGAGGGCACAGTGCGGAATTATGTTTCGAGCATCCTTTCGAAACTTGGCGTGAACAATCGCGCCGAAGCTGCGGCATATGCGGTGGAACATAGTCTGCGCGAATATATCACGATGTAGTTCTGTAAATGTATACCCTCCAGGCATAATATAATTACGGAGTCACTGTTCAGTGACTCCGTTTTTTGTTTAAGGAGTGATTATGTTGTTATCGACGAGTATCACTGATGGAGTGGTGACGTTGCATCCGTTTCAACCTGATGATGCATCGGAGATTTACACGGCTGTGCGCCAATCGCTTGTGGAACTCAAGCCGTGGATGAGTTGGGCGTATGATGGATACTCGATGGAAGAAGTGCGTGACTTCATTGCAATGACACGTGCCCGTTGGGAGGAAAATACACTATTCGCCTTTGCCATCACGGGCGCAAAAACGGGGAGCGTGGTGGGCGGGATCAGTTTGAATCATTTGCATCCCGTGTATCATCTCTGCAATGTCGGTTATTGGGTGCGGACGTCACGACATGGAGAGGGTATTGCAGGACGCGCCACAAAGCTCGCCGCGCGTTTCGGTTTCGAACACGGAGGGATCATCCGGGCTGAGATCGTGATCGCAATGGGAAACGAAAAAAGCATTCGAGTCGCAGAAAAGCTCGGCGCACACTATGAAGGGATTCTGCTCAATCGGATGGTGGTCGGAAAATCCATTTTCGATGCGCACATGTATTCGTTAATACCGCAGGATTTTGGATTGGAAGCGCGGCTATGAACAAACTCGACAGGGATGCGTTGATTCGATAGCTCCTTTTATCAAACCATGCTTATAAAACTCTAAGAGAGATTTGTTGACAAAACCTGTCCAATTATGCTACCATCCTTGCACTCAAGTAGGGAGTAGCCTTGGTGCCGGGTTTCGGTACGAGCGGATAACACCGCTCTACTCAACCACCGGGCGCCATCGGTCAGTCGTCAAGACAGAGCAAATGCTCTCGGCTGATCGTACGTGTAACAACACAACTGGCGAGACTACCACGATATGGTCGTGGAGTCTCGTTTTTTTATTTCCCCGACCAAAAACAAAACAAGGAGAACTATTTATGGAAGGACCAATTTGGTTGTGGGTCGGTTTCAATCTGTTCGTGCTGGCCATGCTGGCACTGGACCTCGGGGTTTTTCATCGGAAGTCCCATGCCGTTTCCGGGAAGGAAGCGCTGACATGGAGTCTGGTATGGATCTCGCTCTCGCTGGTATTCAACGCAGTAATCTATTTCCTGTGGGATCAGATGATGCCGGGGAGCGCTTATAGCAACAGTGAAGCTGCGCTTGCCTTCTTTACGGGGTACTTGATCGAGAAGTCTCTAAGTGTGGATAATATCTTTATATTCATTTTGATCTTCTCGTTCTTTGGTGTTCCTGCCGCGTACCAACATCGCGTACTGTTCTGGGGTATTCTCGGCGCGCTGGTCATGCGCGGTATTTTGATCGCCGTGGGAGCGGCATTACTCGAGGAATTTCACTGGATCATTTACATCTTCGGTGCGTTCCTGATCTTTACCGGTATACGCATGGCGTGGCATCATGACGAAAATGTGCATCCCGAAAAGAACCCGGTTGTCAAATTCTTCAGACGGTTCATGCCCGTTACCGAGAACTTTGAAAAGGATAAGTTCTTCATCCGCCGTGCCGGGAAGTTGTTCGCAACGCCTCTGTTCCTGATCCTGCTGGTTGTCGAGAGCACGGACCTGATCTTTGCCGTCGATTCGATCCCTGCCATTTTTGCGGTGACCCAGGAACCCTTCATCGTATACACGTCGAACGTCTTTGCCATTCTCGGGCTGCGTGCGCTCTACTTCCTGCTGGCGAATGTCATGGATAAATTCCAATATCTGAAATTCGGGTTGGCGGCTGTGTTGACATTCATTGGTGTGAAGATGGTGATCACAGACCTGTATCACATCCCGGTTGGTATTTCACTCGCGGTTGTCGCCGGCATTCTCACAATTTCAGTCCTGGCTTCGTTATGGAAGGCCAGGAATTCTCCCAGCGAAGTAAACCTGACGAAATAACGGTTCAAGGCCGGATGCGGATTTCCACATACAAACTTAGACATCCAATAGAATTTAGGGATAAAAATACTAATGACCGGACTTGTCCGGTCATTAGTATTTTTATCTGACGGAGTGGGTGTGGTATGGATATAATTTACCGGACATTCAAATCAGAACCACATAGCGGAGAACCATGAGCATCAATAGAAACGATTTCGATTCGCTCGCGATCGGCATGGAGATCGGTGGGACAAAAATTCAGGTGGGCATCGGCTCTGCAGATGGAAAACTGCTAAAGCCTCCGACTCGAAGACAGGTGATCCGGGAGAACGGGGCTGAAGGGATTCGACGCGATCTCGTGGTTATGGCAACAGAGGCACTGGATTCCGCTGGACTTAGCCTTTCTGATATCGACCGGGTTGGCATCGGTTTTGGGGGCGTGTTGGATGCGAACCGGGGCTTGATCTTGAAGTCCTATCAAATTGCCGGGTGGGATCAATTCCCGATACAGAAGTGGGCGGAGGAACAGTGGGGAAAACAGGTTGTCCTTCAGAATGACGCCAGCACTGCCGCGCTTGCCGAGGCGTTGCATGGCAGTGGACGCGGGTATAGCCGCATATTTTATATGACCATTGGGAGCGGAATCGGCGGCGGCTGGATCGTGGATGGACGCATCGATAACGGACAGGGGCTGGGCGCGGCGGAAATGGGTCATACCTGGGTCCCTGAGCCGGGGAGCGGAGCGCCCATCGAACTGGAACAACTTTGTTCCGGTTGGGCTATTGGTCGCCGGGCGCGGATGGCGGTTGAAAATAAAAGATCAGTGATGATGGAAATGGCTGGCTCTGTGAATGCCATCGATGCAAAGATCGTGTACGCCGCGGCGGAAAAAGGCGATGAAACCGCAAAACAAATTCTGGCTGAGACCTGTCAGGGATTGGGACTTGCGATCAGCAATGTGGTCGCGCTCCTGCACCCGGAGCGGGTGATCGTGGGAGGCGGCGTCTCGTTCATGGGTCCGCTGTTTTGGGATGGGTTGCAAAGGGAGGTGACGGCGCGTTCGATGCCGTCCTTTGTATCGGGCGTTGAAGTGGTGCAGGCTGGATTGGGGGAGGATGTTGTCGTGATCGGCGCGCTTTGTTTATAAGCCCATTAGGATGTTGGGGTATCTGTTTCGGTTGGTTCTGGCGATGGGGTCAGTGTCGGCGTGGGTGTATCAGTCGGTGTTGAAGTTGGTGTATCCGTTGCCGTCGGAGAAGGCGTTCTTGTCGGCGTGGAGGATGGGGTCTGGGTTGGCGTGATGGTGGGAGTCAACGTGACAGTGGGGGTGAACGTGATGGTGGGAGTTGGTGTCAACGTCACAAGAGGCAGGTTAATGGGACCGGTCAATTCTTCTGGAATTAACAGATCACGGCGGATCCAGCCGCCCTCGTATTGCTGCATATCCGGGTCTGTCTGACCGTTTGCCACGAGGAGCCAGGTCTCTTCCCTGTCATTGATGATTACCGCTGAGAAGGCGAGGCATTTCCCGACTCGCAAGCCTTCTCCAAGCGCTATGTAATTTCTCCCGGGACCGGTCCGCACGTTGATGGCAAGGAAATCCCTGACCGAAAGCACACAAAAACTGAGGGTTTCAAAAGGTGGCTTGGTGGGTGATAGTGTCAGTGTCGGTTTTGTGGGAGTGGGACTCGGCGTTGTCGTCGAGGTAGCTGTAGACGAGGGAGTGGCGCTGGCGGTCGCGGTGAAAGGTTCGGGTGTAGGAGTCCATGTTGGCGAGGCTACAGGCGTCGGCGTGGGAGGAGGCGTTTCGGTCCCCGGCTTGAAGATGAAAAACAGCAGGATGATGATCCCAAGGATGGCGGGAATGGCGTATCGAGTCCAGGGTGGCAGGGACAACGTCAGGTTCCTGAACGGGGTGACGGCAGGCGGTTCGCCCGTGTATCCCATGGCGCTCAGGAGTTTCTTGAAATTATCCTCGTATCCGCCTGTTGCGAAGTTCAGATAGTTGATCGTGTTGAGCGCGAAGGGGACGGTGCACGGTGCGAGCATGATCGGGATGATCTTCCGGCGCAGGGACAGTGCCTGGGTATATTCCTTTTCCACCCACTCAGAGCTAATGGAATTCGGGGAAAGCACGATGATGACGAATTGACTTGTCTTAATGGCGGCGGGGATCTGGCGCACCCAGTCGTCGCCGCCCTGCAGGTCGGTGAGATCCCACCAGACATCGTAGGCAGCCTTTTCGAGATCCCCCGCGAGTTTGCGGACGAAGTCGATGTCCTTGCGCGAATAGCTGATGAAGATCTTCTGCATAATTTCCCAACGTCTGAACACCCGGTTATGTTCCGTGATAGAACCTAAGAGTGATTGGCTACAGCATGTTACCATCCCCGGCTGATTTTTGGGTGGGTAATATAAAATTCCTCATGGGTTCTTTGTTCCGGGATACATTAAGAAGCGAAGTGATGGCACTACATTCCATTTCTTCGTTGGTATTGAGAGTTGAACTTGTTCGCGCTGAGTTAATGGAAGGCGTTGCGGCGATAGGGGTAATTTGTCTTTAATTTCACACCCGTAGTACTTTTGTTTCGTTGAATTAATGACCATAAAACTATACAATAACTCCACTTTACTGGTATTTTATTGGTAGGAGAGAGATGGACGGGAATCCGCATGCAAATGCGGATTCCCGTCCAGTATTTTGGAATGATGTGCTGATTTTTTGCCGATAAGAAGGAGTTGCAACAAGCAACTCCTTTTTCTATTTACGAGCTTTTGATTTCCGGCTTGGGAAGTTGCGGGATGATCCAGTTGATCAATGCCTGCGGAGAACGCGTCTGCATATAGATCGTGCCGGGACCGGTCAGTTCCACCACGAGACCTTCGCCGCTGAACAACGTGGATTTGATCCCGCCGACCGTTTTTGGGGTCACGCCCATGCCCGCGTCGAACGCGACGAGATGGGATGTATCCACGATATATTTCTCACCTGCGCCGATCTGGCGCTCAAAGATCGCACCATAGGAGGAGACAAGCAGTTTGCCGTTACCCGAAGCCTCCAGCATGGAAATCCCCTCCGCGGACATGAACGCCTTCACGCTCACCTTGGCGGTCAATTCGACTCCGTTTTCAGAAGCCACATATGAACCAGACTGGAGCATCAACCGGCCGTCCTTCAATTCAATGAGCATCATATCGCCGGGTAGTTCAGGGGCGAGTGTCACTTCGCCCCCCTGGGCAGATGCGATGAAAAAGTTCTGAAAGAAGGATTCTCCGCCCAACACGGCGCGTCCCAGAGATTTGAGGAATCCACCTTCGGCTTTTGTCTCGATATTGACACTGCCGCTCATGCTGACCATCGCGCCAGCTTCGGCACGGATGCGTTCATTCGGGGATAACCTGGCAACAGCCAGTGAATAGGATGGGCGGTGCATGATCTCGATATCCATTGGTTTCTCCTTGTACTTGATGGGTGAATATTTTTAGTATAGTCTGCTTCCACTCTTTATATACGTTGATTTTTCTAATGTGCCTCTTATCCGATTTTCCCTTAATCGACCTGATTCACAGCGCATCTGCCCGTTTCCTCCGTCAGATTTCGGACTGACCCCGCGTCTTTAATTTGTCGTAGTTTTCCCCTGGTCACAACGAATTAATGTAGTGCCTTTACCGTGCCCCAATACATTATTTGTTGTCTGTTTTTAGAGGTATGCCATGAACAAGAAAATCTCCCGAAGGGACGTGTTGAAGGTGGGTGCGCTGGGTGCCCTTGGCGGACTTGCCGCCTGTTCACCGATCGCGACCGCCACTCAGGCGCTGATCCCTACCGCATCCCCGTTTCCCGCCAGTAATCCCACTTCCATTGCCCCAGACCCATCGGCGACACTCCAGCCCGCCGCGACGCCCACTGCCGGGGTTTCCGTCAACACACTGATCAATGATATTGCCAGCCAGGCCACGCGCTATCTCGATGCGCTGGACTCATCGCAACGGACAAAATCCACGTACGCCTTCAACGACCCCGAGCTGACGCGCTGGCATTGGACCACGCCAGGCAACTTTCCGCGTAATGGATTGCCGCTCCGTGAAATGCAAACATCCCAGCGCGACGCGGCATTTGCGTTATTACAAACCAGCCTTTCCTCGTATGGTTTGCAGAAATCACTCGACATCATCTCCCTGCAAAATGATCTGGGCAACGATCCTGAGCGTTATTACGTGACAGTGTTCGGCGCACCGGGCGTTGAGCCGTGGGGCTGGAGATGGGAGGGACATCATCTCTCGCGGCGTTTCAATGTCATCAACGGGAAGCTTTCGGTCACTCCGTTCTTCCTTGGCGCGTGGCCCACGGTCAACAATGCCGGGCTGAAAGCCATGGAACGTGAGGAATGGGCGGCGCGTGAGCTGGTCACTTCGCTGGATGACCCTCAGCGTGCCATCGCCATTTTTCGACAGGATACGCTCGGGCGGCATGTCACATGGAATGATGCCTACGTTGCTCCGCTGGAGACGGTTGGGATCGCGGTATCCAATTTGAGTGCGGACCGACAAACATTCATCATGGAAATCATCCACAAATATCTCGATACACTGCCGGATATGATCGCCGCCTCTCACCTGGACCGGTTGCAGGCTTCCGGCTTCGGGAATATTACCTTCGCCTGGGCTGGATCTCTCGAAGCCCAACGTCCGCACTATTACCGTTTACAGGGTCCCACCTTCCTGATGGAACATGACAACTCGCGCAATCGCGGCACCCACATCCACAGTGTGTGGCGCGACTTTGCAGAGGATTTCGGACAAAGCTTCTAAATCCACACTATGATGCGTGCATTGTTATGGCGGAACATATCGGTACATATTATCGCATCTTTGCCGCTGGCACTGACCGCGTATGAATACTTCACGAATACTTTGCCCATTGTCGTGGATAGGCATCTGGTCATCCGCTTTGGCGCGGTGGGGCTGGCGTTCCTCGTCGCATCCTTTTCGATCACACCGATCGGTATCTTATCTGGCAAACCGAATCTGGTCCCCATTCGCCGTCCATTGGGTGTGTATGGCTTTTGCTATATCACCTTGCATCTGCTGGCATATCTCTGGCTCAGCAACGGATTTGACTGGCCATTGATCGCGCGCGATATCGGTGAACGCCGCGCCATGAGCATTGGGCTGCTTGCATTCGCACTGTTAATTCCACTGGCGCTTACTTCCACGAACGGCTGGCAAAAACGACTGGGCAGACGCTGGAAAGTGTTACACCGGCTTGTGTATTTTGCCGTGCCGTTAAGTATTCTGCATTACTTCTGGCTGGAGCGCGATATCAAGGATTGGGTGTTCGTGTACGCGACTCTGGTCATACTTCTCTTCACGATCCGTTTGCCTGCCATACGACAATCCTTGCGCGCGCACGTCAACGTCCGCAAATGATTGCGAGTGAAAGCAAAGATCCGCATTGATTCATGGAGCAGGGGTATTCTTCAACTTCTTACAAATCTCTAATTTTCCACCTCTTGACCAGAACTTAACTTGCGTATAAAGTTAAGCCCGCTTAACTAAAAAGAAGGCTTAACTATGACGAAACCTGTCCAGTTCACACAATCCATCCGTGCATGGATGGATGTTTTTATGCACCGTTCCATGCGTGGTTGGGGCCGCTACGCCAAATCCACGGGTCTTTCCATGCCGCAGTTCAGCATCATAATGCAGTTGCATTATCGCGGCGCATGTGGGATGTCCAAGGTCAGTGAAGGGTTTGATATTACGCCCGCCGGTGCCAGTCAGCTCGTGGATAAACTCGTCCAAAGCGGACTGATCCAGCGCGTGGAGGATCCACAAGACCGCCGCGCCAAGCTGTTGAGTTTGACCGATAAGGGCAGGGATCTGGTCCAACAGGGTATCGAAGAACGTTATCGTTGGGTGGATCAACTTGCGGAAAGACTGACCGCTGAGGAACGCTCCCAGGTCAGTGATGCGCTCGACATTATGACCCGTACCGCACAGGAATTGGAATCGGAACCGGTTCAACATCCTGCTTAATCTCCAAAACTCATTCACATTCAATTCACAGACAAGTCATACACTCTCGTTGTATTTTTTACTGAAAGGAACTTTATGCAAACTACCCTAATATTATCCAGCAGGGAGCAAAGCTGTCATGCTTAAACTGCTCAGATTTGCAAAACCCTATTGGCTGATGTTGTTGCTTTCCATCGCACTTCTGTTTGCCCAGGCGAACTTTGACCTGGCACTGCCGGATTATCTTTCCCGCATCGTCAACACGGGCATTCAACAGGGTGGTGTGGAAGATGCCGTGCCGCAAGCCATCCGTCAGAGTGAGATGAACCGTGTTGTCATCTTCATGAATGCCGAGGATATGGACTCCGTACTCGCGGATTATGCGCTTGTCGACAAGAATTCCGCCGACTACGAAACATACGTGGAGAAATATCCTGTTCTCGAAACGGAACCCATCTACGTATTGAACAATATCGAGCAGGCGGAAATGGACCGTATCAATCCCATCATGGCGAAAGCCCTGCTGGCGGTTTCCGGTATCGAGCAGGCGATTGCCGATCCTGAGAAAGCCGCAGAAATGGGCGCTGCGTTCGGTGGCTTCGACCTGAGCAAACTCCCACCCGGCATGGATGCGTTTACCATGTTGGGTCAAATGCCTGCTGAGCAGCGCGCCAAGATCAGCGAGTCATTGGATGAGAAGTTCGCGGCGTTGGGTGATAGCATGGTCGTGCAGGCAGCTGTCGGCGTAGTCAAGAACGAGTACAAAGCGCTTGGCATGGATACAGACAAAGTGCAGAACAACTACATCATGACCGCCGGTGCATGGATGCTGCTCTTAACGCTTGCGTCCGGTGTCTGTACCATCATTGTGGGTTATCTTTCTGCCAAGATCGCGGCCGGCATGGCGCGCGATATCCGGCGTGATGTATTCAAGAAGGTCGAAAGCTATTCCAACACCGAGTTCGACAAGTTCTCAACGGCATCTCTTATTACGCGTACCACCAACGATGTGACCCAGATCCAGATGGTGGTCATCATGATGGTGCGTATGATGTTCTATGCACCGTTGATCGGTATTGGCGGCATCATCAAGGTTGTTGCCAAGGATTCGCCTCTCTCATGGCTCATTGGTCTGGCAGTCCTGCTTTTGGTCAGCTTGATCATTCTCGTCTTCTCGCTGGCATTGCCCAAATTCAAACTAATCCAAAAACTGGTGGACCGCATCAACCTCGTGTCGCGCGAAAATCTCTCGGGCATGATGGTCGTTCGCGCCTTCAACATGCAGCAGTTTGAGGAGAATCGCTTCGATATTGCCAACAAGGACCTTACCGCCGTCAGCCTGTTCATCAACCGCGTGATGGTGGTCATGATGCCATTAATGATGCTGATCATGAACGGACTCATGCTCTCGATCATCTGGTTCGGCGCCAGGCAGGTCGCCGATTACAACATGCAGGTCGGCGACATGATGGCGTTCATGCAATATGCCATGCAGATCGTGATGGCTTTCCTGATGCTTTCGATGATGTTCATCATCATCCCGCGCGCTTCCGTGTCGGCAGACCGCATCCACGAAGTGCTCGTCACCGAACCGCACATCCACGACCCGAAACAACCAAAGACCTTCCCCGCCTCTTTCAAAGGTTCGGTGGAATTCCGCAACGTATCCTTCCGTTATCCCGGCGCAGATACGGACGCGTTGGAAAATATCAGCTTTGTTGCCCAGCCCGGACAGACGACCGCATTGATCGGTTCCACCGGCGCGGGTAAATCCACGATCGTCAATCTGATCCCGCGCTTTTATGAAGTGTCGGATGGCTCCATCCTTGTGGATGGCACGGACATCCGTGATGTAACCCAGCATGATCTGCGCGACAAGATCGGTTATGTTCCGCAAAAGAGTGCGCTGTTCTCAGGCACCATCGAGAGCAACATGCTGTACGCGGACGAGAAAGCCACACCCGAAATGCTGCAATCCGCGATCGAGATCGCACAGGCAAAGGAATTCGTGGAATCCAAGCCCGAAGCGATGGCGGCCGAAATTTCCCAGGGTGGCGCGAACGTCTCCGGTGGACAGAAACAGCGCCTCTCCATTGCCCGCGCCATTGTCAAAAAACCACCGATCTATATCCTCGACGACAGCTTCTCAGCGCTCGACTTTAAGACAGACGCCGCATTACGCCGCGCATTCAAGGAAAAAACCACGGACAGCACTTTATTGATCGTAAGCCAGCGCGTCTCCACCATTAAAAATGCCGAACAGATCATCGTGCTCGATGAAGGCCGTATTGTTGGCAAGGGAACACACGACGAATTAATGGATAACTGCGAAACCTATAAAGAGATCGCCCTGTCGCAGTTGAGTTTGGAGGAATTAGCATGATGATGCAAGGTAGACCCGGACAACAAAGAAGCGGCGGTCCAATGGGCGGCGGCCCCATGGGACCCATGGCTGGCATGATGCCTGGCGCAAAGGCCAGTGACTTTAAAGGTACGATGCGCAAGTTGATCGAATATCTTGGCGCATACCGGCTTCCGATCCTGATCGTGATCGTCTTTGCGATCGCTTCCACTGCCGCCAATATCGTCGGACCGAAGATCCTCGGCAACGCCACCACCAAACTTTTTGAAGGTGTGATGGCTCAACTGAGCGGAAGCGGCTCGATCGACTTTGACTACATCGGACGCATCGTTCTTCTGACCGTCGGCCTGTATCTCATTTCGGCATTTTTTGCCTACATCCAGGGCTGGATCATGGCGAACATCTCCACCAATATCGCCTATCGATTCCGCCAGGACATTTCGAGGAAGATCAACCGCATGCCGCTCAAGTACTTTGACGGCACCACGCACGGTGAAGTGCTCTCGCGCATCACCAATGATGTGGATACGGTCAACCAGACCCTCAGCCAGAGCCTGACGCAGATCATCACCTCGGTGGTGACCGTGATCGGTGTGCTGATCATGATGTTCTCGATCAGCTGGTTGATGACGCTGGTGGCGCTCATCATCATTCCGCTTTCGATGATCACGGTCATGCTGATCGTGAGACAGTCGCAGAAATATTTCAAGCAACAACAGGATTACCTCGGGCACGTCAATGGACATGTCGAGGAAATGTACGGCGGTCATATCGTGATGAAAGCCTTCAACGGCGAAGAGGAGAGCATCCAGAAGTTCGACGGATCGAACAACATGCTCTACGATGCGGCATGGAAGTCGCAGTTCCTTTCCGGCTTGATGATGCCGATCATGATGTTCATCGGCAACATCGGGTATGTGGCGGTTGCCATTCTCGGCGGTTACCTGGCCATCCGGCGGACCATCACCGTCGGTGATATCCAGGCGTTCATCCAGTACGTGCGCTCGTTCACACAGCCCATCACCCAGCTGGCGAACATTTCCAATGTCCTGCAGCAGACTGCCGCGGCGGCAGAGCGTGTCTTCGAATTCCTCGAGGAAGACGAAGAGGTTACTGAATCCGCCCAACCGATCAAGTTGGAGAACGTGAAGGGTCACGTCGAATTCAAGGATGTGCACTTTGGCTACAGCCCGGATAAGATCATCATCAACGATTTCTCGGCAGAAGCGGAACCCGGTCACAAGATCGCCATCGTCGGTCCCACCGGCGCAGGCAAGACCACCATGGTCAAACTGCTCATGCGCTTCTATGACATCAACGAAGGCGCGATCCTTGTGGATGGACACGATATCCGTGAGTTCAGCCGCTTTGACCTGCGCAAGTTGTTCGGCATGGTCTTGCAGGATACCTGGCTCTACAACGGCACCATCATGGAGAACATCCGCTACGGACGCCCCAGTGCCACCGATGAGGAAGTCATCGCCGCCGCACAAGCCGCGCATGTGGACCACTTCGTCCATACCCTGCCGGATGGCTATAACATGGTGCTCAACGAAGAGACCTCCAACATCTCGCAGGGACAGATGCAATTGCTGACCATCGCTCGCGCAGTCCTTGCAGACCCGAAGATCCTCATTCTGGATGAAGCAACCTCCAGCGTGGACACGCGAACCGAGATCCTCATCCAGCGCGCCATGGACAACCTGATGAAAAATCGCACCAGCTTCGTCATCGCCCACCGCCTTTCCACCATCCGCGATGCGGACTTGATCCTCGTCATGCAGCACGGTGACATCGTCGAACAGGGCAATCACGAAGAACTGCTCGAAAAGCAAGGCACCTACTACGAACTATATATGAGTCAGTTCAAGAAGCAGGAAGAAGAAGTCGCGGTTGTGTAATTAGTGTTTGAGCCGCGGCTCATTTATAAATAAAGAGACTCTCGCCGAAGCGAGAGTCTCTTTATTATAAACTCTTTCGAAAATCCGATATTTTTAACCACGGAGATACTGAGACACAGAGAAATTAGAAACTCAGTGCCTTCGTGTCTCAGTGGTTCAATTAATTCGCTGCGATATACGGCATGGATGCACGTTCCGGGAATTCCAACGGAAACACATCCACCAATTCATACTCGCGTGAGCCGAGACCCATCTTTTCTCCGTATTCAGTAACTTTATACGGATCTTTCATTGGACCATGCAGCCATTGGAAGGGATGCCCCTCACGCGTGTGGACTTCCATGGTGGTGGGAATATTCTCTTCGATCAGCCGTGTCCTGGCAATGACATCCAACGTGGCTTGGTCGAGCGCGACAATGTCATCCGAACCGAAGACGCCAGCATCTGGCAGAATGGGCATGGATGTGAAGCCGAAGCAATCACAGACCGGGGTCATGTGCGTGGCAAGGTTGAGATGCACTGCCTTGCCCGGCGCAAAGGTCGAAAGGACGATGTCCACCGCGTGGGCACAGGCTTCCTGGAAGGTGTGGAAGTTGACGGGTTGGATCTTCAAACTGCCTTCCGGCGCGACCTTGAGGCAGCGTCCGCATTGATTGCATTCCTCGAAGTGCATGTGAAGATTTGTCGGGTTATCCTTATCCACGACAACACCATTATGCGGACAGGCGGCGACGATCTGCGGCAGGATGCTTTTATCCGGGCATTTCTCGGGGAACCAGTACTGGTCATAGTGCATGGCATCGTGCATCGCGCCACGCGAATTCCCGGCGAGACAGCCCAACGCCAGATTTTTGAACGCCGCGCCAAACCCGCAGCTGGGATGTCCCTTCACGTGGGAGAAGTTGACCATGAAGCTTGAATCCTGGATCAGCCCGGAGATCTTCCACTTCTGGATGCTTTTATACGGGCGTTCATGTTCGTAGAAATATTTTTCATCGGGTCCCGCGGCAGGGTACACGGGACAGCCGATCACTTCCGAAGCGTAGCCGCGTGTTTCTGCACCCGCGGTATCCCAGTTCACATCCACCACGAAAGGCTTGCCGCCTCCATCCTTGATGGCTTGCACGACGCGCCGCACGAACACCGGATGAATGGTCGAGTAGACCATGTTATTACCGGTATGCATTTTGATGACGACCGTTTCCTTATTGACCCGGTCGCGCAGATGCAACTCGTTCAGGATCAAGTCGAGTTTGGCAGGTAACGTTTCTTTCGCATCGAGACGCGCCTGACGCGCAGTTCCGAAGAATACTTTGGATGGCATGGTTTGTTCCTATCTGGTTTTTGGATGTTTTCAGTCTATCACCGACGAGATTTCTTTTATACTGACACCTGACACGTATTACCGGGAAGTTCATACTGGATACCCGACACCTGAAACCTGACACTTGCAACCTCGCACCTTACACTTTAATTATGGTATCCTTAACCCAACTTACCCAATGGAGCGCAATTCATGTACGTAGCCATCGAAGGGGTTATCGGAGTCGGTAAGACCACTCTTGCCCGCCTTCTTCAACACGCTTTTGACGCCGAAATTATGCTGGAGGTCTTCGAAGAGAATCCGTTTCTCTCCGATTTCTATAGCGACCGCGACCGGTATGCCTTCCAGACACAGATCTTTTTTTTGTTGAGCCGCTATCACCAACAGCGACGCACCGTGCATGATCTGCTGGCGACCGGCAAAAATCTTTTCGCCGATTACACCTTCGCCAAGGATGCGCTCTTTGCCCGCATCAACCTCAAGGGCGATGAGCTCGACATGTATTACAAGGTGCATGAGGCTCTGGCGGAAAAGATCCAGAAACCCGACCTGCTTGTCTACCTGAGAGCCAGCACCGACACGCTCATGCAGCGCATCGCCCTGCGCGACCGTCCCTATGAACGCCAGATGGAACGCGCCTACATCCACGAACTCAACATGTCCTATGAGGACTACTTCTCGAAACCAATCGACCATACCCCTGTTCTAACCATTGAGACGGACAACATGGATATCGTCCAGAATCCCGAGCATTTGAGATGGATGGAGAACCGCATCCGGCAAAGCCTGAACCTGCCTCCGTTTCAACAGAGTTTGCCATTGCCTGAAGCCTAGCCAGCTCCAGCGCCGGGGACGGCGGCTTGAGCTAAAGGAAACCTTATGCGAGTCACGCGTGAATCACTGATCCGAATAGCCAAAGAGACCGCGCAGGAGCGCGCCTACAACAACCGCGACATCATCGCCGCGTATCTGACCGGTTCGCTCGCCTCCGATGAAACAGATCACCTGCTCGGCGGCACCACGGATATCGACATCATCATCGTCCATGAGGATGAGCCGAAGCACCGGCGCGAATTCGTCAAATTGACCCCAGACTTTCACCTGGATATCGGTCACCGCGCCAAGGCAGAGTTCAAACGTCCGCGCGAATTGCGCGTCGATCCGTGGCTGGGCTGGGAGATGTATGATCCCCAGTTGTTGTTCGAGCGTGAGAAGTTCTTCGAGTTCGTACAGGCTGGCTTGCGCGCGGGATTCGAGTTCAACGCGCCGGCGCCTGCGTTGCAGCGTTCACGCGCCCTGCTCGCACACGGACGTCAGATCTGGCGCGACCTGCTCGTGATCGAAGATACGGTTACACCGACCGATATCATAAAGTACATGAAGTCGCTCTATCACGCGATCAATGCGGTGGCAGAGTTGTCGGGTCCGCCGTTGCAGGAACGTCGTCTGATGCTGGAATTTGCCTCCCGGGCAGAAGCAGCCCAACGTCCCGGCATGGACGCGGCGCTGTTCGGTCTGCTGGGCGCGTCCGCGTTGGATGCATCCACGCTCAGCGCCTGGATCCCCGAATGGAAACTTGCATTCGAAGCCGCCGCGGAGAACAGTCGTGTGGAAGCCCGCATCCATCCTGTGCGCCTGAACTATTACGAGAAGGCATTTCGGGCGATGCTCGAAAGCGGCAATCCACGCGCCGCGCTCTGGCCCCTGTTGCAAACGTGGACTTTGGCGGTGGATGTTTTGCCTGAGCATTCTGTGAAGGCATGGCAATCTGCCTGTGGACAACTGGGTCTGACCTCCACTGGCATCGAGGAGCATGTGGCTGGGCTCGATCACTTCCTCGATGAGGTGGAAGCCCTGCTCGATGAGCTCGCCACGCAAAACGGTCTCGAAACTTCAACGAGTATTTAACTTAACCGCGAAGCACGCTAAGAACGCAAAGAAAACTTTAAAAGAGTCTTTGCGCTCTTCGCGGTGAATCTTTTTAGGAGAACCAATGACCCGCGATGAAGCCTTGGCCCTTGTACGGGAATATGTCAAAAATGAAGGTCTGGTGCGCCACATGTTTTCGGTGGAAGCTGCCATGCGTTTCTACGCCGAAAAATTCGGCGAAGATGTGGAACGCTGGGGATTGATCGGTCTGCTCCACGATTTCGATTGGGAGATCCACCCATCGCTCGAACATCACCCGCAGGCTGGCGCGCCGATCTTGCGCGAACGCGGCGTACCCGAGGATATCATCCAGGATATTCTGAGTCATGCGGATCACTTGAAGATGCCACGCGATACGATCGTTCGAAAGGCGATCATTGCTTGTGACGAGATCACGGGATTAATTACCGCTGTCGCGTTGGTACGTCCCTCGCGCTCGCTCTATGATCTCGAGCCCTCCTCCGTCAAAAAGAAATGGAGGGACAAAGCCTTCGCGGCGGGGACATCACGAGACGAGATGGAACACGCCGCCAAGGAATTCGGCATCGAGTTGTGGGAACATGTGGGGAATGTGATCACAGCGATGCGAAAGATCGCACCCGAGTTGGGATTGGTGGGGAATATTCAGCAGCAATAAAGCGAAGGCGGGATAACGTCCCGCCCTTTTCAATTTGATGGTGTTCCTACCGGTAACACCTTTGGCAATCGATTCCAACCGTTCTTCATCCAAAGTGAGCAATTCTGTCCCAAACCGCAAAGCGACTGCAGCATACGCTGCATCACTGCCGCTTCATGACCCATGGATTATCAAGAGTTCCAGTGGTTATTGTAAGGGTGCTGTTCTGATCTGAAAGAGTCAAAGTGACTCGCAATTCCAAAGTATTGCCATCGTGTCGGCTGAGGTGGAATGTCATCTGTGCGGTTGCCGGGGAAAGCACTGTGCCTGAGCCGGTTCCCTCATATCCCGGCGGGGGAATACTTCCGCTATAAGTATCGTTGAACGTGCCTGTCAAAGTGTCGCCGGTTTGCTCCAGGGTTATGTTCATGCTGCTCCCGTCATCGGGATCCAGCCCCTGCCATGTACCTGTGAACTGTCCTGTCGGAGGCGTTGCTGCCGTCGTATGAGATACTCCGATCACCTGAATCTCATGCCAACTCACCCACGAGGGACTCCTCGTTGTCACGATGCGAACGAAGCGGATATCCTCCCACGGCTGAGGTGATGTATATTCCAGCACTTCTCCCTCATGGGTCACGCCGTTAAATTCATGCAACAACTTATAGTTTCCGCTTTCGCCTTTGCCCAACACACGATGTACGGTTGGACCTTCAGGCTCCTGGGCGACAAAAAGGCGGATGGTATCGATCGTTGAAGGTTTTTGCAGATCGATCTCGATCCACTGCGGGGGACCATTGCCCGCGTTCCATTGAGTAGTCTGGCTCAGGTCGACCGCCTGCCCACCCACAAACAGCTCACCAGCTACGGCCGAGGTCTTTACCGGTTTACCATAGGCAAGATTGGGATAATTGTTCATCTCCGCACCTGGCACGCAGGGATCGGGATTCAGCGCGGGTGAGAGCGCGCGGCGGATCGCTCCATCGCCCTCGACTGCCTCCCAGAAAGCATCATGGACATCGCCGCCGCCGTCCCACGTCCACACCTGCCAGCCATCGACACCGAATTTACAGGACTCCACCTGCCATGCCTGTAACACCATCGCTGCCGTCTGTACATCCGGGTAATTGTGTCGTTCCGCTCCAAATTCACCGATCACCAGTGGCTTCTGGTGATAACCGATGATATCGAAATTTTCCGCCTGCTGCTCCATCGTGATGTCAAAGCCCGGATAAGAGCTCAGACTCACGAAATCGAGGGCCGACTCATACAGTACTTTATGCATATATACGAGGCGCGGGTCTCCCACCAGGACCGGATTCGGTTCCTGCTGGACGAAAAATCCCATCGTCACCAGGGCGGTGGGATCCAGTGCCTTGATGGGTCCGCTCACCTGGTCGATATAGTAGACCCAGCTGTCCTCCATCAGCGCGCGCCGCTGCGCGGGATCTGCCAGATCGTAGGTCTGGCCATTCGCAGGCGTGACCTCTCCCGAGCTTGAGGAAAGAGGCGGAAGCTGCTCCTCAAAGTATGCCTCCTCCTTGAGTTGATACGCAAGAATGGTATCCATTGGCGCGCCAACTTCCATCAGCCCACGGATCAGGTCCGTTTGATATCTGGTCTGCGCGTCAATGCCGCCCTGGGTCATGAATTCCAGGTTGAACCCTTCGAACCTGCCTCGATAAGGATTCACCAGGTTCTGATAGCCGCCCAGGTCCGGCAGCGAGTCCATCGTCAGGATGACATAGATGTCGTTCTCCTTCGCGACGCGCATAAATTGCGCCATGTTCTCCAGGAAGGCGCGGTCCAATCCGCCTTCAGGACGGTCGAGGCAGCCCGGTGCGCCGCCCCAACAGGCATTGAACCACAGGCGTACCACATTGAATCCATCCGCGTGCATCTTCGGTAATTCTGCCAGGGCGGAATCAAGCTGCCCGATCCGGGTGTTGAAGATGATATCAATTACACTCTGCTGGCCGGGCGGCCAGTTTTTCCAGCGCCAGAGCGCCGCGCCGCGCGGCACGAATTTCTCACCTGTGATGCGGTTGTAGAACTCGCTGACTCCGTCCACGACGCGAATGCCGATGCGATGTTCAGGCGGCGGAGAAAGGGTTATATCGACGGTCGGATTTATTGCAGGGCCCGGGCTGCGCGTTGGGGCAGCCGGGTTTTCGCTGGCGGGCAGATTACAGTTCGTCAGCAAAAGGATGATTATCCCCGCACAAAACACAAACCGGTGGAAGTGACTTCGCATGGCACACTCCTTTCACTTCTAAAAACAACAGGTGCTAAGCGATGATACCCATTCCCAGTTCCCCGATCTACATTTTAGTATAAGCAATCGGTTTGACTTACACCAGAAGTCCGTTTCTCCTACAGCAGGGGTGGACGGACAGCCCTGCATGCATTTGGGGATAAAATAAGGGCGACAGGAGGACACCTCCATGCCCAACAATGACTCAATATTCCATCCCGGATAATCTTGTGAACTATCGTATTCAACGTACTTTCATTCTGATCCTGTGTGCGCTGCTCCTCTCGAGTTGTACATCCAGCTACGCAGGACCGGCAACGCCGACTCCGCCCAACAGCGCCATTGTTTTCATACCCAAACCGGTGGGAATACAGGAAACGCCCCCGGCACCTCAGGCGATGCCCACTGGGACGTACCTGCCAAACGCAGAGACCATTGCTGTTGCTATTTGGGTTCCTCAATATCTCGCCGAAACATTGGGCGTAGCACTGGATGATCCGTTGCGCAGTTTGTTCGTGAGCGATGCCGCGCTGGCGAATATCAAATTGGAAGTGGGGGAAAAGGATATGGTCTGTCAATGGGTATATACTTTGGTGACGCCCTTCTCTTCCACCCTGCAGGGAATCTCCAGCAATGATTTACTTTTGTACTGGCAGGGAGGAGCTACAGGTATGCCGTTGCTCATGGATCAAAACACGTATGACATGTTCACTGCCCTGTGGGGACCTGCGGTGGGGACAAATGTGCAGGTGATCCTGAAAAATGAGTTGGTGGATTATGCCTGGGCGCATCAACCTGCGCTGGCATTGGTCCCGTTTGAAGATCTTGATCCACGCTGGAAAGTCCTGCCCGTGGACGGACTCTCGCCCATCCATAGGGATTTTGATCTGGGAAGTTATCGACTCAAGATCCCCATCTCGCTAAACAGTGACCCGGAACGGGTTGCGCTGATCAAAAACAATTTCGTGATCCCCCCTTCCAATCTCGACCCGCAAAAGATGACGGTCGTCGCCATGACCGGCGTCACGGCGTTGGTGCGTGCCACCGCCACTACCATGGAGCGACGCGGGATGCTCTATCCGGCACAGGATATCCGCGGCTGGCTGATAAATGCAGACATCACGCACATCAGCAATGAGGTGCCGTTCGCCGTCAATTGCCCGGAACCAAACCCGGGCCAGGAGGGACTCCGCTTTTGCAGCCAGGATGAGTACATCCAATTGCTGGAGGATATTGGCACGGATGTAGTGGAGCTGACCGGCGATCACTTCAAGGATTGGGGTACCGAAGCGATGCTCCATACGCTCGACATGTACAAGGAACGCAACTGGCTCTATTACGGCGGCGGGGAGAATCTCGCCGAGGGTCAAAAGGCATTATTGATCGAGGACCACGGCAACCGCATCGCCTTCATCGGCTGCAATGAGAAGGGCTACGGCCCGGCGAGCGACTCACAGCCCGGCGCCGCCACCTGCGATATGAACTGGATGGCGTGGGAGATCACCCGTCTCAAAGCGGAAGGCTACCTTGTGATCGCCACGTTCCAACATCACGAATATTACACGTATGTTGCACAGCCGGACCAGCAGCAGGATTTTCGCCAGATGGCGGAAGCCGGGGCGGACATTGTCAGTGGGAGCCAGGCGCACCAACCGCAGGGCATGGAATTCCTGAATGGCTCCTTCATCCACTACGGACTGGGAAACCTGTTCTTCGACCAGTATGGTCTCTGTGACGCCTGTGAACAGGGATTGATCGACCAGCATGTCTTTTATGATGGACGTTACATCAGCACCGAATTACTGCCCATCCAGTTTATCGATTATGCCCGCTCCCGCCCGATGACCCTCGAAGAGGCGAATGCTCTCTTCCAGGTGTTGTTCAGTGCCAGTGGGTGGCAGTAGTAAAAGATATGTCGTTGCGAGCGTAGCGAAGCAATCTCCTGTTAAAGGGGAGCAACTTGTCGAAGAGAATCAGCCGTTTAATCGGAGATTGCTTCGGGCGAACGACACCTGCATGATTTGCCAAGCAAATCACATGCAGGTG
>Ga0210377_10000685_pt1 | contig 32269 bp, 28 predicted proteins | sample PLM4_65_b1redo_FD_155480 | JGI IMG/M metagenome (GOLD analysis project Ga0210377, IMG submission 155480) | Groundwater sediment microbial communities from an aquifer in East River, Colorado, USA - PLM4_65_b1 redo | ecosystem: Environmental > Terrestrial > Soil > Riparian zone | place: USA: East... | reverse complement strand
CGTTTCCCGTTTCCCGTTTCCCGTTTCCCGTTTCCCGCGTATCCCGCTCGGGCTACGCCAGGATCTTCACCACCACGCCCGCGCCCACCGTCCGGCCACCCTCGCGGATGGCGAACCGCAGGCCCTCTTCCATGGCGATGGGCGTGATCAGCTCGATGGTCATCTTGGTGTTATCGCCCGGCATCACCATCTCCACGCCGGCCGGCAGCTCCACCGATCCCGTCACGTCCGTCGTCCGGAAATAGAACTGCGGCCGGTAGCCCTTGAAGAACGGCGTGTGCCGCCCGCCCTCTTCCTTGGTGAGGACGTAGACCTCGGACTCGAACTTGGTGTGCGGCGTCACCGTGTTAGGCTTGGCCAGCACCATGCCGCGCTCGATCTCGGTCTTCTCCACCCCGCGGAGCAGCAGCCCCACGTTGTCGCCCGCCTGGCCGTCGTCCAAGAGCTTCCGGAACATCTCGACGCCCGTGACCACCGTCTTCTTGTTGGCGCCGAAGCCCACCAGCTCCACCTCTTCCTGCACCTTCACCTTGCCGCGCTCGATCCGGCCCGTGGCCACGGTGCCGCGCCCGGTGATCGAGAACACGTCCTCGACCGGCATCAGGAACGGCTTGTCCACCTCGCGCTGGGGCTGCGGGATCGACGTGTCGAGTGCCTCGAACAGCTCGTTGATCTTGGCCACCGCGTCCTTGTCACCCTCGATCGCCTTGCTGGCCGACCCGCGGATCACTGGCACGTCGTCGCCGGGGTACTCGTAGGTGCTGAGCAGCTCGCGCACCTCCAGCTCCACCAGGTCGAGCAGCTCGGTGTCGTCCACCAGGTCGCACTTGTTGAGGAACACCACGATGTAGGGCACGTTCACCTGCCGCGCGAGCAGGATGTGCTCCCGCGTCTGCGGCATGGGGCCGTCCACCGCGCTGACCACGAGGATGGCGCCGTCCATCTGCGCCGCGCCCGTGATCATGTTCTTCACGTAGTCGGCGTGGCCCGGGCAGTCGACGTGCGCGTAGTGGCGCTTCGCCGTGCTGTACTCGACGTGCGCCGTGGCGATCGTCAGGATCTTGGTCGCGTCGCGCCGCCCCTGGCTCTCCGACGCCTTGGCCACCTGGTCGTACGACACGTACGTCCCCAGCCCCTTGTCCGCCGACACCTTGGTCAGCGCGGCGGTCAGCGTCGTCTTGCCGTGGTCCACGTGGCCGATGGTTCCCACGTTCACGTGCGGCTTGGTCCGCTCGAACTTTTGCTTCGCCATTGGTCGCTTGCCCCTATCCTTTGATCTTGCTGATGATCTCGTCCGCCTTCGCCTTGGGCACCTCGGCGTAGTGCGAGAACTGCATGGTATACACCGCCCGTCCCTGCGTCATGGACCGGAGCGTGGTCGAGTACCCGAACATCTCCGCCAGCGGCACGCTGGCGGCGATGATGTGCGCCTCCCCGCGCTGGGTCATGCCGCCGATCTTGCCGCGCCGGCTGCTCAAGTCGCCGATCACGTCGCCCATGTACTCCGCCGGCGTCACCACCTCGACGTCCATGATCGGCTCCAGCAGCACCGGCCGGGCCCGGCTCGCCGCCTCCTTGAAGCCGATCGACCCGGCGATCTTGAACGCCATCTCGCTCGAGTCGACGTCGTGGTAGCTGCCGTCCACCAGCTCCACCTTCACGTCCACCACGGGGTAGCCCGCCAGCACCCCGTTCTCCAGCGCTTCCCGGATCCCCCGCTCCACCGGGCCGATGAACTCCCGGGGAATGGACCCGCCCACGATCTTGTCCTCGAACACGAAGCCGTGCCCCGCCCCGGAGGGCCCGAGGTTCAGCACCACGTGCCCGTACTGACCGCGGCCGCCGGTCTGGCGGATGAACTTGCCGTCCACCCATTCCACCCGGTCCCGCACCGTCTCCCGGTACGCCACCTGGGGCCGCCCCACGTTGGCCTCGACCTTGAACTCGCGGCGCATCCGGTCCACCAGGATCTCCAGGTGGAGCTCCCCCATGCCCGCGATGATGGTCTGGGCCGTTTCCGCGTCGCTCCGGACGTGGAACGTGGGATCTTCCTCCGCCAGCTTCTGGAGCGCGACGGAGAGCTTGTCCTGGTCGGCCTTGGTCTTGGGCTCGATGGCCACCGAGATCACCGGCTCGGGGAAGCGCATGGCCTCCAGGATGACGGGGTCGTCCTCGTCGCACAGGGTATCGCCCGTCCGCGTGTCCTTGAGCCCGATGGCCGCCGCGATGTCGCCCGCCCGCACCTCGGGGATCTCCTCCCGCTTGTTGGCGTGCATCTGCAGCAGCCGCCCGATCCGCTCCCGCCGGTCCTTGGTGGAGTTGTAGACGTAGGACCCCGCCGCCAGCACGCCCGAGTACACCCGGAAGAACGTCAGCTTTCCCACGTACGGGTCGGTCGCGATCTTGAACGCCAGCGCGGCGAACGGGGCGTCGTCCGACGCCGGGCGCTCGGCAAACGTCTCGTCGTGATGGGGCAGGTGCCCCTTCATCGGCGGGACGTCCAGCGGGCTCGGCAGGTAGTCGATCACGCCGTCCAGCAGGGGCTGCACGCCCTTGTTCTTGAACGCGGCGCCGCAGAACACCGGCACGATGTACCCGTTCACGGTGGCGTGCCGGATGGCCCGACGGATATCGTCTTCCGTGAGCTGGTCCTCACCGCCGAGGTACTTCTCCAGGAGCGTATCGTGGTGCTCCACGGCGGCCTCGATCAGCTCGTGGCGCAGCTGGGCGATCTTGTCGCGGAATACCGCGGGCACCGGGCCTTCCACCCAGTCGACCCCGAGCGAGGCCTCGTCGTACACCACCTCGACCTGCCGCACGATGTCGATGAGGCCGGTGAACAGCTCGCCCGACCCGAGCGGATACTGAACCGGGAACGCCTTGGCGCCCAGCCGCTCCCGCACCATGGTCAGGCAGCGATCGAAATCCGCGCCCACCCGGTCCATCTTGTTCACGAACACCATCCGCGGCACGCGGTACCGGTCGGCCTGCCGCCAGACCGTCTCGGTCTGGGGCTCGACCCCGCCCACCGCGTCCAGCAGCGTCACCGCCCCATCCAGGACCCGCAAGGACCGCTCGACCTCGACCGTGAAGTCCACGTGGCCGGGCGTGTCGATGATGTTGATCTGGAAGACGTCGTCCAACCGCTTCCACTGGCAGAAGGTGGCGGCCGACGTGATGGTGATGCCCCGCTCCTGCTCCTGCTCCATCCAGTCCATGGTGGCCGCGCCCTCGTGCACCTCGCCCATCCGGTGCACGCGGCCGGTGTAGAAGAGGATCCGCTCGGTCGTAGTCGTCTTCCCGGCATCGATGTGCGCCATGATGCCGATGTTCCGGACCTTCTCGAGCGGCGTCTGCCTCGCCATGTCCGTCAATGCGCTCACGCTAGAAGTGCCTGGGTGCCCCTCGCGGGGCACGAAAAACGCGGAGCGACCGTCCGTCTGCCCTCGCAGACAGGTCTCGCACCGCCGACGTCCGGGTCCGACCCTGCGACGCGGACCCCTCGCGGGGTCCCGATTGTGCTACCGGCCCACCTCTACCACCGGTAGTGGGCGAATGCCCGGTTCGCCTCCGCCATCTTGTGGGTGTCTTCCTTCTTCTTGATGGCGTTTCCTTCACCCTTGGACGCGAGCACGAGCTCGGCGGCCAGCCGCTCGGCCATGCTCTTCTCGCTCCGCGCGCGGGTGTACTGCAACACCCACCGCATGGCCAGCGTCGTCCGCCGCTCGGGCCGCACTTCGATCGGGACCTGGTACGTGGCCCCGCCCACCCGCCGGCTCTTCACCTCGAGCATGGGCTTCACGTTGTTCAGCGCCTGCTTGAACACGTTCACGCCCGGCTGCCCGGTACGCTGCTCGATCAGGTCCATGGCCTGGTAAAACACCCGCTCCGCCACCGCCTTCTTGCCCTGGACCATCAGGTTGTTCATGAACCGGCTGACGGTCTGGCTGTCGTAGCGCGGATCCGGCGGGATCACCCGCTTGACCGATTTCGAACGCCGGCTCACTTGGGCCTCTTGGCGCCGTACTTGGAGCGACTCTGCTTCCGGTCGGTCACCCCGGCGGCGTCCAGCGTGCCCCGGATGATGTGGTAGCGGACGCCCGGCAGGTCCTTCACCCGGCCGCCCCGGATGAGCACGATGCTGTGCTCCTGGAGGTTGTGCCCCTCTCCGGGGATGTAGCTGGTCACCTCGAAGCCGTTGGTGAGCCGCACCCGCGCCACCTTCCGGAGCGCGGAGTTCGGCTTCTTGGGCGTGGTGGTGTAGACCCGCGTGCAGACGCCGCGTTTTTGCGGCGATCCGCGCAGCGCCGGCGCCTTGTCCTTCGCCGCCACGTCCCGGCGTCCTTGCCGGATCAGCTGATTGATGGTGGGCATGCCCCGACCGAAAAAAGCGCTAAAGCCGCGTCCAAAAGAGACTTGGAACGTATCCCGGGGATGGGCCGCGGTCAACCCCCTGCGGCGGTGGCGGCCAGAGGCCCCGGGAGCCTTTACTCCGTCACCCGGCCCGCCAGTCGACCGAGCTAGGGCGTTCCGCTCAAGAAGGGCCGCGCCGGCACGATGACGCACGACTACCTGCGGCACGGGACCCTCACGCTCTTCGCCGCTCTCAACGTGGCGAGCGGCCGCATCCTCCGCGACTGCATGCCCCGCCACCGCCACCAAGAGTGTCTGCGCTTCCTGCGCCGCGTCGAACGCAGCGTTCCCACAGGACTCGCGATCCACGTGATCCTCGACAACTATCAGACCCACAAACATCCGACGGTCGCGCAGTGGCTGGCGCAGCACCCGCGCGTGCACTTCCACTTCGTCCCGACCTCGGCCTCCTGGCTCAATCTCGTGGAGCGCTTCTTCGCCGAGCTCACCGAACGCCAACTCCGCCGCCTCGCCGTGACGAGCGTGGCCGAACTCGAAGCCGCCATCCTCGCCTATATCGACCGTCGCAACACCGTCCCCACGCCGTTCGTCTGGACGGCCAAGGTCACCCACATCCTCGCCAAGGTCCGTAGAGCGCAAGCGACTTTGGCGACAGTACACTAGGACCGTCCCGTCAGGGCGATCACCGCCCGGAGACGCGCCACGACTTCTCCCGGCTTCACGATGACGTCCGCGGCCCCGAGCTCGCGGAGCCAGTGGTGCAACGCCTCGTCCCGCTCCCGGGTGTAGATCAGCACGGGCGGACCCCGCCCCTCGAGCGCCTGCAGCAGGCCGATGGCATCGAGCTTCGGGAGCGGGACCTCACTCACCACGGCGACGGGCGCCAGCCGCTGGATATACGCCCGCGCGGTCTCCCCATCCGCCGCCTCCAGCACCGTCAACCCTTCCGCCTCGAGAACGCCCCGGAGCGCCAGCCGCCCCTCGCGATCGTCATCCACCACGAGCACCCGCCCACCGCCACCGGCTCGGGCACTCGTGGGCCGAGCCGGCGGAGCGGACCGCGGTGCCGGGGGTCCCGGCACCAGCGTCCGGAGCAGATCGTCCACCGCCGCCTGCGTGCCACCTTCGACCCCGATCGAGTCGGTGGGCGCGCCGACGTTGTCCAGGAGCTCGTGCAGCGAGGTGACGCCCTCGAGGACGAGATCGAGACCGGAGGACCAGAGGGAGCGCATGCCCTCGCGGCGAGCCTGCTCGGCGAGCACGCCAGGCTCCTCGCGCCGGGCGATGGCTCGTCGCAGCTCATCCCCCACCACGAGGAGCTCGGCGACGACCGTCCGGCCACGGTATCCGGTCGCCCGGCAGGCCGGGCAGCCCACGGCGGCGCGCAGGTTGCCGCAATCGCGGCCGGACAGCAGCTGCTGCTGCTCGATCGGCAGATCGGCCAGCGCCACCGGGCGGCGGCACTCCGGACACAGGCGGCGGATCAGCCGTTGCGCCAGGACGCCGTGCAGCGCGGTACTGAGCGCCACGGCGTCGATCTCCATATCCAGCAGGCGGGCCACGGCGGAGATCGCGTCGTTGGTGTGCAGGGTGGACAGCACCAGATGTCCGGTCATGCTGGCCCGAACCGCGATGCTGGCCGTTTCCGCGTCCCGAATCTCCCCGACCAGGACCACGTCCGGATCCTGCCGCAAGATCGACCGGAGGGCGGCCGAGAACGTCAGGCCGGACCGCTCGTGGATCTGGACCTGATTCACCCCCTCCAGCCGGTACTCGATCGGGTCCTCGACCGTGACCACGTTGCTCCGCTCCGACTGCACGTGCCGCAGGGCCGAGTAGAGCGTGGTGGTCTTGCCGCACCCGGTCGGGCCGGTCACGAGGAACATGCCCTCCGGCCGCCGCAGCACCATCTCGACCCGTCGGCGGTCACTCGCCCCGAAGCCGAGGGCGCCCAGATCGACGAGTGACCGCCCGGCGTCGAGGATGCGGATGACTGCCTTCTCACCGTTCCGCCCCAAGGGAAGCGTCGAGACCCGGAGATCCACCGGTCGCCCGTCGAACACCAGCGTCGCCCGCCCGTCCTGCGGACGCAAGCGGTCGGCGATGTCGAGACCCGCCATGATCTTGAGGCGACTCAGGACGTAGACGGCCACCGAGTCCGGAAGCAGCCGATCGCCGCTCAGCACACCGTCCACCCGAAACCGCGCCAGCAGGCCATTCTGTCTGGGCTCGAGGTGCAAGTCGCTGGCCCCGCGGTCGACCGCCTCCACCAGCACTTCGTCGAGCGTTTCGGTCGCGGTCCCCCGCAGGGGCACCACGTCCACGCCTCTGGACCGATCGGGGACGGCCCACACCAGGCGGGCGGACCCGGCCGCCGTTTCCCGGGCGGTGGCGTACAGGCTGGAGAGCGCCCGGCGGATCGCCTGGGGTGGCGCGACGTAGAGCGTGGCCCGCACGCCCGTGGCGAACTCCAGGTCCTGTTGCAGGTCTGGGTGGAACGGGTTGGCACAGGCGAGCTGGAGCCGGCCGTCACGGACCCCCAGCGGAACGACCCCGTATCGAGCCGCCAGCGAGCGGTCCAGCAGCACCGCTTCGGACGGCCCGAGGCCCGCGAGGTCGGGCGCGGGTTCACGGCGTGACAGCGCGCACGCCGTCTCCAGGAGCTGGACCGGATCGGCGCCCGCGGCCTCGAGCGCTTCCCAGGCAGTGTCCGCCAGGTCGTGGCGGCCGACGCTCCCCACCGCCGGGTGCCCCAGCCGCTGGAAGGCGTGCAGCAACCACCGGTCGCCCCACGCGGCCCGGGGCGCCCGCCCCTCAGGGTCCGTCGTCGGCACGCCGGTCATGCAGCCGCCGCCTACTCGGCGTCGAGCTCGACCTCGGTCCCCACCGCCGTGGCCAGGAACGGGCTGGGCACCCCACCCTCCTCCGGCTCGGCCGGCGGCGGGGGTGGCGGCTCGAATCCCGGTGGGGGCTCGATGTCGATCTCCGAGTACCGGTAGATCCCCGTGCCGGCCGGAATCAGGTGCCCGATGATGATGTTCTCCTTGAGCCCCAGGAGATCGTCCTTGGCTCCCCGCATGGCCGCGTCGGTCAGCACCCGGGTGGTCTCCTGGAAGGAGGCCGCCGAGATGAACGACTGCGTGGTGAGCGAGGCCTTGGTGATCCCCAGCAGCAGCGGCTCGCTGGTGGCCGGCGTGCTGCCCTTCTTGCGCACCCGCTCGTTCCGCTCGCGGAAGATGAGCTTGTCCACGTGCTCCCCTTCCAGGAAGTCGGTGTCGCCCGGATCCACCACGCGCACCTTCTGCAGCATCTGGCGCACGATCACGCCGATGTGCTTGTCGTTGATCTTGACCCCCTGGAGGCGGTACACCTCCTGGATCTCGTTCATCAGGTACTCCTGCACGGCCCGCGGGCCCTTGATCCGCAGGATGTCGTGCGGGTTCACCGGGCCCTCGGTCAGGCGGTCGCCGGCGCGCACCCGGTCGCCCTCGTGCACCCGGAGGTGCTTGCCCGCCGGGACTTCGTAGAGCTGCGGCTCGCCCTGGTCGGGATGGACGAAGATCTCGCGCTTGCCCCGCTTGATCTCCCCGAACTTCACCACCCCGTCAATCTCCGAGATGGTGGCCGGGTCCTTGGGCCGCCGGGCCTCGAACAGCTCGGCCACCCGTGGGAGGCCGCCGGTGATGTCGCGCGTCTTGTAGGCCTCGCGCGAGATCTTGGCCAGCGTCGACCCGGCCGGTATCTCCTGGCCGTCCTCGACCGTGAGCTGCGCGCCTTCCGGAATGACGTAGTCGCGGATCTTCTTCTCCTTGCCCCCCTTCGCCTGGACCACCTCGATGTGGGGGTGGAGCCGCTTGTCGCGGTCCTCGACGATGACCCGCTGCCGGAGGCCCGTGATCTCGTCCAGCTCCTCGCGCACCGTCTCGTCTTCCACGATGTCTACGAAGCGCACCGTCCCCGCCACGTCGGTCATGATGGGGTTGGTGTACGGGTCCCACTCGAACAGCAGGTCGTTCTTCTTCACCAGTTGACCGTCTTCCACGGCCAGCTGGGCGCCGAGCGGCACCTGGAAGCGGGAGCGCACCTGGCCCTCCGCGTCCTGGAGCACCAGCTCGCCTTCGTAGCCGGTGACGATGCGCCGGCCGTCCTCCGCGCCCACCACCAGGAGCCGCTCGCCGTAGACGATGGTGCCCTCGAGCTTGGAGCGCCGCTCGGTCCGCTCGGCGATACGCGCCGAGGTGCCGCCGATGTGGAACGTGCGCAGCGTGAGCTGCGTGCCCGGCTCGCCGATGGACTGGGCCGCCAGGATCCCCACCGCCTCGCCCAGGTCCACCATTTCCATGGTGGCCAGGTTCCGGCCATAGCACATGCGGCAGATGCCGCGCCGCGCCTCGCAGGTGAGCACCGACCGGATGCGGACCGTCTCCAGCCCCGCGTCCTCGATGGCCGCGGCCGTCTCTTCGTCGATGAGCGGCCCGTGCGGATGGCTGGGGCCGGCCAGCAGCTTGGGCTCGCCGTACTCGTCCAGCTCGTGCGGGTCGTACACGTCGTCGGCCGCCACCATGCCCGCGATGCGCTCGCGCAGCGGCTCGATGATGTCCTCGCCCTCCTTGAGCGCCGAGATCTCGAGGCCGAGGATGGTGCCGCAGTCTTCCTCGGTCACGGTGACGTCCTGCGCCACGTCCACCAGGCGGCGGGTGAGGTACCCGGCGTCCGCCGTCTTGAGCGCGGTGTCCGCCAGGCCCTTCCGCGCGCCGTGGGTGGAGATGAAGTACTCCAGCACCGACAGCCCCTCGCGGAAGTTCGACCGGATCGGGCTCTCGATCACCTCGCCGATGCCGCCGGTGAGCTTCTTCTGGGGCTTGGCCATCAGGCCGCGCATCCCGGCCAGCTGCCGGATCTGGTCCCGGCTGCCGCGGCTTCCGGAGTCGAACATCATGAACACCGGGTTGAAGCCGCCGTGCGACTGCGACAGCCCGGACACCATCGCCTCGGCGATGTCCGTGTTGGCGTGGGTCCACGCGTCGATCACCTTGTTGTACCGCTCGCCGAAGGTGATCTGGCCGGCGCCGTAGGCCCGCTGGAACCGGTCCACCCGGGCCTGGGCCTGCTGCAGGATCTCCACCTTCTCGGGCGGAATCTCCAGATCCTCGACACCGATGGACACGCCGCCCCGCGTGGCCTGCGAGAAGCCGAAGTCCTTGAGCCGGTCGAGGAACTGCACCGTGTCGGCCAGCCCGGCCCGCCGGTAGCTCTCGAACACGGTCTCCGACAGCACGCCCTTCCGCATGCGCTCGTTCTGGAAGCCCAGCTCGACCAGCAGGGTCCGCGGCAGGATGCTGTTGAACAACACCCGGCCCGGCGTGGTGCGGATCCACGCGCCGTCCCGATCGGGACCGGCGGGGGTCGCGTCCGCCGCCTCGGGCGGCAGCAGGAACCAGACCGGCGACTGATACCCCAGCCGGCCGGTGGCCAGCGCCATCTCCACCTCGGCCAGCGAGCCCAGGCGCGGCGCGTTCTTACTCCGCTCGACGAAGTCGGCCGGCGCCTTGGTCACGAAGTAGCAGCCCAGCACCATGTCCTGGCTCGGCTCCGCCACCGGGCGCCCGTCCGACGGCTTCAGGATGTTGTTCGACGAGATCATCAGCACGCGCGCCTCGATCTGCGCCTCGAACGAGAGCGGCACGTGCACCGCCATCTGGTCGCCGTCGAAGTCGGCGTTGAACGCCGCGCACACCAGCGGGTGGATCCGGATGGCCTTGCCCTCGACCAGCACCGGCTCGAATGCCTGAATCCCCAAGCGGTGCAGCGTGGGGGCGCGGTTCAGGAGCACCGGGTGGTCCTGGATGATCTCTTCCAGGATCTCGTACACCTCGGGGCTCTCCCGCTCGACGATCTTCTTGGCCCGCTTGACCGTTTCGGCGATGCCCTTCTCCACCAGTTTGTGGATGATGAACGGCTTGAACAGCTCGACCGCCATGGTCTTGGGCAGCCCGCACTGGTGCAGCCGGAGCTCCGGGCCCACCACGATGACCGAGCGGCCCGAGTAGTCGACGCGCTTGCCCAGCAGGTTCTGCCGGAAGCGGCCCTGCTTGCCCTTGAGCATGTCGGACAGCGACTTGAGCGGCCGCTTGCCGCGTCCGCGGATGGCCTTGGACCGGCGCCCGTTGTCGAACAGCGCGTCCACGGCCTCCTGCAGCATGCGCTTCTCGTTCCGCAGGATCACTTCCGGCGCCCGGTGCTGGATCAGCTTCTGCAGCCGGTTGTTCCGGTTGATGACCCGGCGGTACAGGTCGTTCAGGTCGCTGGTGGCAAAGCGGCCGCCGTCCAGCGGGACCAGGGGCCGGAGATCCGGGGGAATCACCGGCACCACGTCGAGGATCATCCAGGCCGGGTCGTTCCGCCGGTCGCCGTGCTCGCCCGAGTTGCGGAACGCGTCCAAGATCTTGAGCCGCTTGAGCATCTGCTTCTTGCGGTGCTGGCTGGTCTCGGTGGCCACCGCCCCGCGCAGCTCGTCGGCCGTCTTGTCCACGTCCAGGCGCCGGAGCAGCTCGCGGACGGCGGGCGCCCCGATGTCGGCGAAGAACGCCGTGTCCCCCTCAGCGCGCGCCTTGGCCTTGAGCTCGAGGAACTTCTCCTCGTCGAGCAGCTCGCGGACGTGTACGTCCTGCTCGCCCGGCTCGATCACCACGTAGTTGGTGTAGTAGATCACCCGCTCCAGGTCCTTGAGCGTCAGGTCCAGGAGGTTGCCCATGGGACTCGGCAGCGTTTTGAAGAACCAGATGTGAGCCACCGGCACCGCCAGCTCGATGTGCCCCATCCGCTCGCGCCGCACCTTGGAGAGCGTGACCTCGACGCCGCAGCGGTCGCAGATCACCCCGCGGTAGCGGATCCGCTTGTACTTCCCGCAGTGGCACTCCCAGTCCTTCACGGGCCCGAAGATGCGCTCGCAGAACAGCCCGTCTTTTTCCGGCTTGAACGACCGGTAGTTGATCGTCTCGGGCTTGGTCACCTCACCCCACGACCACCAGTACCGCTGGCCCTGGAGGGCGAACCGCTCGCGCTCCTTGGGATCCCGCGGCCCCCGGATCTCCTCCGGGGAAGCGATCCGGATCTGGATGAAGTCGAAACTCGAGCCGCGCTGCTCGCGGGTGCTCCGGAAATCGATCATGCGCTACTCCTCGCCGTCCTCGGTGGTGCCCAGCGTGACGCGAAGCCCCAGCGCCTGCAGCTCCTTCACGAGGACGTTGAACGACTCGGGGATGCCGGGTTCCGGCAGATTCTGGCCCTTCACGATCGCCTCATACACCCGGCTCCGCCCGTTGACGTCGTCGGACTTGACCGTGAGCATCTCCTGCAACACGTGCCCGGCGCCATACGCCTCGAGCGCCCACACTTCCATCTCGCCGAACCGCTGGCCGCCGAACTGCGCCTTGCCGGCCAGGGGCTGCTGCGTCACCAGGCTGTACGGTCCGATGGACCGGGCGTGGATCTTGTCGTCCACCAGGTGCGAGAGCTTCATCATGTAGATCGAGCCCACCGTCACCTGGGACGCGAACTGCTCGCCGGTCCGGCCGTCCCGCAACCGGGCCTTGCCCGCGCCGGTGAGTCCGGCCACGGCGAGAAACTCGCGGGCGGCCGATTCGACGTCCGCCTCGCTCTTGGGACCGAGCAGCTTGGCCAGGCCCGGATGCCCGGCCGCCTCGACCGCCTCGGCCGGCGACAGCTCCGCCGCCTTCTCGGCGTCGCGGAGGCCCGCCTTGACGGCGGCCTTCTCGGCCTTCCCCAGGTCGTCTTCCGCCGCCAGCCGCTCTTCGTGATAGCGGCGCTGGAGGTCGGCCTCCCCCCGGAACCGGTCGGCCAGCTCCCGCGCCGCCCCTTCCAGGAAGTCGCGCACCTGACGGAACAGGTCCCGGGTCTCCTGGGACACCGCCCGGCTGCCCAGCACGTCCACGCGGAAGGACGTGAGGTCGAGCGGCCCGCCGTTCTCCTGCGGGAGCCGCTTCAGGTCCTGCAGCACCTGCCGGATGATGTCGGGCGTGAGGGCCGGCGGACGGGCCGCCACGTGCAGCGCCTCGGCCGCCCACTTGAGCCCGGCCAGCCGCAGCAGCACGGCGATCTCGTCCTCGGTGGCGCCCTGGAACACCGGCGTCTTGGCCTCGAAGCCCAGCACCTGGGCGGCCCACCCCAGGTGGGTCTCCAGCAGCTGGCCCACGTTCATGCGGCTGGGCACGCCCAGCGGATTGAGCACGATGTCCACCGGCTTCCCGTCCGGCAGGAACGGCATGTCCTCTTCCGGCACGATCCGGGCGATGATGCCCTTGTTGCCGTGGCGGCCGGCCATCTTGTCGCCCACCGAGATCTTCCGCTTCTCGGCCAGGTACACCTTCACCAGCTGGATCACGCCGGGCGGCAGCTCGTCGGGCTGGAGGATCTTGTCGATCTGATCCTCCGCCTTCTCCTCGATCTTGGCGCGCTCGGCGTTGGCCGCGTCGAGCGCCGCGCGGATCCGCTCGTTCACCGCCTTGCCGGCCACGCGCAGGGTCTTGAGATCCACCCCGCCGAAGTCCACCTCGGCCAGCACGGCCTGGGCGAGCTTGGTGCCCTCCGGGAGGTATTCCTCCACCGTGCCGTTCTTGAGCATGACCGCGACCTCCTGGCCCTCCAGGATGTCCCGCAGCTCCTCGAACAGCACCGCGCTGATCCGCGCCTTCTCGTCGTTTTCCAGCCGGCGCACCTCGCCGATGCGCTCGCCCCGGTCCTTCTCGACGACCTGGTCCTCGATGCGCGAGAAGATCTTCACGTCGATCACGACGCCCGCCATGCCGGGCGGCACCTTGAGCGACGAGTCCTTCACGTCCTTGGCCTTCTCGCCGAAGATCGCGGTCAGCAGCTTCTCTTCGGGGGACAGCTCGGTCTCGCCCTTGGGCGTGATCTTGCCCACCAGGATGTCGCCGGGCGTGACGTGGGCGCCGATCCGGATGATGCCGCGCTCGTCGAGGTCCACGAGCGCCTCTTCCGAGACGTTCGGGATCTCGCGGGTGATCTCCTCCTGGCCCCGCTTGGTGTCGCGCACGTGCAGCTCGAGCTCCTGGATGTGGATCGAGCTGTAGACGTCGTCCTTCACCAGGCGCTCCGAGAGCACGATGGCGTCCTCGAAGTTGTGCCCGTACCACGGCATGAACGCCACCACGACGTTGGCCCCCAGGGCCAGCTCGCCCTGCTGGGTCCCGGCGCCGTCCGCGATGATCTGGCCGGCGGTGATGGGCTGGCCGGTGCGGACCAGCGGCCGCTGGTTGATGGCCGTGTCCTGGTTGGTCCGCCAGAACTTTTTGAGCCGGTACCGGTCGTGCTGCAGCAGCCGGGCGAGCGGCACGTCCGCGCCGCGGCCCCCCGGCCGCCCGGTGTCCACGATGATCTCGTCCGCCGTCACCTTGGACACCACGCCGTCCCGGCGCGCCACCACCACCGCGCCGGAGTCGCGGGCCACCGGCCCCTCCAGCCCGGTGCCCACCAGCGGGGCTTCCGGGAACAGCAGGGGCACGGACTGCCGCTGCATGTTGGAGCCCATGAGCGCGCGGTTGGCGTCGTCGTGCTCCAGGAACGGGATCAGCGCGGCCGCGATGGACACCAGCTGCTCGGGCGCCACGTCCATGAAGTCGATGCGCGCGGGCGCCAGCAGCGGATAGTCATCGCGCTTGCGGCACAGGGCCAGCTCGTTCACGAACCGCCCCTCGGCGTCGAGCGGGGCGTTGGCCTGCGCCACCGCGTACTCCTCTTCCTCCGAGGCGGACAGCCAGCGCACCTCGGTCAGCACCCGCCCGTCGCGCACCAGCCGGTAGGGCGTCTCGATGAAGCCCAGGTCGTTCACCCGCGCGTAGGTCGAGAGGCTGGTGATCAGGCCGATGTTGGGGCCTTCCGGCGTCTCGATGGGGCACATCCGCCCGTACTGCGAGTAGTGCACGTCGCGGACTTCGAAGCCCGCGCGCTCCCGCGTGAGCCCGCCCGGCCCCAGCGCGGAGAGCCGCCGCTTGTGGGTGAGCTCCGCCAGCGGGTTGGTCTGGTCCATGAACTGCGACAGCTGCGAGCTCCCGAAGAAGGCCTGGATCACGGCGCTCACCGTGCGCGCGTTGACCAGGTCGTCGAGGGTGATCTTCTCCGGGTCGTTGTTGATGCTCATCCGCTCCTTGATGAGCCGCGCCATGCGCGAGAGCCCGACCGAGAACTGGTTGGCGATGAGCTCGCCCACCGTCCGCACCCGCCGGTTGCCCAGGTGGTCGATGTCGTCCGTGTGGCCCCGCCCCTCCGACAGCTCCAGGAGGTAGCGGATGATGGCCACGAAGTCGTCCTCGGTGAGCACCGTGTGGGTGTCGGGGACCTTGACCTTGAGGCGCTGGTTGATCTTGTACCGGCCCACGCGCCCGAGATCGTACCGCTTGGGGTTGAAGAACAGGCGCTCGAGCGCCGCCCGCGCCGTGTCCAGGTTGGGCGCCTCGCCCGGGCGGAGCAGCGAGTAGATCTGCTCCAGCGCCTCCGCCTCGGACGTGGTCGGGTCCTTGACCAGCGTATTCTTGATCAGGTTGGACTCGTGCCGCGCCGAAGGCAGCAGGACGTCCACCTTGAAGGCGCCGGCCTTGAGCAGCTTCTTGCGGACCGCGTCCGACAGATCCTTGCCCGCCGCCACCAGCAGCTCGCCGGTCTCCGGATCCGCCACGTCGAAGGCCAGGATCTGCCGGTCTTCGGCCTCGCGGACCGTGGTGGGTCGCTCCTCGTCCCGGACGTCGATGGTCGTGTAGCGGGCGAACACCCGCACCTGCTCCACGCCCGCGCGCCGGAGCGCGTTGTACCGCTCGGCCGAGAGCTCGTCGCCCTCGCGGGCCGGGGGATCGCCGCCCGCGGGGTTGGGCACGTCTTCGGCCAGCACCGCGCCGATCACCTCGCGCCGCAGCGCCCGCTCGTCGAGCGCCTGGGTCAGCGGCAGCGTCTTGGTGGCGTAGAACAGCCGCAGGATGTCGCTGTTCCCACTGTAGCCGAAGGCCCGGAGCAGCGCCGTGGCCGGGAACTTCTTCTTCTTGTCGATGTGGACGTACACCACGTCGTGGATGTCCACCGTGAACTCCACCCACGAGCCGCGGAACGGGATGATGCGCGCGCTGTAGAGGCGCTGGCCGTTGGGATGGATGGTCTCCTCGAACACCACGCCCGGGGAGCGGTGCAGCTGGGACACCACCACCCGCTCGGCGCCGTTGATCACGAAGGTGCCCAGCGGCGTGAGGATGGGTAGCTCGCCCAGGTAGACTTCTTTTTCGATGATGTTCTTGGGCCGGCGTCCCCCGCCTTCCAGCTCCTCGAGCACGACCAGCCGCAGCGTCGCCTTGAGCGACGCCGAGTAGGTCATGTCGCGCTCGATGCACTCCTCGACCGTGTACTTGGGCTCACCCAGGGCAAACTTCACGAACTCCAGCGAGTAGTTCCCGTTCACGTCGCCGATGGGGAACACCTCGCGGAACACGCGCTCCAGCCCGATGTCGGGCTGGGGTCCTTCGACCGGCGCCTCCAGCAGCGCCTGGAACGAGCGCGTCTGGATGTCCAGGAGGTGGGGCATGGGCATCCCCGCCTCGAGCTTCCCAAACGAAATCACGGGCATCGTGGTGGTCATCGACCTTCCTCAGGCAACGCGAACGGCCCCGACCGCCCCGACCGTGGCCGGTCGGGGGCCGTCACCGGGGCTCGCCGCGCGAGCAGGTGTAGTAAAACGCGATCCCAATGGCGCATGCCGTCGAGCCAGATCCGGTGCGCCGCCGCCGCGGCGGCGCGGTCCGGTTCCTACTTCAGCTCGACGGTGGCACCCTGCTCTTCCAGCTTCTTCTTGATCGCCTGGGCCTCGTCCTTGGAGACCCCTTCCTTCACGGCCGCGGGAGCGCCGTCGACCAGGTCCTTGGCCTCCTTGAGACCGAGGGTGGTGACTTCGCGCACGGCCTTGATCACCTGGATCTTCTTCGCACCGGCCTCCTTGAGGATGACCGTGAACTCGGTCTTCTCCTCGGCTTCCGGCGCGGCGGCCGCGCCGCCCCCGGCGGGCGCCGCCGCCACCGGCGCCGCGATCGTCACGTTGAACTTCTCCTTGAACGCGTCGATCAGCTCGGCCAGCTCCATCACCGACATGTTACCGATCGCCGTGAGGATCTCGTCTTTGCTGAGCGCAGTCGTGGCCATTCGTTGCTCTCTCTTTCCCTGGTTACGCAGCGTCACCACGCTGCTGCCGAAGCGCCTCCAAGGCGCCGACCCATTGATACAGCAGTCCGTTCAGGGCGCCGACGAACGCCTGCAACGGCGCCTGGAGCCCGCCCGCCAGCTGCGCCAGCAGCTCGACCCGCGACGGGAGCTTGGCGAGGCGCTGGATGTCCTGCAGGGAGACGGTGCGGCCATCCACCACGCCGACCTTGACCTTGAACGCCTCGGCCTCTTTCTGGAAATCCGTGATGACCCGGGCCGCCGCCACCGGGTCGGCCGAGAACACGAAGCCCGTGGGCCCCTTGAGTTGCTGATCCAGCCCCGCGAGCGATGCTTCCGCCAGCGCCCGCTGCGCCAGCGTGTTCTTCACCACCAGATACTCCAGGCCCGCCGCGCGGAGCCGCCGGCGGAACTCCGTCACCTGCTTCACCTTGAGCCCGGTGAAATCGGTGAGATAGACGTGCGGCAGCCGCGCCAGCCGGTCGCGTACCCCGGCCACGATGGCCGCTTTCTCGGTGCGGTTCATTTGTACCCCGCCGTGTCCACCGGCACGCCCGGCCCCATGGTGCTGGAGACCGTGAGCGACCGCAGGTACGTCCCCTTGGCGGCCGACGGCTTGGCCCGCATGACCGCCTCGACGAACGCGTTCAGATTGTCGTGCAGCTGGCCGGCGCTGAACGAGATCTTCCCGATGGGCCCGTGCAGGTTGCCGGTCTTGTCCACCCGGAACTCGATCTTGCCGGCCTTGATCTCCCGCACCGCGCGGGTGACGTCCATCGTCACCGTGCCCGACTTGGGGTTGGGCATCAGGCCCCGGGGCCCCAGCACCCGCCCCAGCTGGCCCACCTGCCCCATCACGTCGGGCGTGGCCACGATGACGTCCACATCCATCCAGCCGTCCTTGATCTTCTGGACGAACTCGACGCCCACGAAATCGGCGCCCGCGGTCTCGGCCTCCTTCACCTTCTCGCCCTGGGCGATGACCAGCACCCGCACCTTCTTGCCGATGCCGTGCGGCAGCACCACCGTGCCCCGCACGATCTGGTCGGCGTGGCGCGGGTCCACGCCCAGATTCATCGCGATGTCCACCGTCTCGTCGAACTTGGCGAACGCGGTCTGCTTGACCAGCTCGACCGCCGCCTGCGGCTGATAGCGCTGCGTCCGGTTCACGCGCGCGGCCGCCGTCCGGAAATTCTTGCCGGCGGGCATCAGTCCACCACCTCGAGGCCCATGGACCGCGCCGTCCCGGCGATGATCCGCATGGCCGCGTCGACGTCCGTGGCGTTCAGGTCCGGCATCTTCATCTCGGCGATCTTCCGGACCTGCGCCCGGGTCACCTTGCCCACCTTGTCCCGGTTGGGCGCCGCCGACCCCTTTTCGAGCCCCGCCTCCTTCTTGAGGAGCGCGGCGGCGGGCGGCGTCTTGGTGATGAAGGTGAAGCTCCGGTCGTGGTAGATGGTCACCTCGACCGGGATGGTCATGCCCCCCTGCCCCTGCGTCCGGGCGTTGAACTGCTTGCAGAACTCCATGATGTTGACACCCTGCGGACCCAACGCGGTGCCAACCGGAGGCGCCGGCGTCGCCGCGCCGGCCGTGACCTGCAACTTCACGAATCCAACCTGCCGTTTTGGTGCCATCGACTCCTCGCTCGCGCCGGGACCTCGCCGGTCCCCAGCTCCCACGTTGCCCCGTGGTCAGGGTGCTGCCTGCGAACCCGCTACGGGATCAGCCCGACATCCCGTCTTCTTCAGTGCCCTCTCAACTGGAGATAATCCAGCTCCACCGTGGTCGGCCGGCCGAAGAGGCTCACGCTCACCCGCACCTTGCCCTTGTCGGACAGCACTTCCTCCACCGTCCCGCTGAAGTCGGTGAAGGGGCCTTCGGTGATCTCGACCACCTGGCCGATGAGGAACGGGATCTCCTCGCGCTGCTCGCGCTCGGCCGCCGGCTCTTCGATGCCGAGCAGACGGTTGACCTCGTCTTGCCGCAGCGCCTGCGGCGTCCAGCCCTGCCCCACGAACTTGATGACGCCCTGGATGCTGTTGATGATGTGGAGCGACTGCTGATCCATCACCATCTCCACCAGGACATAGCCCGGAAACGTCTTCTGCTCCTTCGTTTCCTTCTTCCCGTTTCGGATGACGGTCTCCTGCCGCGTCGGAACCAGGGCCTGCCGGATGAGCCGCTCCTCGGCCGGCTTGGGGTCCTGGTCGATCCGCCGCTGGATCAGCGAGCGCACCTTGTTCTCGTGCCCGGCGGTGGTCTGGATTGCGTACCACCTCGACTCCATCGCCACCCCGATCACCGGAAGATCCGGCCCAGCAGGTCGATGAGCACCCGGGACGCGATCACGTCCATGATGCCGATGATGATGCCGATCACGACCACGAAGACGATGATGACGAGCGTCGTGCGCCGGAGCTCGTCCCGGGTCGGCCAGGTGATCTTGCGGACTTCGGCCCGCACCTCCCGGAGGTACGCCACGACGCCCTGCAGGTGCCCGCTCAGGCGGCGGGCCGGCCCGGGGCGTTCCTCGACGGTCGGTGTCGCCACGGGTGTCACCCTACTTCGATTCCTTGTGCGGCTTGTGCGCGCCGCAGCGGGGGCAGAACTTCTTCCACTCGACCCGCTCCGGATGCTTCCGACGGTTTTTGGTCGTGAAGTAGTTCCGGTTCTTGCACTCGGTGCACTCGAGGATGATGTTCTCGCGCGGCATGCCTGACTCCTACCGACTGTTCGCTCCTGCGCTGTTCAGAGCTCGCGATGGGGATTGAACCCATGGCCTCGTCCTTACCAAGGACGCGCTCTACCACTGAGCTACGCGAGCGTCAGAGCGGGCGACGGGACTCGAACCCGCGACCCTCAGCTTGGAAGGCTGATGCTCTACCAACTGAGCTACACCCGCAAAGCCGAGACGCCGAAACGCCCAGGCGCCCGAACGCCTGGGCATGGTCCTGCTATCCCGCCGAGTCGCCAAATCCGTCCAGTGGTGGGGGAAGGATTCGAACCTTCGTAGGCTGACGCCGGCAGATTTACAGTCTGCTCCCTTTGGCCACTCGGGCACCCCACCCTGCCCGCGCCGGTCCCGGACGACTGCGCCAACCCGCGGTGCGGCGGCGGACTGACCTCGCGTCGCGCCCTCTCGGTGGCCGACGCGCTCACTGGAGCTGACGAAGGGACTCGAACCCTTAACCTGCTGATTACAAATCAGCTGCTCTGCCAATTGAGCTACGCCAGCCTAGGGCCGTTTTTCGCGAGACTCGTAGGGTAACCAGCAACCGGAGGAGAGTCAACGCCCCGCTACTCGCCAACTTAGCCCGGCCGGAGGGGCGGGCGCTCAGGGGGCCCGGCCCACCCGCCACCGGGGGCCGGACGGAGTGTCCTCGAGCTCGATCCCGCGGCCGGCGAGCTGCTTCCGGATGGCGTCCGCCCGAGCGAAGTCCCGCGCCTGCCGAGCCGCCTGTCGCTCGGCCAGCAGTCCTTCTACCCATTGGGCCAGCCCGGGGTCGGCCTCGCCCCCTTGCGGGAGCACGTCGAGCACACCGAGGATCCGGTCGAGCTGGGTCAGCCCGGCCGCGGCCGCGGGGGCCGACCAGGCACCCTCATCGAGGGCCCGATTGGCCGCCTTGGCGAAGGTGAACAGCGCCGCAACTCCTTCCGGGGTATTGAGATCGTCATCCAGCGCGGCACTGAAGTCGCGCGCCAGCCTCTCCCCCTCGGGTGGCAGGAGACCCGGCGGACTCCCCCCGGCCACGCCTGCCAGCCGGCGCCGGAATTCCCCGAGCCGGCGCCCCCCTTCCACGGCGGCCCCCAAGGCGTCGTCGGCGTAGTTCAACTCCTTCCGGTAGTGGGTCTGGAGTGCCAGGAGCCGGAACGCCGCCGGATCAACCCCCTCCTCCCGCAGGTCCCGGGCGGTGAGGATGTTGCCGAAGCGCTTGGACATCTTGCTGCCGGACACGGTCAAAAACTCGGCGTGCAGCCAGACCCGGGCGAACGGCTCGCCGGTAGCCCCCTCCGACTGGGCGATCTCGTTCTCATGGTGGGGGAAGACGAGGTCCTTCCCGCCGGCGTGGATGTCCAGCGTCCGGATCCCGAACCGCCGGCCGATCTCCTCCAGCGCCATGGCCGAGCACTCGAGGTGCCAGCCCGGCCGACCCCGCCCGAACGGAGCGTCCCAGGCAGCCCCGACCGCCTCGTCGGCCGGCGACGCGGCTTTCCAGAGAGCGAAGTCCTGGGCCTCTTCCTTGGCGTACTCGTCGCTCGCGACCCGGGCCCCGGCTTTCAGCTCCCGGGTGTCCAGCCGAGAGAGCCTGCCGTACGTGGGGAAGGCGCGAACCGCGAAATACACCGACCGGTCGTCGCCCACATACGCCAGCTTCCGATCGAGCAGGCGCTGGACCAGCGCCACCATCGGCCCGATGTAGTCGGTCGCCCGGGGATAGACGTCCGCCGGTCGGATGCGGAGAAAGTCGCGGTCCTCGAAAAACGCCTGGGTGTACCGGTCGGTGAGCTGCCGGATGGTCGTGTTCGCCGCGTGGGCCGCCTTGATGATGCGATCGTCCACGTCGGTCAGGTTCATGAGGAAAAACACCTGGAACCCGGCGTACTCGAGGTAGCGCCGGAGCACGTCACCAAAGAGGAAGGTCCGGAAATTCCCCACGTGGGCGTAGTTCCACACCGTGGGACCGCAAACGTACAGCGTGACCCGGGGCGGGTTGAGCGGCTCGAAGGGCTCGACCTGGCGGGTCAGCGTGTTGAAGAGGCGGAGGCCGCTCACTTCCCGGTCTGGCTGTCGTCCTCCTCGACCAGCTCGGCCTCATGCACGTCCTCGGCCCCGCCCTTCCCGGCCGACAGCTGCTGGGGGCCGCCGGTCTGGCCGCTCGGCAGCATCCCCATCTTCTCCTTGAGCTCGGCCAGGCGCTGGTCGGCCGTGCCGTGGTACTCCAGGGCCTTGAACTCCTGCGCCAGGGTGTCGCCCGACAGCTCGCCCGCCAGCTCCGCCGCCGCGACCGCCTGCCGCTCCATGTCCTCGATCTTCTCTTCCATCCGCGCGAAGGTGTCGAAGGCGCTCTGGTCGCTCATGGAGGACATGGTGCGCTGGATGCGCTCCTGGGCCTCGGCGCGCTTCTGCCGCGCGATCAGGATGTTCTTCTTCCGCTTCAGCTCCTCGATGCGGTCGTTCATCTGGCGGAGCGAGCCCTTGAGGTTCTCGGTATCCGCCTTGTGCTTCACCCAGGTTTCGTGCAGCTGCTGGGCGTTCTGCATGTGCTCCGACTGCCGCAGCAACGCCTGCTTGGCCAGGTCGTCGCGGCCCTCGGTCACCGCCAGCATGGCGCGCCGCTCCCAGTCCTCCGCCTGCTTCTTCTCCTTCTCGACCTGCCCCTGCAGCTTCTTCTCATCGGCGATCGCCGCGGCCACGTCCTGCTTGGTCTTGGCCAGCTGGCTTCGGGCGTCGATCAGCGACTGCTCGAGCACCTTGGCGGGATCCTCCGCCCGCCCGATGAGCGCGTTGATGTTCGCCTTGATGACGGTCATCAACCGCTGAAAGATCCCCATGGCTACCTCACGCCTCCCGCGTGGGCCCTCGCGGTCCCACGCCTGGCTGACTGAGCGAGACGGCCCGGCCGGCCGAACGGCCGGCGGCTCCCCTCGCCCGCTCGAGCTTCAAGATCAACGCCCGCCGCCCTTTGCGCCACCATCAGGCCTCAGGCCCCCGGCATCCCGCCCTCGGCCGGCAGGGCGCCCTTCTCTCGCTGCTGGGCCAGCATCCGTTCCGCGAAGTCCAGACGCTCCTGCATTTCCGTCACGTCGTGGCGCAACGCCTCCATCTCATCCAGGACGGCCTGCTGGCCCGCCTCCAGCCGCTCGACCTGGTCGTCGGAAATACGGCCCCCGCCCTGGATCCGGGCGGCGATGGCCCGGCCGACCGGGGAGATGGCCAGCAGGAACATGGACCCACCCCCGAAAATGAAGATGATGGCGAGAATGCCTGTAATGTCCACTCAGTGCTCCCCGCCAAGCATCGGCCGCTGGGTGTGTTGCGCGAGCATCCGCTCGGCGAAGTCGAGCCGCTCTTCCAGCTCGGCCACCCGCTCGGGCAGCTCCTCCAGCGTCGCCACCTGGCGGCGCAGGTCCTCGATCTCCTCGCGGGCTCCCTCGGGCAGCGGCGTGCCATGGCGGCGGTCCATCCAGCGCACCGCCAGCCGGTAGACCCCCACCATGAACAGGGCACCGATCGCCATGCCCCCGAGGGGGATGAGGACGAAGACGTCGGGCACGTCAGCTCCCCGCGGGCGGGGTCCGCGGCTCGTGCCGCGCCAGGAGCCGCTCCGCGAAGTCCACGCGCTCCTCCAGCTCCATCAGCCGCCCTTCCAGCGCGGAGTCCGATCCGCCCTCCCGGAGCCGTTCCACCTCCGCCCGTAGGGCCCGGACTTCTTCCCGCAGGCCCCGCGGGTCGCCCCCGCCGGCCCGGGCGTGGGCGATTCCCCGCAGGCCCCACATGACGATGGCGATCAGTGGCACTAGGACCCAGACATCCATCTCACGTCCCCCCGCGGTCGATGCGCTCGGGCTCATTCCTGGTGGCCAGGACCCGCTCGGCGAAATCGAGCCGCTCCTGCAGCTCGGCCACTTCCGACCCCAGCTGGAGGACGGCGTGGCGCAGCTCCTGGATGACGGCCGCGTCCGGCTGCGGCGGGGTGTGCCATTTCCGGAGCAGGCCCCGGACGAACAGCCAGAGGATGGCGATCGAGCCGATCGTCGCCGCCACCAGCGCGACGGCGCCCGCCACCTCCATTGGCGTGGGGCCCGGCATGAAGATGTCCGGGGGCAGCGGCGGAATCGGGACGTCCTGCGTCATGGCTGACCTCGGTTCGCAGCACCCTTACGGGCGGCTGTTTCAAAAAGTGTCACACCCACCCTCCCCAATCTAAAGGAATGGGGGGTCAGTCCCGGAGGAGGGACGACAGGAATCGGCCGGTGTGGGAGCCCTCCTGCCGGGCCACGGCTTCCGGGGTTCCCTGGGCCACCACCCGTCCCCCGGCCGCCCCGCCCTCGGGGCCCAGATCGATCACCCAGTCGGCGGTTTTCACCACGTCCAGGTTGTGCTCGATCACCACCACCGTGTTGCCGCGGTCGACCAGCCGATGGAGCACGGTAAGCAGCAGCCGGACGTCCTCGAAGTGGAGGCCCGTGGTGGGCTCGTCCAGGATGTAGAGCGTCCGCCCGGTGTCGCGCTTGGCCAGTTCGGTGGCCAGTTTCACCCGCTGGGCCTCGCCGCCCGACAGGGTGGTGGCGCTCTGTCCCAGATGGATGTACCCCAGGCCGACGTCGTTCAGCACCTCGAGGCGCGCCCGGATCCGGGGCTGGCTCTCGAAGAACTCCAGGGCCTCGCCCACCGTCATGTCGAGCACGTCGGCGATGGACCGGCCCTTGTACCGCACGTCCAGGGTCTCGCGGTTGTATCGCCGCCCCTTGCAGACCTCGCAGGGCACGTACACGTCCGGCAGGAAGTGCATCTCGATCTTCACCAGCCCGTCGCCCTGGCACGACTCGCAACGCCCGCCTTTCACGTTGAACGAGAAGCGCCCCGGTCCGTACCCCCGGATCTTGGACTCCGCCAGCTGGGCGAAGAGGTCCCGAATGGGTGTGAACAGCGCGGTGTACGTGGCGGGGTTGGACCGCGGAGTGCGGCCGATGGGACTCTGGTCGATGGCCAGCACCTTGTCGAGCTGGTCCAGGCCCTCGATCCGGTCGTGCGCCCCCGGCAGGGTCCGGGCGCGGTAGAGGTGCCGCGCGAGCCCGTGGTAGAGAATGTCGGTGACCAGGGTCGATTTCCCCGACCCGGACACGCCGGTCACCGCGATGAACGTCCCCACCGGGAAGGCGACGTCCAGGTCCTGGAGATTGTGCTGGCGCGCGCCGATCACCCGGACCGCGCGCTCCGGGCTCGCGAACCGCCGGGCCGACGGCACCGGAATGCGCAGCTCCCCCCGGAGGTACCGTCCGGTGAGCGACGTGCGGTGGGCCGCGATGTCGTCCGGCGTGCCCACGGCCACCACCTCGCCGCCGAACCGGCCGGCCCGCGGCCCCAGGTCCACCACATAGTCGGCCGCCCGTATCGTCTCTTCGTCGTGCTCGACCACGAGCACCGTGTTGCCCAGGTCCCTGAGTCCGACCAGGGTGGTGAGCAGCCGGCCGGTGTCCCGGGGGTGGAGCCCGATGGAAGGCTCGTCCAGGATGTAGAGCACCCCTACCAGGCGGCTCCCGATCTGGGTCGCCAGGCGGATCCGCTGGGCTTCGCCGCCGGCGAGCGTCCCGGCGGCCCGGCCCAGGGTCAAGTAGTCGAGACCCACGTCCTCCAGGAACGCCAGCCGTTCGATCACCTCGCGCAGGATCGGACCCGCGATGTCCGGGTCGATGGTGCCGCCGGGCGCTCCGCGAAACGGTATGCTCCGGAAGAACGCCAGCGCCTCGGAGACCGGCCGGTCCACCACCGCGCCCAGGCTCTTTCCGTGCACCAGCACGCTCAGACTCTCGCGCTTCAGGCGGTGCCCCCCGCACGTGTCGCAGGGGATCTCGGTCATGTACTCCTCGAGCTGGACCCGGACCGCGTCGGACGTGGTTTCGCGGTAGCGCCGCTCCACGTTCTTGAGGATGCCCTCCCACGCGCTCTCGTAGGCGGCGCCCCCGGCCGCGAACTTGAGCTTGCGGTCGGGCACCCCGTCCAGCAGCACGGCCCGGGCGCGCTCGGGCAGGTCGCCCCAGGGACTCTCCAGCCGGAAGCGGAAGGTACTGGCGAGCGTGGGCAGCACGACCTTCCGGAGGTAGCCCGAGGGCTCCCCCCAGGGGAGCACCACGCCCTCCAGGATGGAGATCCGCGGGTCGCCCAGCACCAGCGCCGGGCTCACCTCGCGTCTCGTGCCCAGGCCTCCGCACGCAGGGCACGCCCCGTAGGGCGAGTTGAACGAGAACTGCCGCGGCTCGAGCTCGGCCAGGGAGTACCCGCACCGGGGACAGGCGAACCGCTCGGAGAAGACCGTGGCGGCCCCGCTGCGCACCACCTCGACCAGCCCGTCGGCCGCCTTGAGCGCGGTTTCGATCGAGTCGTGGAGCCGGGGGCGGTCCGGGGCCCGAACCGTCAGGCGATCCACGATGAGGCCGATCTCGTGGTTCACCCGGCGATTGAGGCGGGGGGGCGCCGTCAGGTCATGGACCTCGCCGTCCACTTTCACCCGCACGAACCCCTGGCGGCGGGCGCTCTCGAACAGCTCCCGGAATTCACCTTTGCGACCGCGGACCAGCGGGGCCACGATCTCGATCCGGGTGCCTTCGGGCCAGGCGAGCACGGTATCGGTGATCTGGGTCGCACTCTGGCGCTGGATCGGAGCGCCATCATTGGGACAGTGGGGGACCCCGACCCGGGCCCACAGGAGCCGCAGGTAGTCGTAGATCTCGGTGACGGTCCCCACGGTGGAGCGCGGGTTGTGGCCCGTGGTCTTCTGCTCGATGGAGATGGCCGGCGAGAGGCCTTCGATGGCGTCCACGTCGGGCTTTTCCATGAGCCCGAGGAACTGGCGGGCGTAGGCCGAAAGCGACTCCACGTATCGGCGTTGGCCTTCGGCGTAGATCGTGTCGAAGGCCAGCGACGACTTGCCGGACCCCGAGAGGCCCGTGATCACCGTCAGGCGATCGCGCGGGATCTCGACGGTGATGTTACGGAGGTTGTGGACGCGGGCGCCGCGGACGACGAGCCGTTCTCCGGGCATAGCCGGTGAACGTAGCCGGCGCCCGGCGCGCCGGTCAACCGGCGGACCCAGGCCGGGACCCGGGTGGCGCCTTGCGGACCGCCACGGGGGCGGGCTAGTTTGGCGTCCCCTCGCGCCTGGATCGAGTCGCGCATGCGCCAGCCTGACCCCGCCGAGACGCTGGTGGCACTGACGACGCTGGAGGACATGGCCCAGGCGCAGGAACTGGTCCGGCGACTGGTCGACGACCGGCTCATCGCGTGTGGCACCGTCCTGCCGGGCGCCACCTCGATCTACCGTTGGGAGGGCGCCGTGACGACGGCGAGCGAGACCGTGGTGCTGCTCAAGACCACTCGCGCCCGATGGGCCGGGTTGGTTGCCGCGGTCGAGCGTCATCATCCCTACAGCGTGCCGGAGCTCGTCGCCCTGCCAGTCGTGGCCGGGCTGGCCGATTACGTCGCCTGGGTCGCCTCGGAAACGGGGCCGGAGACCGTCCCATGACGCGGCGTCGCCATCAACGCCGTCGCTACCGCCGGGACCGGTACCTCACCCGGCCGGCGCCCTTCCCGGCGATCGCGCCGGACGGTGCGTTGCGCCCCCTGCCGTTCGAGATCGTGGAAGGGGAGCCGCCAGCGGAAGCACCCCCGGCCGGGGACGAATCCGTCCATGCCGCCGGCAACGGCACCGCCCGGCGGGAACCGTCGGCTCCGGCGGCGCCCGATGGCGCCAACGGGAACGGGGCCCACGGGCCGCGGCCTCCGGAGGCCACGCGCAGCGCGGCTATCTACCAGGAGTTGTTGGCCGCGGATCCCGGCCGGGTCGGGGCGCGGGGTCGGCTGGCCCTGTTCCTGGACCGGGTGGGCGAGCACGACACCGCGCTGGCCGAGCTGGACCTCTGCCTCCAGCGGGACCCGGACGACGTGTCCCTGCTGCTGGCCCGCGCCGCGGTCCGGGCCACCTTGAGCCGGCTCACCGAGGCGGAGGACGATGTGCGCCACGCCCTCCGCGCCGAGCCGGCCAGCGCCGACGCGCACGTCGCCCTGGGTGTGCTGCTGTCCCGAAAAGGGCTGTGGCGCGATGCCATTCCCCCGCTGCGCCGCGCGGTGGAGCTGGATCCCGGCCGGGCCGCCGCCTGGGATCAGCTGGGCGAAGCGCTCAACCACGTCGACGACCTGGACGGCGCGCTCCAGGCCTTCCATCGCTCCACCGAGCTTCGGCCCACCAACGCCCGCGCGCTGCGCGGCCTCGGCATCGTGTACGACCGGCTGAACCGGCCGGCCGAGGCGGCGCAGATGTACCGGCGCTCCCGGGAGCTCGCGGGCGCGTGATCCGCGTGGTGGTGGACGACCTCGCGTTCGTGGTCGCGGACGCGGTGGTCCGGCCCGCCACGACCCTCCTCGAGCCCACGACCCCGAGCCTCCGCCGCCTCGAGCAGGTGGGCGGCGCCGCATTCTGGGAAGGGCTGCGGATCGAACGGGAGCTGGCCGTGGGTTCGGCGGTGGTGACGGCGGCCGGCGATCTGGCGGCCGAGCTCGTCATCCACGCGATCATCCGCGGCTCGACCGAGCCCGTGTCGCGGGATTCCGTCCGCCGGGCCTTGACGGCGGTGCTCCAGCGCGCCACCGACTGGCAGCTCGCCCACCTGGCCATGCCCCTGCTGGGGATCGGCGCGGGCAACCTGTCGCTGGAAGACGCCGCCCAGGCGATGGCGGAGCCGCTGGCGGCCCTTCCCGGATTGGGCGGATTCCCCAGCGAGGTGACCGTGGTGGTGGAGACCGACGAGGAGCGCCGCCTGTGCGAGGCCGCGCTGGGGACCGGGCCGGCGTGAAGCGCAGGGCACTCGCCGTCGGGGTGATCCTCGTGTGGCTCGCGGCGATCGGCTGGCTGGTCCGCCGCGAGCTCTGGCGGACGCAGGCCGACGTCGTGGCCGAGGCCGCGATGAGCCTGCCGCCGAGCGCCCTGTACTTTACCATCTCGGTAGCCGGGGGGCAGATCGGCTACGCCTCGACCACGGTCGACACCCTGGGCGACACGCTCCGCGTGTCCGAGGTCGTGGTGCTCGAGGTTCCCGTGCCCGGCGACGTTCAGCGCACCGAAGCCCGGACCGACATCGCGCTGAGCCGCGCGCTTCGCCTGCGCGGGTTCACGTCCACGGTTCGGGGAGACGAAGCGCGGTTCGCCACCACGGGCGTGGTGGAGGGTGACTCCGTGCTGGTTCTCCGCATCGCCGGCGCGGGTGCTCCGGTCACGCGTCGCCTGCCGCTGACCCGGCCCGTCACGCTTCCCCAGCTGCTGCCCTTCACTGTGGCGCTGGGCCATCTCGCGCCCGGCCAGGTGCACGACGCCCGGCTCCTGGATCCCATCCTGCTGGACCTGCGGGACCTGTCGCTGACCGTATCGGCGGAATCCACCCTCATCGTGTCGGACAGCGCCGTATTCGATTCGACCGCGGGCCGGTTCGTGCCGGTCGCCTACGACACCCTCCGGGCCTGGGAGCTCCGCCCCGACGACCCCGGCGCCCAGCGGCTCTGGGTGGAGGACGACGGGCTGCCGGTGCTCGCGACCTGGGCCGGCGGCCTCCGGGTCGAGCGCGCCGCGTTCGAAATCGCCTACGAGAACTTCCGGCGATTGGGCGCGCGGTCCATGAGGGCGGCGGCGGCGGCGCCCGAGCCCCGGTTGGTACGGCGCACCGCGATCGCCGCCGGGGTGGGGCCCCCGGCGCCCGCCACCGCCCCGGCCCGGCTGACCGTGCGACTGGCGGGTCAGCCGCTCGACGGCCTGGCGCTCGGCGGCGGGCGCCAGCGGCTGGCGGGGGACACGGTCTTCATCACGCGCGAGGGGGCCCGCGAGCTGGATGCCGGGTACCGCCTGCCCACCGGCCGGCCGGCGCTCGCTCCTTTCGTGCGGGCCGAGCCGCTGCTCCAGAGCGACGACCCCCGGCTCCAGGCCCAGGCGCGGCAGATCATCGGGCGCGTGCGGCGGGCGGAGGGCGCGGCCGCCCGGCTCACCGAGTGGGTGCACCAGCACGTGCGCAACGAGGTGACGGCGAGCATCCCCAGCGCGCTCGACGTCCTCGACCTCCAACGCGGAGACGCCGGCGAGCACACGGTGCTGTTCGTGGCCCTGGCGCGCGCCGTGGGGCTTCCGGCCCGCAACGTGACCGGGCTCATGTACCTCGACGGCCGGTTCTACTATCATGCGTGGCCCGAGGTGTATCTCAACGGCTGGGTGGCCGTAGATCCCACCTTCGGCCAGTTCCCCGCGGACGCCGGCCACCTCCGGCTCTCGATCGGCGGGCTGGCGCGCCAGCTCGAGCTGGTGCGGTTGGTGGGCGGGCTCACGATCGAGGTACTGGCGACGGACCCCGGCGGATGATTCGACTCGAAGGGCTGACCAAGCGCTACGGTTCCTTCACCGCCGTGGACGGCATCGACCTGCACGTCCCGAAGGGGGACGTGTTCGGCTTTCTGGGCCCCAATGGGGCCGGCAAGACCACCACGCTCCGCATCATCGCCGGCATCCTCCGCCCGACCGCCGGCCGCGTCTGGCTCGGCGGCGTGGACCTGCTGGCCCAGCCGATGACGGCCAAGGCCCGCCTCGGCTTCATCCCCGACCGGCCGTTCGTGTACGAGAAGCTCACCGGGGGCGAGTTCCTGCGCTTCGTCGCCGGCCTGTACAACCAGGACGGCGCGGCGGTCGAGAAACGCATTGACGAGCTGCTCCACCTGTTCGAGCTCACCCAGTGGAAGGACGAGCTGGTGGAGTCCTACAGCCACGGCATGCGGCAGAAGCTCATCATCTCGAGCGCCCTGATTCACCGGCCCGAGATGATCGTGGTGGACGAGCCCATGGTGGGGCTCGACCCGCGGGGCGCGCGCCTGCTCAAGGACATCTTCCGGGCGTTCGTGGAACGCGGCGGGACGGTGCTGATGAGCACGCACACGCTGGAGGTGGCGCAGGCCATGTGCGATCGCATCGCCATCATCCAGCAGGGGAAGATCGTGGCCCAGGGCACCATGGCCCAGCTCCGGGAGCAGACCGCCGCGGGCGACGCCTCGCTCGAGGACCTGTTCCTCCGCCTCACGGGCGGCGCCACCGCCCGCGAGCTGGCCGCGATCCTGGAAGACTGATGGAAACCCTGGCCCACATCCTGGGTCCCAAATGGCGCACCGCCCGCGCGCGGTTCCGCCAGGAACGCCAGGCCGGCGGGCCCGGCAAGGCCGCGATCCTGGCGGTCACGGCCCTGGTGTTCTGGGGCGCGGTCTTCGGCGTGCTGTCGCGAGTCCTGGCCTACTTCCGCGGCGTGCAGGAGATCGGCCCGCTCCTGGCGGGCAAGCTGCTGGGGCTGGTGCTGCTCTCCTTCCTCTCCATCCTGCTGCTCTCCAACGTGGTCACCGCCCTGTCGTCGTTCTTCCTGGCCAAGGACCTGGACCTGTTGGCCGCGGCGCCGGTGGATTGGCTGCACATCTACCTCGCCAAGCTGGGCGAGACGATGCTGCACTCCTCGTGGATGGTGGCGGTGATGGCGGTCCCCATCTTCGCCGCCTACGGCGTGGTGTACGACGGCGGCTGGGCGTTCGCCCCGCTGGTCGTGGTGGCGTGCTTCCCCCTGCTGGCGCTGCCGGCCGTGGTCGGGAGCGCGGTCACGCTGGTGCTGGTGAACGTGTTCCCCGCCCGCCGCACGCGGGACCTGCTCACCGTGATCACGATCGCGGCGGCGGGCTTCCTGGTGCTGCTGGTGCGCGTGGTCCGACCGGAGCAGCTGGCGCGGCCCGAGGGCTTCCGCAACCTGCTGGACTTCATCACCGTGCTCCGGGCCCCGACGTCCCCGTTCCTGCCGAGCGAATGGGCGACGGACGCGGTGATGGGGTACCTGGTGGGCCCGTTCGACGCCCTGCCCCTGCTCCTGCTCTGGAGCACGGCCGCCGCCTTCGTCGTGTTCGGGGCGGCGCTCCACCGGCGCCTCTATCCCGCGGGCTTCACCAAGGCGCAGGAGGCGGCGATGCGGTTCGTCCATGGAGGGCTGTGGCAGCGGGCTCTGGCGCCGCTGGCCCGGTTCCTGTCCGTCTCCAAGCGGGAGTTCATCATCAAGGACGTGAAGCTCTTCTTCCGGGACACCACGCAGTGGAGCCAGCTCATCCTGCTGGGCGTGCTGGTGGTGATCTATCTGTTCAACATCCGGGCGCTGCCCCTCTTCACCGGGGAACGGGTGCCCTTCTACTTCGTGACCCTGGTGGCGTTCCTGAATCTCGGCCTGGCGGGCTTCGTGCTGGCCTCCATCGCCGCGCGGTTCATCTTCCCGGCCGTCTCGCTCGAGGGGCGCCAGATGTGGCTGCTGCGCTCGAGCCCGCTCGATCTCCGGGCGCTGCTCTGGTCGAAGTACTGGACCGGCACGGTGCCGCTCCTGGCGCTCGCGCTCCTCATCACGGTATTCACCAACGTGCTGCTCCGGGCCACCGGCTTTATGATGGCGGTGAGCGTCGGGACGATCGTGGTGCTCACGCTGGCGATTGGGGCGCTGGCGCTGGGATTCGGCGCGCTCTTTCCGCAGTTCGAGACCGAGAACGCGGCGCAAATCCCCACGTCGTTCGGCGGCCTGGTATTCATGATGACCACCACCGGCCTGCTGGCCCTGGTGATCGTGATGGAGGCGGCGCCGGTGTACCAGTACCTCCAGGCCGCCTCGCGCCAGGAGGACGTGCGGGTCGGCTGGTCCATGATCGCGGCGTTCGCGGCCGTGCTGCTGGTCTGCGCTCTGGCGACGGTGCTCCCCCTGCGCATCGGATTGAAAAGGATGGAGGAGTTCGAGTTCTAGACGGTTGGCGGTTGGCGGTTGGCGGTTAGCGGTCGTGGCTTCCCCGCCCACCGCTAACCGCTAACCGCTAACCCGCGAACCGCCTACTCGATTCTATACG
>Ga0210377_10000684_pt1 | contig 32301 bp, 24 predicted proteins | sample PLM4_65_b1redo_FD_155480 | JGI IMG/M metagenome (GOLD analysis project Ga0210377, IMG submission 155480) | Groundwater sediment microbial communities from an aquifer in East River, Colorado, USA - PLM4_65_b1 redo | ecosystem: Environmental > Terrestrial > Soil > Riparian zone | place: USA: East... | reverse complement strand
AAACACGGATTTACAGCAGTCCCTGCTCATACTGAGCTAACCAACCTGACAAAGGAATGACCAGACAGCATGTGCGGTATCGTCGGCATTTTTGACTGCAACGGAAAGGGCGAAGTCGACCAGACGTTGCTAGCACGCATGAATCAGACCCAGTTCCATCGCGGGCCGGATGAAGGCGGCTTGCACACCGAACCCGGCGTAGGCCTGGGCCATCGGCGCTTGTCCATCATCGACCTCTCCTCCGGCCATCAGCCCTTGTTCAACGAAGATGGCAGCGTCGTAGTGATATTCAATGGCGAAATCTACAACTTCGTCGACCTGATTCCCGAGTTGCAAGCGCTTGGCCACATCTTTCGCACGCGCTGCGACACTGAAGTCATCGTCCACGCCTGGGAGCAATGGGGCGAAGCTTGTGTCGACCGCTTTCGCGGGATGTTCGCGTTTGCTTTGTGGGATCGTAACCATGAGACGCTGTTTCTGGCGCGCGACCGTATGGGCGTGAAACCGTTGTATTACGGATTCGCACAGGACGGGATGCTGATTTTCGGTTCAGAGCTCAAGTCGTTGACTGCCTATCCGGCCTGCGGGCGCGAGATTGATCCGTGCGCCATTGAAGAATATTTTGCCTACGGCTATGTTGCCGAGCCGCGCACGATTTATAAGGATGCCTACAAGCTTTCCCCAGGCCACACCCTTACGATAAAGCGCGGCCAGCCCCTGATGCTGCCGCGCGAATACTGGGATGTTCCGTTTCAACCCATAGCCGCGATCCCGGAACAGGAAGCGCAAGAAGAGCTGCTGCGCCTGCTGCGCGAATCGATCAAGATCCGTCTGGTATCCGAAGTACCGCTGGGCGCATTCCTTTCCGGCGGCGTGGATTCGAGCGCGGTGGTGGCAATGATGGCAGCCTTATCGAACGAGCCGGTGAACACCTGCTCCATATCCTTCGGCGATCCGGCATTCAATGAATCCGAATACGCCGGGCAAGTCGCAACAAGATATAAAACCAACCACCGCGTTGAGCAAGTCGATCCGGATGATTTCGATCTTATCGACAAACTGGCGTCGATTTACGATGAACCGTATGCGGATAGTTCGGCGATACCAACCTATCGTGTGTGCGAACTGGCACGCAAGACTGTTACAGTCGTATTGTCCGGAGATGGCGGCGACGAGAGTTTTGCCGGCTACCGGCGCTATCGCTGGCACCTGAATGAGGAACGCATGCGCAGCCTCGTTCCGACATCACTACGCCGCCCCTTGTTCGGCATGCTTGGCCGCGTTTATCCCAAAGCAGATTGGGCGCCGAAAATCTTCCGCGCCAAAGCCACGCTCGAAGGCATGGCGCGCGACTCTGTCGAAGGCTATTTCCACAGCATCTCGCTGTTGAGCAACGACATGCGCGATCGCTTGTTCAGCCCAAGTTTCAGGCGCGAGCTTCAAGGTTATCGTGCGGTAGAAGTGATGCAGCGGCACGATACTCACTCGCCCACACGCGAACCGCTCGCGCGCGTGCAATACCTCGACATCAAAACTTATCTGGTCGGCGACATCCTCACCAAAGTCGATCGCGCCAGCATGGCGCATGCCCTCGAAGTGCGCGAGCCTTTGCTCGACCACAAGCTGGTGGAATGGGCATCCTGCATACAGCCATCGCTCAAACTGAATGGACGGGAGGGTAAATATATTTTCAAAAAAGCCATGGAGCCCTACCTGCCCGACAATATTCTCTACCGCAAAAAAATGGGCTTCGCCGTGCCCTTGGCCAGTTGGTTCCGCGGCCCTCTGAAAGAGAAAGTGCGCAACGCCGTGCTCGGCCCGGTGCTGGCTCAGACCGGCTACTTCAATGCCGACTGTCTGCGTGAATTGGTGGAACAGCATCAATCCGGCTTGCGCGATAACAGCACACCGCTGTGGACGCTGCTGATGTTTGAATCATTTCTTCGCCTGAATCATGAAAACCACAAAGGGATGGTTTGAGATGATGGCCTGGTTTATGCGCTGCTTACCACGAGATGCACTTTGGCTTACCCCTCTATTTGGTGCAGCCTTTGTGATGCTAGCAACCGCACCCCATGCGGGTAATTTCTGGTGGAGTGATGCGCCACGTCACGCTCTCAACGGCGTGTTCCTGATGGACATGATTAGGGATTTCCCGCTTGTTGATCCCGTTGGATATGCGAAAAATTACTATGCGCAGTATCCAGCATTGTCCATTCTGTTTTACCCGCCTTTTTTTCCCCTGGCTGCGGCCCCTATTTATGCTGTATTTGGCGTGTCCCATCTAAGTGCGCAATTAGCTGTCAGCTTGTTTTGGATCATACTGGTTCTTGGCGCATTTCGATTGGCACAGCGGTTTCTGCCAGCAGCGCATGCATTTGCCGCTGTTCTACTATTCATGAGTCTCCACGAAGTGTCGTTTTGGGGGCGTCAAGTCATGCTGGAAATCCCGGTATACGCGAGCATGGTCTGGGCGACGGTGATGTTTTTAAGATATCTGGATACACAACGGCCGCGTTATCTGTATGGAACGGCCTTGTTTATGGTCTGCGCACTGTATACCAAACAAACAGCGATATTCCTTGTTTTGGCAATGGGCCTGCTAATGCTGATTAATCTCGATAGGGGTGCTCTTCGGAATAAGCACTTGTGGATTGGGTGCACTTTGGCGGTGCTAATGCTGCTTCCACTGGCCGCTATGACTGCCAAGTTCGGCCAAGTTAATGTGAGCGCCACAGCAGGCGAAACTGGCAACGAACTGACCAGAATGAGCATCGCGGCCTGGGTCTACTATGCTCGGCAACTTCCTGGCCAAATCGGCTGGCCTAGCCTTGTATTGGCTTTGTCCTATTTCGTAGCGCGCTGGATTCGACCGAATTGGCGCCTGTCGTCGGCGGAGCGCCTCCTTATCTTGTGGTTCGTGGCCGGCTATATATTTTTCTCGCTTGTCGCTCTAAAGGAGCCACGGCACAGCTTGCTCATATTGTTGCCGTTACCGATGTTGGCTGTTGCGGCGCTTTACAGAATGCTTCCCATGGTCCCCGCGATCATTGCATCGATTGGTCTGGCGATTGGCAGCTTTGCATATACCATGTTCGCCGACGAAGTGCCCTTCATTAATGGTTATAGCGAGGCGGCATCCTATATTGCTGAACATGCGCCCAAAGACAGCCTAGTGATGTTCTCAGGCTACCGTGATGGTTCCTTTATCTTCAACATGCGCACTCACGAGGAAAGGCGAGATATTGGTGTGCTGAGATCGGACAAACTGCTACTCAAAGTTAAGATAAAGCGGGAACTTGGCGTGGAGCAACGGCAGGTTGAGTTGGACGAAGTGGCAAAAATGCTCAACCAGTACGGAGTGAGCTATGTCGTTAACCAGCCTAATTTTTGGGATGACCTGGAGGTTATGCGCATGTTCCAAGAGCTATTGCATACATCCCAATTTATTAAGGTTGGCGAAGTGCGGATTACAGGGAATGTTCCGCATACGGATAAAACACTCGAAATATATCAAAATTTGCAATATACGCCGAGCTCGAAAGAGCGCCCGCGTTTGGAGCTTTTGATCATTGATCAGATTATTTGACTATGTCAGGCTTGGCGTTGCGCAATCTCATCTTAATCGGGAAACAGTTTTCGCTTTTCATGGGGGTAGGCGACATCAGAACTGTGGCGCTTTGCCTCCTATTCGTTGGGCTAATGTGGCTTTTACACGAAGCAATGCATTTGCACTATTTTATGAACCAGGTCGGAACTACAAGGGTGGTGTTGATTTGGAATTTTCTGGAGAACCGTTTTTGGACGTTTGGGAGGTGAGATGGGGGAGACGGACAGTGGCACAATAGGCGTATCTCCATCAGGAAGACGCTATGTTATATCGGTAGTTGCACCTGCCTACAACGAAGAAGAAGTTCTACCGGAATTCCATAAGCGCTTGACCACCGTTTTTGAAGAGATCGACTGTGATCTGGAGGTGGTTTACGTCAACGATGGAAGTAACGATCAAACTCTAGTAACGATGCAGAACTTGCGAGAGCACGATGCGGGGGTAACCATTGTTGACTTGAGTCGCAATTTTGGCAAGGAGATTGCCATGACTGCTGGCCTCGATCACGCTTGTGGTGATGCCGTGGTGGTTATTGATACCGACTTGCAGGATCCTCCAGAATTAATCCATGAATTCCTTAAATATTGGAAGGAAGACTATGACGTTGTATATGCCCAGCGTGTTGCCAGAGATGGGGAGACATGGATCAAAAAGGTCACGGCCGCGGCATTCTATCGCGTAATCCAACGGGTAAGCCGTGTACAGATTCCTGCTGATACCGGAGATTTCCGGCTCCTTGGCCGTAGAACGGTAGACGCGCTAAAACGATTGCGCGAACAACACCGCTTCATGAAGGGACTGTTCGCCTGGATAGGTTTCCCCCAAAAGGCAGTTCTCTACCGCCGCGATTCCCGATTCGCGGGTGAAACAAATTGGAACTATTGGAAGTTATGGAATTTCGCCCTAGAAGGAATCACATCTTTTACTATTGCACCGCTAAAAATAGCAACTTACCTAGGGTCGCTGATTGCCCTTGGGGCCTTTTTCTATGCAGGTGTGGTCGTCTACAAGACAGTCCTGTTTGGCGACCCTGTGCGCGGTTACCCGTCTCTCATGGTTGTGGTGCTATTCCTGGGCGGTCTTCAACTGGCGAGTCTCGGGATCATAGGCGAGTACCTAGGCCGAATGTTTGAAGAGTCCAAGGCGCGGCCCTTGTATTTGCTCAAGGGGCTTGACCTTTCCGAGCCCGCAACACACAAGAAAGGCCAGACCAAGCCTGCCAAAGCTGCTTAACTTCCTTTCCATGCGCATACTTCACGTCCTCGACCATTCCATCCCTCTGCATTCCGGCTATACCTTTCGCAGCGCGGCGATCCTGCGTGAGCAGCGTGCGCTGGGCTGGGAGACTTACCATGTCACCGGTCCCCGTCAGATCAAATGCACGGTAGCGGAAGAATACGTGGACGGGCTGCACTTCTACCGTACCGTCCAGCCCACGGGGCTGATGAGCAGACTGCCGGCGCTGAACCAATTGGCCGATATGCTGGCGCTGGAGCGGCGTTTGGATGAAGTGCTGGACCAGATACAGCCCGACATCGTGCATGTGCACTCGCCAGTACTGAATGCCATTCCCGCGCTGCGCACGGCACACCGCCGCGGCATTCCAGTGGTGTATGAGGTACGCGCTTTTTGGGAGGATGCCGCGGTGGACCATGGCTCCACGCGCGAAGATAGCCCGCGTTACCGGCTCACACGCTCGCTGGAAACTTACGCCTTCAAGCACGTCGATGCCGTCACCACGATTTGCGAAGGTCTGCGCGCCGATATCGTCGCGCGCGGCATCCCCTTGGATAAGGTGACGGTGATTCCCAACGCAGTCGATATCGAAAAATTTTCCATCGGCGGTACACCGGATGAAGCGTTGAAAGCGCAGCTCGGTTTGGCCGGTGCGTGCGTGCTGGGCTTTATCGGCTCATTCTATGCTTATGAAGGCCTTGGTTTGCTGTTAACCACATTGCCGCGCATTCTCGATCAAGCGCCGGATGTGCGCGTTTTGCTGGTGGGCGGCGGGCCACAAGAAGAGTCACTGAAACGGCAAGCTCGCCAACTCGGCATCGCAGACAAGGTTGTGTTTACCGGTCGTGTGCCACACAGCGAAGTGAACCGCTATTACTATCTGGTGGACGTACTAGTTTATCCGCGCCACTCAATGCGTCTCACTGAATTGGTCACGCCGTTGAAGCCGCTGGAAGCGATGGCGCAGGGCCGTTTGTTAGTAGCATCCGATGTGGGCGGACACAGAGAACTGATACGTGATGGCAAGACAGGTGTGCTGTTCAGAGCCGAGTCTCCTCAAGACTTGGCGAGCAAAGTACTCGATTTGCTTAGCTCACCCGAGCGCTGGCCTGAGATGAAAGCTGCCGGGCGGCGCTTTGTCGAGACTGAACGCAACTGGAAAGTGTCCGTGGCGCGCTACCGCGACGTTTACAATCGCTTGACCAGCAAAGCTACAGGGTAACGGATATGCAAATTCAAGAATATAAGATTGCCCTTATCGGACCGTTGCCGCCACCTTCGGGCGGCATGGCCAACCAGACCCGGCAACTGGCTGTGTTACTGGAGAAAGAAGGGGTCAGCGTGGAGCTTGTTCAAGTGAACGCACCCTATCGGCCGCGCTGGATCGGACACATCAAAGGACTGCGTGCTGTATTCCGCCTGCTGCCGTACTTGTTTCATTTATGGCGCGCCGCAGGCAGAGCCGATTTGCTTCACGTCATGGCCAACTCGGGCTGGTCATGGCACTTGTTCGCCGCACCGGCAGTGTGGATTGCAAAGCTGCGCGGCAAGGCGGTGGTGGTAAATTACCGCGGTGGCGAGGCAGATGATTTTTTCACTCGCGCTATTGCACAGGTACAGCCGACACTGAGGCGAGTCGATATGATCATCGTGCCTTCAGGATTCCTGGAAAAAGTATTCGCGAATCGAAATTTCATTACCCGCATAGTGCCCAATATTGTGGATTTAAGCCGCTTCATGCCAGACCATACGCGCAAACGGAACCTTGCGGTACCGCATATCGTGGTGGCGCGCAATCTGGAGCCGTTATACGACAACACCTCTGCACTGAAGGCATTCCGCATTGTGCGTGAAGCCATTCCAGGCGCGCGTTTGACTATCGCGGGTTCCGGCCCGGAGCGTGTGAAACTGGAAGCGATGGCAAAGCAACTGGGCATGGCGGATGCTGTGGTGTTTGCCGGTCGATTAGATAACGAGCGCATGCCCGAACTTTATCGCGAGGCAGATATCGCGCTTAACCCCAGCCTGGCAGACAATATGCCGATCTCAGTTTTGGAGGCATTGGCAAGCGGGGTGCCGGTGGTCAGCACCAATGTGGGAGGTGTTCCTTTTCTGGTTGAAGATGGAAAGACCGCGCTGCTGGTGCCGCCGAAAGACCCGGAGCGGATGGCCGAGGCCATGCTGCGTGTGTTAAGTGATGAGTCTTTGCGAGAACGCTTGGTTCAATCCGGTCTGAATCACGCGCGCAGATATTCTTGGGATAGCGTGCGGAATGAGCTCTTTTTGGCATACCAGTTGGCACTGGATGGGACGAGGTTGGCAGTTACCCGGGAGGGAAGATAACCATGGCCGATCTCTATACCCGCTTGGTTGCGCATACACTGTTTCCGCTGCATGAACGGCTAAAACATCACACAACGGTCGCGGTGCGAAGGGAGATGGAGCTATCCCAGTGGTGGCAGCCTGAGCAGCTGCATGAATTGCAAGTCAGGCGCTTGCGTGCACTGTTGATGAGCGCAAACGAGCACGTTCCCTACTACCGCGATTTGTTTAAACAACTGCGCTTCGATCCTATGCGCGTTGATAGTTTAGATGTGCTGCGCAAGCTGCCGTTCTTGACCAAGAGAGACATTCGCGCTAACACCGAACGACTCAAAGCGAAGAATGCGCAAGGATTGGTACGCTTCAATACCGGCGGCTCCAGCGGCGAGCCGTTGATTTTTTTCATCGGTAACGAGCGTATTTCCCACGATGTCGCGGCCAAATGGCGTGCCACTCGCTGGTGGGGTGTGGATATCGGCGACCCGGAAATCGTGGTGTGGGGCTCGCCGATCGAACTTGGCACCCAGGACCGCATTCGGCAATGGCGCGATAAACTGCTGCGCACAAAATTGCTGCCTGCATTTGAAATGTCGTCGCAGAATCTTGATGATTTCGTGGCCGAAATTCGCGGCATTCGTCCCAGGATGCTGTTCGGCTATCCATCCGCCCTCGCCCATATCGCCGCGCATGCCGAGACGAACGGCATCAGGATGGATGATCTGGGTATCCGCGTTGCCTTCGTCACCTCAGAGAAGCTATATGACCATCAACGCAATATTATCGGGCGGGTATTTGGCTGCTACGTAGCCAACGGTTACGGCGGACGCGATGCGGGCTTCATCGCGCACGAGTGCCCGAAAGGCAGCATGCATCTTACTGCCGAGGACATCATCGTTGAAATCGTGGACGAAGCCGGAAATTCTCTGCCTCATGGCGAAGCCGGAGAAATTATCACAACGCATCTTGCGACCCGCGACTTTCCATTTATTCGTTATCGTACCGGTGACGTCGGCGTGCTGGGCGATCGACTCTGCACCTGTGGCCGCGGGCTGCCTTTGCTCAAGGATATTCAGGGGCGCACCACGGACTTCGTCGTTGCGCAGGACGGCACGGTGATGCACGGGCTGGCATTGGTCTATGTGGTTCGCGATTTACCGGGAGTGAAGGAATTTAAGATCGTTCAGGAAAGCCTGGATCTCACCCGGATATTATTAGTGACAGATGAGGTTTTTCAGCCAGAATGTGAGCAAACGATCATGGCTGGTTTCAAGCGCCGTCTTGGGGCCGGGGTCGACATTGAAATCGAACACGTAGCGGTAATTTCCAAGGAAGCTTCGGGCAAGTTTCGATATATCGTCAGTAAAGTGGCGTCCAGTAGTCTAAGGAACTCAGCATGAGAGATATTTTTGTCACCGCTGTGGTGTTTGGTGTCCTGCTGATGGTGTTCAAGCATCCTCACTACGGAATCTACCTGTGGTCATGGCTCAGCTACATGAACCCCCACAAGCTGGCGTGGGGGTTCGCGACCAATTTTGCATTCGCACTCATGACTGCAGTGGTCACCATGACGGCATATCTATTTTCGAAAGAACCCAAGCGCATACCATGGACTCCGGAAACCATCCTGTTGATCTTCTTTCTTGGCTGGGTGACGTTTACCACTTTCTTCGCGTTTTACCCGCAACTAGCGTGGGAGCAGTGGGATAAGGTCTTGAAGATACAGATCATGACGCTGCTGACAGCGATGTTGATAACGGACCGAAAACGCTTGGAGGGTTTGGTGTGGGTGATCGCGCTCTCTCTTGCATTTTATGGTGTCAAAGGAGGGATTTTTACGATTTTGCAGGGTGGTATGTACCACGTTCAGGGGCCGGCAACCACTTTCATTGCCGGCAACAACGAGATCGGGTTGGCAATGATCATGACGGTGCCATTACTTCGCTACCTGCACTTGCAGACACAGAACAAACTAATTCGGTGGGGACTAGCGGCCACTATGGTATTGACCGGGCTGGCCGCAATCGGGACACAATCACGCGGCGCCTTGTTGGCTGCAGCAGCCATGGGCAGCCTGCTCTGGTTAAAAAGCCGCAACAAAGTGAGCACCGCGATCTATATCATCGCTGCGACCGGATTGATCGCCGCAATCATGCCCCAACAATATTGGGACCGCATGAACACCATCAAGACCTACGAGCAGGATCTCTCTGCAATGGGACGCATCAATGCCTGGCATGTCGCCTTTAACGTGGCTAAGGAGCGCATCACCGGCGGGGGATTCGAAACCTTCCAAGCCCCGACTTTCCGCCAGTACGCCCCTGAGCCAGAAAACGTACACGACGTGCATAGCATCTACTTCGAGGTAATGGGCGAGCATGGCTTTGTTGGCTTTGGCTTGTTCGTGCTCATTGGTCTTCTGGCATGGCGGACGGGGAGCAAGGCAATCCGGGAATGCCAAAAGGATCCGAACCGAAAGTGGGCATCCGACTTGGCGGCAATGACTCAGGTGAGTATGATCGGCTATGCGACGGGAGGCGCGTTTCTTGGTCTCGCGTATTTCGATTACTACTACCATTTGGTCATTATTCAGGTGCTGACATACCAGATCGCGGTCAAGAACACCTGGGGTACGCTGGAGCAGGGTAAACCTGCCGAATTCAACGCAGTTCAGGCTACGCCCCGGGAGCGTCTTGCTCATAAGCAACGCATGCGCCTACCATAAGGGAACCTTTAAAAACCTGTCGTTCCCGCGAAGGCGGGAATTAGAGGGTTTGATCGATCTATTTGAAACTGACTCTATAGTTCGACGCCCCCTGACGCTGCTGTAGCCACTGCTCCAACATCATCAGCACCCAGATCATCACCCCGTAATAAGAGGCATGACCAACGCGGTGCTGATCCAGCAGTCGGTCTATGTACATTGGCTGAATAATACCGCGCTTGCGTAGCGCGCTGAGGCTGTCGTTTGCCAATTCCCTTAATTCGGGATGAGTCTGCATCCACAGCCCAAACGGCAAACCGAAACCATGCTTGCTTTTGTCGATGATTTCGCGCGGCAGGAAATCGTTCAGCGCTTGCTTGAAGAAGTGCCGCAGACGTTGCCCGCGCACTTTTTCATCAGGTGTAAGCTCGGCCGAAAATTCCACAAGCGCCTCGTCCAGCAATGGGTAACGCACCGCCACGCCGGCAAGTTCGCAGGCGCGAGAAACTTTGCGCAGATCGTTATCGGCAAGCGTGAATTTGAGATCGAGGTACAGCATGCGGTTAATGAATGAATTTGATTCAGTCCGATCGTAAACCTCGCGCAACAAAGCTTCGGGCTGGCCTATTTGTATTTGAGCCAGAAAATCCGGTGTCAGGATTTGATCCAACGGTTCGCGGCGCAGAAAGTTGTATGTCTCGAGCCGTTCCGGCAGCGGTATGCGCGCCTGGGCGACATAACTTTTGGCTTTGCGCAGCAGCCCCACTTCCGGCAGCGCGCTGCTCAGCGGTTCGATCAAGTTATGCCGCGCCCATGCTGGCAACTGCCAGTAAAGCTCAAATACTTTTTGTTTTGCATAGCGGGCATTGCCTCCGAAGATTTCATCGCCGCCGTCACCTGCAAGCATGACGTTGATCCCCGCATCATGCGCGAGCTTTGCGCAATAATATGCGGGTATTGCCGATGCGTTGCCGAATGGCTCGTCATAAGTGGCGGCAATCTTGGGGATAGCAGCAACTACATCCGCCGGCGTCAAATAATATTCGTGAGGCCGGGTGCCGAAGTGGCGCGACGCGAGGCGTGCATATTCCATCTCGTCGTATCCATCGGCATCGAAACCGATCGAAAATGTGTCAACCGGCCGCCCCAGGCTTTGTGTGAGAAACCCAGTAACTGTTGAGCTATCTGTGCCGCCGGACAGGAATGTTCCCACTTGTGAAGAAGCCGCCGTCGTGCGCACTGCATCGGCAAGCAACGATTTGAAGCGGCTTGCCTTCTCCCTAGGGCTACTACCATCGTCAACGTCCCGATAAACCAATTTCCAGTAAAATTTTCGCTCCAGTCGGCCTTGGCTCCAAACAACGCATTCGCCTGGAAGGAGTTTTTTCACGCCAGAAAAAATGCTGCCCGGGCTCGGCACCATGTGGAAGAAAAGATAGTTAAAAAGACCCTGCGGGCTAAGCGCATGATCGACGTCGGGATGCGCTGCCACCGCTCGCGCGTCTGATGCAAACACAATCCCCTTCGCGGTCTGGGCGAATGCGAGGGTCTGAATGCCCAGACGATCAGTCGCCAGCAACGCGACCTGATCCTGCGTATCCACAAGCGCCAGTGCGAACGGACCGTGCAGGCGTTCCAGGAAACTCGGGCCGTAAGTGCGATAAGCTTCGATGATGCTCGCCGCCAAGCCGGTTTGGTCTGCCCGCAGCTGAAATTCAGGAATTTCCCAGCGCGCCTGTCCTACCAGCGCTGCGATGACAGACCCTGCGCTATGCACGCTCACCGGGTCGTACGTTTGCCATGCTGCAACTGCGGCTGGCGGGTTCGATACGCCAATATTGAGCGCGGTTTCTACATGCGCGGCCTGCGCCATGAAATCAAGGGTTTCTGCAGCAGCAACGTTTGCCGCGCAGTCGACCCAACCAAGCAATCCACTCATCAGGAGGTCACCTATATAAATTCAACGGCGTCATTCCCGCGAAAGCGGGAATCCATTCAAAGATATAATCCCCTTGAATAACAAGGACAAACCCCGATAATATGTTAAATAAAACCGCTGGAGTCCCTAAATTCACAAACCAAGTGCAACACCCTATGCTGGTACAGGAGGTGTTGCGATGGGACAAAAGTATACGCAATTGGGGGTGGAGGAGCGGTGCGAGATTGCCCGTCGGTGCCAAGCCGGGGAATCGATCCGGCAAATCGCGGCAAGTCTGGATCGCGCGCCATCAAGCATTGCTCGGGAACTGAAACGTAATGACTCATCACAAGGCTATATGCCGACATATGCTCAGCAGCAGGCGCAGACGCGGCGCTGGACGGGGAGTAAGTTGCTGCGCGATCCGGCTTTGCAGGCCGACGTGTTGAGCCGGTTGGCGGCGGGCGCTTCGCCGCAAGCGGTGGCTGGCCGGCTCAAGCGCGAACGCGGGCAGACGGTGATCAGCCATGAAACCATTTACCGTTTCATTGCAGCCCAGATTGCGCGTACCAAGGATTACAGCTGGCGCCATTACCTGCCGCAGGCCAAGAGTAAGCGAGGGTGGCGCGGAAACAAAGGCGGGTCTCCGGTCGAGCACATCCGGCAACGCGTCTCCATTGCAACGCGCCCCGCCCATGTCGAGACGCGCAAGCAGGCCGGCCATTGGGCCGATCTGATTCTGTTCTCGCGTTACGGGCAGGCCGTGCTCGCCGTGCATGAACGCCGCTCGCGGCTGACAGTGATCGTGCGTCAGCCGAGCAAGGCTGCTGCGCCGCTGGCCGACACCTTGACCGCAATGCTCGCGCCGCTGCCAGCGCGCTTGCGGCGTACGCTTACCTTTGATAATGGTACCGAGTTTGCCCATCACTACATGCTCCATAAACCACTCAACATGAAAACCTTCTTTTGCGATCCGCATGCGCCCTGGCAAAAAGGCGGTGTCGAGAATGCCATCGGCAGACTGCGGCGTGACCTGCCACGTAAAACCGACCTCGACACCCTCAGCCCAGACGACCTGTTGCAGATTGCGCGGCGTTATAATCACGTCCCGCGTAAGTGTCTTGGCTATCAGACACCCGCTGAGGTTTTCTCTAATCTGTTGCACTTCAAATGTGAATCCACCGTCACGCTTTCGCGGGAATGACAGATTTTTTAAGGTTACCATCAGAGTGTGTTCCCCTTGCTTACCGTTCCTCTCCTAAAGGCGAGGCGTTTACTGGTCCCCGATGGGGACTCTAAAAACAGTATTTGCAGGCAAAAAAACTTCGTCTCCGCGCCATAAACAGCCACTCGCATTTAACAGGCTGAAAATACTTCGGAAACTAGAACGGGATAGCGTACCCCATTCTATCCATCGTCTCAGCACATACTTCCTTGAAAACATGGCGTTGCTCGGTCGTCCAGTTCTCGTAGGCGGGGCCACGCTGACTCATGACATCCTTCACATCAACATTTTCAGAGGTGACCACGTTTGCCAGGGGATGCACCTGGTGGGTGCTGGTGAACTCGGCCGGCCTTGGGTCGTATTCGATTTCAATGTGTTCGCAAATTTTTTTGAACACTGCTTGGGGATCATCAATCAAGTCTTCATGCTTGATGGTAACGGCACTTTCATGTTCCAACAGGTAGGAAAACTGATTGCCGCTGCGAGCCCATTCTTCGCATTGCCTTCGGAAATCCAAATCCCGGAAGCCGTGAAATTGCGTACGGGAATGCACAACTTCAATCCCATTGCGGCGTATCAGGATAAATTTCGCACTGGGGTAAAGCTTAATTAAACCCTTTGCCACATTTTCGTTCGGAAAGGTTTTGGCACACCAGAATTTCTTGGCAACCGGATTGAATTCGCGGCGCACCATATCTTGCAGCATCCGTATCAAGCCATAACTTTTTCCGAACACACTCTCATAACCTAGACGTCGAAGATTCTCATAAATATAACTGTGACTAACCTTGAGAGAATTTTTGTAGTAACTGATCTCACGTTCCGGAGCGTATTCCAAATCATGAACCATACCGCCGATATCCGTGATAAACGGAGCCTCTCCCTTGAAACTGTAAATCAATTTATGTTTTCCGAGAGCCTGGACCAGGACACTGGTTCCCGATCGACTGCCTCCCACGACAAAAATGGGTTTATTGATGATCTTTGATGAGAGAATTTTCCCAATTATGCTTAGCACCGTTCAGCACCTGTATGTTTTGAAGTAATCCACGGGATTCATGATTCAGGGCATTTTCAACAACTGCTTATACACACTCTCAATGTGGCGGACATGCTCTTCAACAGAAAATACCTGCAACGCATGGATGCGCGCCGACTGTCCCATATTTTTGCGCAGAGCCGAATCGCGGTACAAGGTACGAATTTTTCCGGCAAGATCTTGCGCATCCCCCGGCTTGAATAGCAGCCCAGTCTTGCCGTTTTCGATCATTTCAACGGCACCACCATGATCCGGGGCTATTAAGGGCCGCGCCATCGTCATGGCTTCGATAATCATTGTACCGAGAGGCTCTGGGGAAGTGGAAGCAGAAAGGACGACATCCAAGCCATTGTAAGCCGCAGCCATGTCACTCACATGTCCGGTAAACACTATCCGCCCCTTCAATCCGGGCTGCTCTGCGACTTTTCTCAATTCCGCTTCATAGTTCCGGCATTCCTCCGGCGTACCTCCTACCAGCACAAAAATGGCATCGGGCATTTCTTGTAGCAATTGTCTCGCAGCCTCGACAAACAACATCTGGCCTTTCCATGGAATCAGTAGGCCCACCAACCCCACGACAAACGCATCCTCCGGGATTTGGTGTTGCCTGCGAAACGCTCGGCCATCGGCTGCCACATTGAGCTTTTGAAGCTCAATGCCATCGTAGATATAGGTGCGTTTTTCAGCCGGCACACCTAAGCGTCCAATACTGTCCGAAACCCAGCGGGACACGGCTATGAAATAGTCTGGCATTTTGAAAAGAGATTGCATCAGCATCGAACCTTGTTGATTCCCGCGGACATGTGCAACGACGGGAACACCCAGTAATTTTCCTGCCAGAACCGCGGCACGGTTGCACAATGGCTCATTATTGACATGGATCAGGTCGGGTTTAAACCGATGGACTACCCACAGCGTTTGGACAAAAGCCGGAAAAAAATTGGCTACATCATCCAGCCTGGCAAGAAACTGGCTGGTCAGCCAGCGCAGGCCAGGCAATGCATCAGGCCATCGCACCGCCTGCAACTTGCGCTTCATGGACACCACATCCAGTCGCCGGTCGGGGATATGCTTCCAAATCGCTTCCGCTGCTATTTCCCGATATTGCGGGCTGGTGAGCCCAGTGATAACCATAGGCTCATATTTGCTCCGATCCAAGTTGCGCACCAAATGGCGAAGACAAATAATGGCACCACCGTAGCCGATTCCGTTTTCAACGTAGAGAACACGAATTTTCTCGTTTGTTTGCATAGAATGAATTAGTTTTCCAAAAACTGTTTAGCCTTCCTTGCTTTGTGTACCAACGACGCAGGCAGCCGACTCGCAGCTGCGTACACCGCTGTTCTGAGCGAAGGTTTTGCAGACAGGCTTTGGTCGAATGCGATTCGGGCAGCATCAAATTCATTGGCTGTAAAATGCCAATAGCCAAGATCAAACAAAGCACGCGCCACGAATACATCCGGGACGGCTCCTTGTGCGCGAAGTTCGGCGCCGCATGCGACTCGGAGGTGCTGCATCACTTTTACCAAATCGCGCAGCATGGGCGCAGTCGCTTGTGTGGCGTTCAAGCCATGCTGACGCCGTAGCATGTGCACGCGCGGTAGGCAAACGATTGGTGCACGGGCTGCGATTCTTGCCCAGAGCTCCAAATCTTCTCCATAACGAATGTCGGGCTGAAATCCTCCAAGCTCCACCAACAAATTCCTTTTCACAATTACCGTGCCAGTGGGAATAAAGTTTTTCTCGGTCAGTCTGCGCACTGCTTGGGGAACCGGCGCACCATTCAATGTCTGAAAAAATGATAACAAGCCGTGTGCTGCAAGGACAGATGGCCTGATAATTCCGCCCCCCGTGTCGATTTCCGCCATATCCGACGCCACCAGTCCAACGTCAGGATTTGCATGAAACACCGCCAGTTGTTCAGCGATTTTGTCCACCGTCCATACATCATCAGCGTCAAGAAACGCGACCAATGACCCCGATGCCATAGCTATGCCACGATTCCTCGCCGTCGAAGGCCCCGCATTTTGCTGACGAACATACTTGATGTCTTGTCCCCGACTGGCAACGACTTGCTCAGTATCGTCTGTTGACCCATCATCGACAATGATTATTTCATGTACGGGGGGCATCTGTTTTTGCACACTTTCAACGGCCTCAGGCAAAAAACGAGCCGCGTTGTATGCAGGAATAACGACGCTCACCCGCATGCCAATATGCGAACCATGCATTTCGTCAACCGGGAACATCATGACTCCCTCGATGCACGCCAGTATCCTCGGCCAGCCATTGATCCATCAAAGCACTCATTTCAGTCATCGCCTCGGGATAAAGGGCTGACACGTCATTCAGGCATGTCGGATCGCTATCCAGGTCGAACAGCTTGCGAGAAACTCCATCGCGCATAGGGAGATGAACAAGTTTCCAGCGGTCGGTACGCACCATGCGATCCTTGGCGGTAATGATCAAATCTCGAAAATCCGATTTGATTGCCATCGTCCCGTCCCGCTTATCCGGTATCCCCAGCAACTCCGGCAGATCGGGGTAAGTGATATGGTCTTCTTCAAGACTCGGGACACGGGTTACCCAAATACCGGTTTCGGTATAAGCTGCAAGTTCCGGGTCATTGATCTCGCCGTCGATACATTGCTTCAGCGAAACTCCCTGCATTTCTTTGGGTATTGGCAACCCCACCAGATCCAGAAGAGTGGGGGCCAAATCGATGCTGCGCACCGTATGGCTAATCGTGTGACTATCCAGCCGGCGCGGATCGGCGATTATCATTGGTATTCGCGAGCTATCGTCGACAACCACACTATTGCCTTGGCCCCAGGTTCCCCGCTCAAAAAAATCCATGCCATGGTCGCTGTAGATCACCACAATGGTGTTGTCAGTAAGGCCACACTGGTCAAGGTGATCGAGAGTACGCGCGACCTCGTCATCGAAATTTCGTACACAGCTGTCATACAAATTCAGGATTTGTTCCAGATCAAAAAACTCCTTCCCTTGTTTTTGGCGCTGAATCACTTCAAAAGGCTCATTGAGACCGCTCATGACAAATTTTGAGGCTCCAGAATACGATTTGGAAGCATATTGCGTGTAATAGGGGTATTCGGAACCGAAAGGCGCATGGGTGGCAGACATGAACACGTTCAAAAAAAATGGATCCCCCTCCCGGGAACACCTGCTGATAGCGCCGCGCGTACGCCTGCCCAACTCAGATGTCATCGGAACACCCGCAAGATAATAGAGCTCTGGCAAAAGGTGGCGTCCGAAATCGTTGTGGGTGAACAGCGACATGAACAAGCGAATATCCTTCGGTCCCTGACGGATAAGATACCGGATATTCCACTGATCCTGCGGCAGATCGACTTCACTAAACCCGAATGGAAACTTGCCTAGATCCGAACCGCACCAGTCACTAATGGCGATAGTGCGATAACCGTGAGCCTGTAGCACATGAGGGAGCAGCGCGCGACCTAAATCGGATTCATCGACGGTGGAAAAATTATCTCGAATGCCATGGCTATGAGGCCACCGGCCGCTCAACAACGAAGCAAGGCTCGGAGCCGTGCGCGCGCAGGGCACGAAGCACTGCTGCAATAATACACCACGATTAGCCAATGCATCGAGTGTGGGAGTCAAGTTGCGTGCATTGCCATTCACTCCCAGACGATCGGAACGCAAAGAATCGGCTCCGATCATTAAAATGTTTGGCCTATCCGCAGGCCGCTCTGCACGAATGGGCTGCGGCTCTTTTCTCGTCCGCCATAAAATGGCGGAAATTAAAAATGCCGCTGCCGCCGCAAGCAGCCCCAGTGCATATTCTGTCTGGCTTTGCAGCCATAATCGCACCCCGCCCGCAATTGCAAAACCGGTGAACACAAACAATAAAGTGTAATTGGCACCCTCGATACGGCTTGGGGTTAACTTTGCCCATAACGGATAAAAACGGCTCATCCGGTAGTTCGAAGAAGCCTCTATGCTGCCTGGGATATACAAGAGATGGCGGCAAAATTGCAAGGTCGTTGCTAGCACAACCCCCAACAAGCCAAAACCAGCCGCAATCCCGCGATGTAAGGGAAATTCGAGGGCCGCTGCCAGGGAAAAATAGAAGGTGACGCCCGCCAGCGCCATAACCAGACACAGCGCGAAGGCCCAAAAACCAAGGCGACACAAGGCATATAAAGAATACAGCAGGTAGTAACGCAATATCTCCGACTTGAGTTGGGGACCGGTTCGCGAAAAACTCAGCGCCGATTTGACCATCAAACCGGCCAAGCACAGAGCGGCAACACCGGCCGCAACGGGCAGCCCCACCGTCACCAGCGGACTGGCCCACCATGCCGCCAAGCTGCCAAGCACTGCAAGTACAGCTACCCCCGTCCATACATGAAAACCAACGCTTCCCGAATTTGATCGAGATGATCGTACAGAAGCATTTACCTCAAACAGCCCTCTAGTCTCACCAAGAGCGGCAGCCGTTCGAATCATGTAGAACCGTCGCCGATCCGTCCCAAATGAAAATAAAGCGCTAATGCCATAGGTTGCTATCTTCCGCCATACATAGGCGGGCATCTTGCCCGTACCCGTCCCAAGGCGCACTGCCGCGAATGTACGCTGATACGCAAAACGCATGAGAAAGCCCAACTTCAATCGTGCTGGATCTACATAGTGAAATTGCACCACATCAGGACTGTACAGAATACGTTCCCCCAAGCTCAGTGCTTTTAATATGAAGGCAGCATCCTCCCCTCCGCCAAGATTGTGCCCTTGGGGCCCAAGGTCAGTGGAGAATTCACCGACCCTGTCAAATACTCCGTGACGCATGAACAGGTTGCCGCCTGGGGGGTATTCGTCTTCGGATATAAAACGAGCAATTAGCCCTGGCTCGTAGTGTGGAATAGGCTGCGGATAAACTTTGTATGGGCCATGATGCATCCAGGAAGGCTCTGTACCATCCCAGTCTGGCAGCAATCTGCCACAAAACATGGAGGCATCCTGATTGCAGTCAGCCAAATTACACAGATTGACAAAAAAATCTATTGCAACTCTTTGGTCGTCGTCGATCAATGCAACCAAATCTCCCTCTGTGCGCTTAATTGCGCTGTTGAGGGCACAGGATTTTCCAGGTACTGGCTCAACGAACCACTTAAGTGGCAGCCATCCTTTATCGACTACTTGATCTATGTAGTCATCAAGCAGCTGATGAGTCTCATCTGTGCATGCATTGGCGGCAACCAGGATTCCGACGTCCCAATCCGCTGGCCGGTTGGCCGAATTGATGGAATGCAGCAGTTGTTCCAGCAACTGCCAACGGTTGTGTGTGCATACAAGGATGGTAAGGCGCTTCATATTTATAGAGCCATCACCCCCGCCCAATCTGAGCTACTGCGGCTTACTATCTGAATCAGTACAAAACCGACACCATGGATTGGTTGGGGAACCTATTGGTGTGCTTCTCGATGGGTTGTTTGCCGCCTGATCTTTCGCAGTTTGGTTACCGTTAGGAGGGGTTGGGGAGTCACCCGCGGGCACTTGGGTTACAGCCGGAAATTCGGCTCCTGTTTGTGCGGGATTCTCACTAGCTTGCGGATTAGATGCTTCCTTTTTCTCATAGGGCTCGGGATAAGGCTGTATTCCGCCCAGATCGTCATAAATTTTTTGCAGATATTTCGAATCCGGAAGATGGCGTAAACCTTCCACAGCATAATCCAGAGCCTTGTCCCGAACGTTCAAACCACGGTAGAAGTCAATGAGTGCAAGATATGCATGAAGTAATTTTGGATTCAGTTCGAGCGCTTTAAATATGTCAGCAGTCCCCTCTTGCGTACGCTTCAGCAACATGAATGCTTTGCCTCGTGTGAGGTAGATATCTGGCAGTAGACTAAAGCTGGGTGATGATTTATCGATCATATAACCCATTTCACCGACCACTCTGCCCAATTTGAATTGGGCGTTATCGTGATTCCGATAATAACGGTTCAGAAAATTGAGGCCGGCGCAATAATGATGAATGTGCATATAATCATGACCTAGCGTTTGTTTCCAAACCTCCTCGTGTTGGCGCTCGAATTTGGCTCTGCAATAAGGGGGCAAGCTATTCAGTTCTTGTGCCGTCGGAATCCAGGGTTCCAGGGCCACAGCTTGCTTAGGGGTAAGCAGCAACACGACGATGGCGAATATGTTGAGCACCGCATAGCGGCGCAAATGCACAGCGTTCATTTGCCTATACATGGGGTGCAGCAAAAAATGCACATTTGTAGCATCCATCTTCATTCCTTTATAGTGCTTTGACCCAGACGTATTGCAGGAGAGATGCAACATCTGCAAATACTAAAATGGGCCAAACATGTTATTCCATTTGCTCAGAAAAGCATTGTGGAACCGATAGGCAGCCCTCAATGGCAAGGGGACTGGCACGGCATCGGTTTCCAAAACGTAACCGCATTCACGTAGCGTATTACCCACAGCGCTTTCAAAGACAGCTATCTGCCCATGTGTCATTTCTTTGCGCCATTTTTCCTTGTTGTCGCTTTGGACTGGCTGCATCAGCAGAGGTGTTTTGCCAGTTTCACTAGATTTCTCATAGTTCAACAAGGCAGGAGAAAAATCCTCCTTCAGAAACGCGCATATGCGACGCATGGTTCCTTCCTGATTCGTGAGAATGTCTTCGTAGTGTATTTCCATATATGAATCGGCCTTCAACTGCAAACCCTGCGCCCGCCCCAATGCAACGTATATCTCCCAATACTTGGCGGCAAAATAAATATTATAAACCCGAAAATCATGACGCCGTTCGAATAGTGATAACGCCACATCCCTTCCATCCCGGATCAAATGGATGAACTGAGCATCAGGAAACCATTCTTTCAACTTAACAATGTGCAGCACATAATAAGGGGTCTTGTCACCCCAACGCACCTTGCCCTCGCCACGGGCATTTTTCTCGAACAGGCCGGCGATAATCGCAGGCATGGTGCAACGCCCCTCGCGGTTAAGTTCTTCTGCCAGGGTCGCAGCATCAAACTTCATGCCGTGCAGGTCGGTATCCAGAAAATCTGCGCTTTGGCGGTACATTGCGTCAAGCACGGCACGCACATTTTCCACGCGCGACAGATCGCCATATTTTTCCGCATTGCGATAGAGCGGAATGAAGAAATGTGATTCTCCAGTGGGCAAAGAAAGGCGCGGATGAGAACGCATCATGTATTGCAGCAGCGTCGTGCCGGAGCGGGGTGCACCGACGATAAAAATTGGTCCGTTATGTTGTTTAGTTGGATTCATGTATGCGGCAAAAAAACCTCTCTCAATATCCAACCATTGGAGTTACAGCGGCCTATGTGCGAAAAAGATGCTGCAATCGCACCAGCGCACTCGACACGCCATTGTATTCAGCTTCATGATTCACGGCCTAGCGCCCATCCAGAAATATAGCCAACAAAATAGGCGACATTCATTTCCTTGCGCAACGTAGCGTTGCGGCCACCACTGCGCCACGCCACAAACGTATTCAAAATCGCACGCCAAAGTTGAGGGTACAAATAGAAAGGGGGGATGCTGGAACGCCTGCCCCGTGCTCGGAGCCCCTCCATCCTTCCCTCGCGATAATGCAGATCAAGAAAATATTGGCGCCGCAATTTGCCTACTTGAATGCGATGATTTATTACAGCCTCTGGCGCCCACCATACTTGGCAACCCGCATCCAGCAGGCGACGGTATATCTCCGTATCTTCCCCGCCGGTATTATCGGTGCCCCTGCGGCCGAGGCCGGCATCAAACAAACCGATTTTATCGAATACTTTTTTTTTGAATCCGAAATTGCCGCCGAAGATCGGCGTCTTGGGATCGGTAAGCTGGCGCTTCGGCCCACCATGGTCAAGCTTCCCGAGAAACCCCAACAACTCATCCGACAACCAGGGCGGGCGGCTGCCATCCTCGAACATCACCTCAATGCGTCCACCCAATGCATCGGGGTGGTCACTCTGAATGGCATTCTCATGTGCGCGCAACCATTCCGGGTCAGGTGTTTCATCGTCGTCGATAAAAATAATGTATTCGCCCCTCGCTTCCGCAACGGCACGGTTTCTGGCATTGGAAAGCCCTAACTTTTCTTCCCGCACCATGCGAACCACTGGGCCAGGGAAGCGCCAAGATTTATCCGCCAGTATTGCAGCAGTGTCATCCGTACTCGCATTGTCGATCACCAGGAATTCCCATGGTTGCTCGGGCGGAATCAAACCGGCCAAATCCCGTAGCGTGCGAGCAAGGCGTGGGGCATGGTTGTGTGTACAAAGCGCAACCGTATAGGCGATATCAGCCGTATTCATAGATCGTTCACTTTCTGTAACCACCCCACAACACTAACCACCTAATATTCTCCCCACGATCTGCTTCCCATAGTAGCGCGCCATCTTGCCCCAAGATCCGTCATTGGTCCCGAATTTGACTTTCCTGAGCAAGTTAGCCGCCGTATCCGTCCCAAAAACATCAAGACGCCGTATTTCCATCAGCGATTGTCCCGGCCGATTGAATCCAGGCTGCACGGAAAAGCCCGCTTCATAGCCTACTTCTTGCGCTATCTGCAACACCCGGTCATTGAACAGTCCATATGGGTATGCCACATAAGGCGACGGGCCTCCCAACAAACCTTCTAGTTCTGTTCGCGAACCCCCTAATTCCATACGCAACAGATCGTCCGGCAGCGCGGAAAGATCCGCATGGGTTCGGGAGTGAGAATGGAATGAAAAACCCTGGCCTCGCATCGCCTCAATTTCTGCTTGCCCAAGCAAAGGATATGACTTCCCGGAAGGATTCTCCTTTTCGCACCAAACATCCCGCTTCCCTATCAGGGCAGTTACCAGGAACACTGTCGCCGGCCAACCGAGCTCTGCCAAGACGGGCGCCGCATGCTCATACACGCTCAGGAAACCGTCATCGAATGTCAGCAAAAAGCTCCCCGAAGGAAGCGTCTGATGCCCTTGCATCCACGCCACAAATTCAGCAATGCCGCACGGCCGCATTCCCGCATCCCGCAATACGTTCATATGCGCAGAAAAGCGCTCCGTGGCCACACAGTACTTCGCCTCCCAGTCGTTGCTCGCTGCTCCAACGCGGTGGTACATGAGCACGACAACTCGATTCGCATTCTCAGGGCTAATTGCTGTCATTGCCGCCTCTCAAATAGCTGAATAAGCTTGCGATGAATAGACAAGGGAAGAAGCGAGGAAAGCATATATCGCCAATCCTTTGGCGCGCCATAAGCGGACCGCATAACCCTGCGGAATATTGCTCGCGCTGGCACCAAATCTCTCCGCCAATAGTAGGCATATCCGCGATCAAGCAGAGTACCGTAAATCAAACGGCGCGCCTTTTTTCGGCCCAACGCATGAACTGCCTCAGGATGAACCGATAAGAAATGTCGCTGAACCTCAGTTGTGACCAACGCCACCTGGACTTTGGACCTCGTTGCTTGTTGACCGCCATGGTGATGATAATACGCGAGAACTTCAGGTACTCGCACAACAGGGTGGCTCACGGCGATTTCCAGCCACAAGAGAAAATCCTCGCCAATTGCAAAACGGGGATTAAACCCACCCGCCTTGCGAATAAATTCACTACGGGTCAGCGCGGCGTGGATCGGCCAACGATTCTCCATCAACAAAAGTTCCGGTTTTTCCGGCGTTTCGTAATCAGGGGGAATAAAAGGCTCGCCTTGCCTGCCATCTACCCCAAGATTCTGCCAGCCACAATAAGCTAGAGCCGCATCGGGATTGAGTTCAAGTGAGGTTACCATCCGCTCAAGAAACGATGCTTCCCACGTATCATCGCTATCAAGAAAAGCAATGTATTCTCCCTTGACGTTGCTGATTCCATTATTTCTGGCTCGACTAACGCCCGAGTGCGGCTGAGAAAATACTTTTATTCGCTGATCGTCAAATGAGCTCAGCACCTTAAAACTGCCATCCACAGACCCATCGTCTATCACAATCAATTCAAAATTCTTATGCGTTTGATCCAATACACTCAATACGCTTTTTGCGACATGAGCAGCACCATTGTGGCATGGCATGACAATTGAAATGAGCGGGGTTTTGGGCACTTGTTTTTCTGTTTATAGAGCTGGATGGATAAGGGGTTGTCACGGTTATGAGAGCAGTTCGATTCGTTGTGCAGATATTTTTTGATAATGCCGCTCAAAGTTTATCAGCGTAAAGGTTCTTTTCGAATATGACGGGTGTTGCATTGTTAATTTTTAAGTATCTCCGAATCTGATTGTTGTCGGCAACGATGTATTCAAAGATTCCTCGCCTTGCTTCTTAACGCTTAACGGATTGGTGGCTATGATAGGAGTATCATTTCCATCCTGGACTCCTAAAGTGAACAATGATACATCAGCTTGTTTCACAAAGTGAAAGAGGGCATCATGGAATCGTTGCATTGTGCAGCCGCAGCTTTGCTTTCCAGCGTTGCTGTTCTCCTAGCATTGATGTGATCGGCAGATAGAGAAAGCATAGCGCATACACCAAGCACCCCGTAATACTCATCAGCACGATATAGATGAAATCGCTGGCGTGCAAACTAGAGGGTAATGCGTGGTTAACCAAAAACAGGGTGCCTGCCAGAATAGTATTCAGTATCGCTGCAGGAATCAAAGCACGGGCATAGTCCAACCATCTTGCTTTCAGGCAGCGTATTGCGAGCCAAAGCATGTGTAGCGCGGTGTATATGGATGCACCAACAATGCCGTAAGCAACACCTTCTATGCCATAAGGTAACCCAATTATTACGGCAAGGCTGGTGATGATGAGGGTAGAAAATTGCACTGGTAATTCGCGCCCCAGCCAACTCATTGCGGCAAGAACCGCACCCGACAAGTTTTCCATCAGCCAGAATGGCCAAGCAAGCGTTAGTATGAGGAGGGGCACCGCAGCCTCAGTCCATTTGGGTCCGTAAATACCATTGATAAGTGGTTCGGCCAACCAGAAAAGCCCAACATAAAATGGCGTGGCATAGACTGCGACCAGCGAGGTGCTCCGGAAAAAGAGATAGCGGCATTTATCCAGATTGTCCTGTTCGGTGGCCATGGCTCGGAACAGCACTTGATAAACTGACCCAGTAATGAAGTCAAAGGGCATTTTGGCCAGGCTTTCGCCCTTGTTATACAACCCAACGCTGGCCGTGCCGAATGTGCGAGAAAGGATGAAAACACTGGCCTGCATTCGCAGGTACACCAGAATGCCGGTAGCAGAAAATAGCAAACCATAGCGCGCAATATCCCGCCCCCGCCGCAAATCAAGCGACCACGCAGGTCGCCATTTGGCCAGATGACTAAGAAGGACAACACTGGTGGCAGAGCCGGCTATGCCGCCGAAAATCAGGCTCCATACTCCATAGCCGGCATAGGCCATGCCGATGCTTACTGCGCTGGAGATTAGCAGTGTGGTGATACCGACGCCGGTTTGCGCTTTGAAGCGCATCTCCCGATACAGGATGCTGCGGGGTAGGCTGGCGAATGGGCGTAAAATAAAAGACAGTGCGGCAACGCGTAACAAATCGGTATACAGGGGCGTGTCATACCACTTGGCGAACCAGGGGGCGGTAAAAAAGAAAATGGCATAGATCAGGCTGCCGATGATGATTTGTAGGGTGAATACTATTTCGTAATCCTGTTTTGTCGCTTCCTTGGCGCGCACGAGTGCCTGCGCCATGCCCCCTCCCGCGATGAGTCCGGCGAAACCGGTAAAAACCGAGATAGTGACCAGCATGCCAAAATCCGAGGGAGCCAGCAATCGGGCAAGCACGATGCCAAACAAAAAAGTTAGTACCTGGCTGCCTGTATTGCCAATGAACAGCCAAGCGGCGCCGTGGCGGATGCTTTGGCCGAGAGTCATAGCTTGGTGTTTAGGTTTGTACGTCTTTGACGTTGTTCCCACTGCCAGGCATGGAGGATGATGGTCTCAAGCTCCGGATAATGCGGCACCCAGCCCAACTCCTGCTTTGCTGTTTGCGCATCCGCTACCAGGCGGGCTGGGTCACCCGCACGCCGTAGGCTATCCTTGACCGGGATGGGCTTGCCCGTAATGCGGGCAGCCATGTCTATCACTTCTTGCACGGAGAAGCCGTTACCGTTACCCAAATTGTAGGCAGCGCTACCGGCTCCATTTAGCAGTCGCTCCAATGCCAAGCGGTGAGCTTCGCACAAGTCCGCCACATGCACGTAGTCGCGAATGCACGTGCCGTCCGGTGTGTCGTAATCGCGCCCGAATACTTGCACATTTTCCCGCCGCCCCGATGCAGCCTGCAGTACCAGCGGGATGAGGTGGGTTTCCGGTTCGTGGCGCTCACCCAACCGCCCCTCGGGGTCGGCGCCGGCTGCATTGAAGTAGCGCAGGCTGACAGACCTTAATCCATAGGCCAAGTCATAGTCCGCCAGGATTTGCTCCACCATCCATTTGGTGCGTCCGTAGGGATTGAGAGGCAGCTTAGGGTGATCTTCGTCAATGGGCACTCGGATTGGCTCGCCATATACTGCAGCGCTTGAAGAGAAGATGAATTTATTGACACCATGGATCCGCATGGTGTCAAGCAAGTTCAGGGTATTGGTGACGTTGTTGGCATAGTATTTAGCTGGTTCGCGCACCGACTCCACCACCTGGATAAAAGAAGCAAAATGCATCACCGCATCGATAGACTGCCCGGAGAAAAGCCGTTCGAGCTGCCCGCGGTCGGCTAGGTCTGCCTCGATGAATTCCCCTCCCACCACTGCATCCCGATAGCCAGTTGACAAATTATCAAGCGTGACAACATGGTACCCCTCGCCCAACAGAGCCTTTACCATGTGGGAACCAATGTACCCCGCGCCGCCCACTACCAGGATCGTATGAGTCAATGCCATCGCTGCTCCCGTATAAGTAATCTCTATCTGACTAGAGTAGTCATCGATCAGATTGACATCGATTCCAAGTGTTTCGATAAAGCGATTATAGCGATAGTCAGCGTAAAACTGGCATCAAACACTTTAGGCCCAACAGACATGGGTTGATTGCGTATTCGCCAGGAAAACACCGGCACGGTTGTTGAACGGTACGCTCAATCTCGATGAACTTGCTGATTGAATTCAGATCTCCAGCAAAAGTATCACCAAAAGATATTACGAAATGAAAAATGTATTAGACCAACTCTGACCTAACACATTGAATTGATAGTACGCACGAAGAGATAAAAACGTGGCACCGGGAACGAAAGTATTGCAGCCTAATTTGCATTTTACATCCGGTGAACGCCCCAATCGGTCATTCAAGCTGTTAAACAGCATATCCGGAAATCCGCTGAGACTGATGGCATAGGACAAACACCGATGGCATTATCCAAGTTCATCCTATTCATAATTCATCGATTCGCCGATATCAAATCTTGGCCGTACGATCATAATTTCAAATAGACGAAACTTACTTGATTCAGAAGCAACAGGTGTCAGAGCGCTTGGGGTATGTTTGCAGGAATTGTAGCGGCGTTAGATTCTGAATTCGCTTTGCTTTGCCCAAGCGGTCTGATTGTAGTGATAACCATGATTGTTATAAAGGAGATTGACATGAATGCGCCAATGACAAGCAAACTATCGGTAAGGGAACATGTTTCCAAGGAAAAGCTGATGGAAGATATGAGGATGGTGGTGGCTGATGCCGAGGAGCTGCTGAAGGCAACCACCAACCAGGCTGGAGAGCAAATCGCGGCTGCGCGTAACAAGGCAAGCGATTCGTTGCGATTAGTCAAGACCCGTTTGGCCGATGCTCAAACGTCGGCAGTAGAGAGGATCAAGGTGGCCGCACAGAAGCCCGACAATTATGTGCATGAGAAGCCTTGGCAGTCCGTGGGCATTGCAGCAACGGTTGGCATCTTGATCGGTGTGTTGATTGGGCGTCATTAACTTCTTATGCAGTTGCCGGATCAACCAGCCGGATGAAAAAAAGTAGGCCTACTCCTCGATTGGAATAGGCCTCTTTTGAATGTGGTGCGCCCGGAGCGATTCGAACGCCCGACCCCTTGGTTCGTAGCCAAGTACTCTATCCAGCTGAGCTACGGGCGCGCACTATAGTTACCTTGGCGGAGAGGGAGGGATTCGAACCCTCGATACAAGTTTAAGCTCGTATGCGCCCTTAGCAGGGGCGTGCCTTCGACCTCTCGGCCACCTCTCCGAAGGCGGCGCATGATAGAGTAACCCACCTCAAAGGTCAAACGACTTGTTTGCCTTTCAACCCTCAGGCGTCTTCCTGATCGAGATCGAACGCCTTGTGCAACACGCGCACCGCCAGCTCCAGATATTTCTCGTCGATAACCACGGAAATCTTGATTTCAGAAGTGGAGATCATCTGGATGTTGATACCCTCTTCCGCCAAAGTACGGAACATCTTGCTGGCGATGCCGACGTGAGAGCGCATCCCCACTCCGACCACAGAGACCTTGGCTGCCTTGTCATCGCCGATCACCTCGCGCGCGCCGATGTGCGGCTGCACTTTGCTCTTCAGGATATTCATCGCTTTGGCAAATTCATTGCGATGCACGGTAAAGGAAAAGTCGGTCGTGCCATCCACACCGACGTTCTGGATGATGATATCCACGTCGATGTTCGCATCGCTGACCGGCCCCAGTATCTGGTAGGCGATTCCGGGTTTGTCGGGCACACCCATCACGGTGATCTTGGCTTCGTCGCGATTGAACGCGATCCCTGAAATGATTGCTTGTTCCATTTTATCGTTGTCCTCAAAAGTAATCAGCGTGCCTTCGCCCTCTTCTTCGAAGCTGGACAGCACGCGCAGCTTGACCTTGTATTTCCCGGCAAACTCCACCGAGCGAATCTGCAACACCTTGGAGCCCAGGCTGGCCATCTCCAGCATCTCCTCGAAGGTGATGGTCTTCAGGCGGCGTGCCTCGGGCACCAGGCGCGGGTCGGTGGTATAGACGCCGTCGACATCGGTGTAGATCTGGCATTCGTCGGCACGCAACGCGGCAGCAACGGCCACGCCGGTGGTATCCGAGCCGCCACGCCCCAAAGTGGTGATGTTGCCGGCCTCGTCCATGCCCTGAAAACCGGCCACCACCACCACGCAGTCGTTGGCCAGATCGGTGCGGATGTTTTGTTCGTCGATGCTGACGATGCGCGCCTTGGTAAAGGCGCTGTCGGTGAGAATCTTGACTTGGGCACCGGTATAGCTCTTGGCTTTCAGCCCCAGTTCCTTGAGCGCCATCGCCAGCAGGCCGATGGTGACTTGCTCTCCGGTGGAGAGGATCACATCCAGCTCGCGCGGATCAGGATGCTTCTGGATCTCATGGGCGAGTGCAACAAGACGATTGGTCTCGCCGCTCATCGCGGAAACCACCACCACCACCTTATGCCCCTTGGCCTTGAATTTCGCGACACGTTGCGCCACGCTCTTGATGCGTTCCGGACTGCCTACCGATGTGCCACCATACTTCTGAACAATCAATGCCACGATGTTTTTGCCTGAAATTGAAAAAGTGTGCGATTTTAGCCCACCTGCCAAAAAAAAACGAGACGGAGACGTAGCGTGATTTGCTAAACTCAAGCCACTTTAGTCGCCGATGCGAAGCTACATGACAGAAATCACCCCGCGCAGCATTCCCGCAGCAGCCTTGCAGCACTTGCTTGATAACGGATATTCGCCGGCCCTGGCGAAGATCTTCGCGGCACGCGGTATCACCGATAGCAAACAGCTTGACACCACCTTTGCCGGGTTGTTGCCGTTCGACAGCTTGAAAAACGCCGCCGAAATGGCGCGCTTGCTGGCCGATGCGATCACCGACCGGAAAAAGCTCATGGTCATCGCCGACTACGATGCCGATGGGGCAACCGCCTGTGCGGTGGCGGTGCGAGGCCTGCGCGCCTTCGGTGCGCACATCGACTTCATCGTGCCGAATCGTTTTGAATACGGTTACGGTTTGACGCCTGAGATCGTTCGCTTGGCCGCGCAATCCGCTCCGGACATTCTGATAACCGTGGACAACGGCATCGCCAGTGTAGAAGGCGTGGCCGAGGCCAATCGGCTGGGTATGCAGGTATTCATCACCGACCACCATCTGCCCGGCGACACGCTGCCGGATGCGGCCTGCATCGTCAATCCCAATCAACCCGGCTGTGGTTTTCCCAGCAAGAACCTGGCCGGTGTCGGCGTGATGTTCTATGTGCTGCTGGCGTTGCGGGCGGAGTTGCGTTCGAGAGGGGCGTTTGACGAAGCATCCACCCTCTCCCCCAACCCCTCTCCCGCTGGCGGGAGAGGGGAGCCGAATCTCGCCGAACTGCTCGATCTGGTCGCATTGGGAACAGTCGCCGATGTGGTGAAACTGGATCAGAACAATCGCATCCTGGTGCAGCAGGGCCTGCAACGCATCCGCGCCGGACGAGCTTGTGCAGGCATCAACGCGCTGTTGCAAGTGGCAAAAAAAGATCCGGCGCGCGTGTCCAGTCAGGACCTGGGCTTTACCGTCGGGCCGCGCCTGAATGCGGCGGGCAGGCTGGACGACATGAGCCTGGGCATCGACTGCCTGCTGACCGACGACTCCGCAAGGTCAATGCAAGTCGCCGCAAAACTGGACGCGCTCAACCGCGAGCGGCGCAGCATCGAGGGGGAGATGCAGGACAATGCGCTCGCCGCACTTGAACATGTCGACCCGAAGGATAATTTCGCTCTCACGTTGTTCGACGAGACCTGGCATCAGGGTGTGATCGGCATCCTCGCATCGCGCCTCAAGGATAAATTCCATCGACCAACCATCGCGTTCGCGCGGTCAAACAACGGTGAAATCAAAGGCTCCGGACGCTCCATCGCCGGATTGCACCTGCGCGACGCGCTGGACCTGGTCAGCAAACGCCATCCGTCACTCATCAAAAAATTCGGCGGGCATGCCGCTGCGGCCGGATTGAGCATCGCCGAAACCGACTTCGACAGCTTTGTCGCGGCCTTTGAACAAATTTCCTCGGAACTTCTCAGCGACAATGATCTTGCGCAGCGTATCGAAACCGATGGCGCGCTGGAAAATGCCGAGATGAATCTGGATGTCGCAAAATCATTGGACGAACAAGTGTGGGGGCAAGGATTCCCTGCCCCGCAATTCAATGATGATTTCGCGGTGAAAAATCAGCGTGTGGTCGGAGAAAAGCATCTCAAGCTGCGCTTGGGAGTAAAGGACAAACTCGTCGAAGCGATACTTTTCGGACACAACGAGATGCTGCCTGCGCAAATACATGCCGTGTACAGCCTGAGCGTCAATGAATACAATGGTACCCAGAGTGTTCAACTCATCGTTCGGCACTGGCGGGTCACCAAGGATTAAAGCCATGGAATTCGATTTTCTGCAAAGCAACAACATCGAAGCGCTGCCGCAATTCATCACCAGCCTGGCCATCGGTCTGCTGATCGGCCTGGAGCGGGAACGAAATCCCTCAGCCAAAGCCGGTTTGCGCACCTTCGCGCTGGTCGCGATCTTCGGCACGCTGTGCGCATTGCTCGCCACAAAACTGGGCGCACCCTGGTTGCTGATCGCCGGACTGCTTGCCGTTGCCGGCATGATCATCGCCGCATATCTCAACAATCCGCGTGAGGAATCCGACCCAGGCACCACCACCGTCATCGCTTTATTGCTGTGTTACGGGCTGGGCGCGATGATCTGGTTTGACCTCGCCAAGCTGGCCATCATGCTGGCGATAGGGATCACCGCCCTGCTCTATTTCAAACCCGAATTGCGCGGTATATCTCAGCGTCTCACGCGCAGCGATCTGGTAGCCGTGTTGCAATTCTCCGTGCTGACTTTCATCGTGCTGCCGATCCTGCCCGATCAGAGTTACGGCCCCTACGATGCTTTCAATCCGCATCAGGCCTGGCTGATGGTCGTGCTGATCTCCGGGATCAGTCTGGCGGGCTACACCGCGCTGCATACTGTGGGAACCCGCTATGGTGCACCACTGTTGGGCTTTCTCGGCGGTCTCGTTTCCAGCACAGCAACAACTTTGCTCTACGCAAGAAGCACCAAGAAAAATCCAGTCATGTCGCACCTTGCTGCATCGGTGATCGTAATCGCCAGTATGGTGGTATTGCTGCGCTTGCTAATGTTCAGCGCCGTGGTCGCATATGGCATGCTGCCCGCCCTGCTCCCGATGCTTGCCGGCGGCTTCCTGTTCGGCTTGGCTGTTGCGCTGTATCACTGGCGCAAGATGGACAAGTCAACCGATCTC
>Ga0210377_10000683_pt1 | contig 32306 bp, 29 predicted proteins | sample PLM4_65_b1redo_FD_155480 | JGI IMG/M metagenome (GOLD analysis project Ga0210377, IMG submission 155480) | Groundwater sediment microbial communities from an aquifer in East River, Colorado, USA - PLM4_65_b1 redo | ecosystem: Environmental > Terrestrial > Soil > Riparian zone | place: USA: East... | reverse complement strand
CACGTCCTTCATCTCGCGGCCGTGGATGCCGGCGTTCATGGCGATCCAGCCTCCGACCGTGCCGGGAATGCCGACCGCGAACTCGAGGCCCGCGCGCCCGCGCTCGGCGCAGAAGCGCGTGATCTGTGTGTGCGTGACGCCCGCCTCGGCGCGAACCAGCGCGTCGCCCGAGAGCGCGATGCCGCGCAGACCGCCGAGCCGCACGACCACCCCGCGAATTCCGCCGTCGCGCACGAGCGAGTTGAAGCCGCCTCCGAGCACGGTGACGGGGAGGCGGCTCCGGTGGCAGAAGGCGAGCACGCGCACGAGCTCGTCGCGCGTGTCGACGCGCACCAGCGCGTCGGCCGGTCCGCCCACGCGAAGCGACGTCCAGTGCGCGAGCGGCTCGTCGACCGCGACGCGGCCGGGCAGGAGCGCTTCGAGCTCTCCGCGGATCTTCGGGTCAAGTGGCAGGGCCCCCTCCGTCCGGCGTCAGGAAGTCGTTCGCGAGCCGGCCGATGTCGCCCGCGCCCATGAAGAAGACGAGATCGCCCGGCCGCGTGAGCTCGCGCAGCCGCGGCACGATCGCGCTCTTCTCGGGCACGTACTCGGCTGCGCGATGGCCGCAGGCGCGCACGGCTTCGCAGAGCGCCGCGGCGGAGATCCCGGGGATCTTCTCTTCGCCCGCGGCGTAGATCTCGGTGATCAGCACGACGTCGGCGTCGTGGAAGGCGCGCGCGAGCTCGTCGAAGACGTCGCGCGTGCGCGAGTAGCGGTGCGGCTGGAAGGCGACGACGATGCGTCGCCCGAGGCCCTCGCGCGCGCCCGCGAGCGCGGCGCGGATCTTCGCGGGGTGATGCGAGTAGTCGTCGATCACCATCATGCCGTCGCGCTCGCCGCGGATCTCGAAGCGCCGCTCGACGCCGCGGAAGGCGGCCAGCGCCTCGGCGATCCGCGCGGGGGGAACGTCGAACTCGAGCCCGACGGCGATCGCGGCCAGCGCGTTCTGGACGTTGTGCCGGCCCGGCACGCGCAAGCTGAACTGGCCGAGCGACTTGCCGCGCGCGCGCACGGCGAAGCGCATGCCCAGACCGTCCGCCTCGACCCGCTCCGCCGAGACGTCGGCCTGCGGCGACAGGCCGTAGGTCCAGACGCGGCGCGTGACCTTCGGCAGGAGCGTCTGCACGTGGGGATCGTCGATGCACAGCACCGCGGCGCCGTAGAAGGGCACGCGGTTCGCGAAGTCGACGAACGCGGCGTGCAGGTTCTCGAAGCTGCCGTAGTGGTCGAGGTGGTCGCGGTCGATGTTCGTGATCACGACCACGGTCGGCACGAGCCGCAGGAACGAGCCGTCGCTCTCGTCGGCCTCGGCGACGAGCACTTCCCCCGCGCCGAGCCGCGAGTTTGCGTCGAGGCTGATCACGCGGCCGCCCACGATCGTGGTCGGATCGAGCCCGCCGGCGGCCAGCACCTCCGCCGTCATCGAGGTCGTCGTGGTCTTGCCGGCCGAGCCGCCGATCGCCACCGAGTACTTCATGCGCATGAGCTCGGCGAGCATCTCCGCGCGCGGGATCACCGGGATGCCCGCGGTCTCGGCCGCGCGCAGCTCCGGATTCGTGCGTGCGACGGCCGACGAGTAGACCACCACGTCGGCGCCGGCGACGGTCGCGGCGTCGTGGCCGATCGTGATGCGGATGCCGAGTCCGCGCATGCGCTGCGTCGCGGCGCTCTCGCGGAGATCCGAGCCCGACACCGAGTAGCCCTGCGTGTTCAGGATCTCGGCGATTCCGGACATGCCCACGCCGCCGATGCCGACGAAGTGAACGCGCTGGACGCGGCGTCTCATCGCCGGCCTCCGTTCAAGCCGAGCAGCGCCCGGCACTGCGCCCAGATCTCCTCGGCCGCGTGCGGCTTCGCGCGGCGCAATGCGGCCTGGCCCATGCGCACGCGCAGCTCCGCGTCGCCGAGCAGTCCGAGCAGCTCCGACTCGAAGCGCGCCTCGAGCTGCGCGTCCGGCACGACCACGCACGCGCCGGCGCGCTCGAGCTCGCGCGCGTTCGCCATCTGGTGGTCGTCGGCGGCGAACGGATAGGGCACGAGGATCGAGCCGACGCCCGCCTGGCACAGCTCCGCGACGGTCGAGCCCGCGCGCGCGACGACCAGGTGGGCGCGCGCGAACCGCGCCGGCAGGTCGTCGAAGAACGCCGCCACGTCCGCGCGCATGCCCGCTGCGGCGTAGGCCGCGCGGGTCTCTTCGAGATCCGGCGCGCCCGTCTGATGGGTGATCTCGAGGCCCGGCACCGACACGAGCCGCGGCAACGCGGCGCAGACCGCGCGGTTGATCGCGCGCGCCCCCTGGCTGCCACCGGTGATGACCAGGCGGATCTTCCCGCCGTTCGCGCGGCCGAGCGCGGCCGGCATGGCGCGCACGGGCCGGCCCGTGAGCACGGCGCGTCCCGGGGGGAAGAACGGGATCGCGTCCTCGAACGCGACGAAGATCTTCGCTGCAAAGCGCCCGAGCGCGCGATTCGAACGGCCCGGCCGTGCGTTGGGCTCGAGCAGCGCGGTCGGAATGCCCAACGTGACGGCGGCCGCGACCGCGGGGACCGAGGCGTAGCCGCCGACGCCGATCACCAGGTCCGCGTCGAGATCGCGCAGCAGCCGGCGCGCCCGCAACGTCCCGCGCGACAGCGCGAGCAGGCCGAGCATGCCGCGCGCGACACCGCGGCCGGTCACCGCGGCGCTCGGCACGAGATCGAGCGCATAGCCCGCCGCCGGCACGTAACGCGTCTCGAGCCCGCGCTCGGTGCCGACGAAGCGCACGTGCGCATCCGGCTCGCGTTTGCGGATCGCCTCGGCCAGCGCGAGCGCGGGGAAGATGTGTCCGCCCGTCCCGCCGCCCGCGAGCACCACGACTAGCGCCATCCCGCCCTCCCGCGTTTGCTCGGCCGCGCCGCGTTGAGAATCAGCCCGATCGCCGCCAGGCTCGCGATCAGCGACGTGCCGCCGTACGACAGCAGCGGCAAGGTGCTGCCCTTCGTCGGCAGGAGTCCCATCGCGACGCCCGAGTTCAGCAGCGCCTGCAGCCAGAGCAGGAGGCTCGCGCCGACGGCGAGCAGGGTCGCGAATGGCGACTTCGCGCGCTGCGCGATGCCGAGCGTCGAGAGCGTGAGCACCGCGAAGCCCGCGAGCACGGCCGCGACGCCGAGCAACCCGACCTCTTCGCCGACCACCGAGAGGATGAAGTCGTTGTGCGCTTCAGGCAGGAAGAAGAGCTTCTGCTGGCCCGCGCCGAAGCCCGCGCCGAACAGTCCGCCCGCGCCGAACGCGAGCTGCGACTGCACGAGCTGGTAACCGTGGCCTAGCGGATCGGCCCACGGGTCGAGGAACGCGACCAGGCGCGCGACGCGATATTCGCGAAGCAGCATCACCGCGCCCGCGAGCGGGAGCACCACCGCCGCGGTGCACGCCAGGTGATCGAGCCGCGCGCCGCCCGCGAAGATCAGCACGCCCGTGAACATCGCGATCAGCATCGCGCCGCCGAAGTCGGGCTGCGCGAGCAGGAGGAGCATCGGCACGCCCGCGAGCAGCGCCGGCACGCCCATGCTCATGCGGTAGTCCTGCATGCGGTCCTGGTGCGAGGCGAGCCACTGCGAGATCCCGAAGATCACGCCGAGCTTCGCGGGCTCGAGCGGCTGGAACGGGAAGCTGCCGATCATGATCCAGCGGCGAGCGCCGTTCTCGCCGACGCCGAGCGGTGTGAACGTCGTGAGCAGCGCGAGCACCGACAGGACCCAAGCGGCGTAGCCGACGCGCGCGAGCCAGGGCAGCGGCGTGAAGAAGCAGAGCGCGCCGATCCCGAGCCCGATCACCATGGCGAGGGACTGACGCCCGAGGTATGCGAACGAGGAGCCGAAGATGACCTCGGAGCGCGCCGCGCTCGCGCTGTACACCATCACCAGGCCGAAGCCGAGCAAGAGGATCGCCGAGACCAGGAGCTCCGAGGTTCCGAAGCGATTCAGCATCCCGCGCCTCCGCTCGCACGCGGTGCGTCGGGCAGGGCCTGCGCGAGCTCCGCGAAGCGCCGGCCGCGCTCCTCGAAGCTCGTGAACTGATCGAAGCTCGCGCACGCGGGCGCGAGCAGGACCACGTCGCCGGGCCGCGCGTGCGCGGCCGCCAGCGAGACCGCGTCGGCGAGCGTCGCGACCCGCTCGACCGGACACGCGCCCGCGAGCGCGGTCGCGAGCTCGACCGACGACTCGCCGAAGAGCAGCGCCAGCCGCACGCGCACGCCGCGCGCGGCCTCGGCCAGCTCGCCGAAGGCGAGCCCCTTGTTGCGCCCGCCCGCGAGCCAGACGATCGGCGCGCTCTGCGTCTTCAAGCTCGCGATCGCCGCCGCCGGATTGGTCGCCTTCGAGTCGTCGACGTAGCGCACGTTCGCGCGCACGCAGACGTCGCGCACGCGGTGCGGAAGGCCTTCGAAGCGCGCGAGCGTCGCGCGGATCGCGTCGGCCGTCGCGCCCGCGAGCTCCGCGGCCAGCGCGGCCGCGAGCGCGTTCGCGACGGGACGTCGCGCGGCCGCCGAGAGCGAGTCGAGCGGCACGCGCAGGCCGATCTGCCCCTCGCGCGCGAGCACCAGGTCCTTGCCGTCCAGGCACGCGCCCGATTCGACCCGCGTCTCGGTCGAGAACTCGAGCACGCGAGCGGGGGCGCGCTCGCCCACCGCGCGCGCCCAGGCGTCGTCGCGATTCACGACCAGGACGTCCTCGGGGTGCTGCAGCTCCGCGAGTCGCGCCTTCGCCGCGCCGTATCTCTCGAGCGTTCCGTGCCGGTCGAGATGGTCGGGCGCGAGGTTCAAGAGCACCGCCACACTCGCGCGCAGCCGGCGGGCGTGCTCGAGCTGGAAGCTCGACAGCTCCGCGACGATGCGCGCGTGACCGCGGCCGACCAGCGCGCAGAGGGCGGTGCCGAGATTCCCGCCCACGCCGGTGTCGAAGCCGCTGGCCTCGAGCATCTGGCCGATCAGCACCGTGGTCGTGCTCTTGCCGTTCGAGCCGGTGACACCGACCAGTGGCGCGTCGAGGAACTCCGCCGCGAGGTCGACCTCGGGCACGAGCTTGTCGCTCGGCTCGACGGGCACGCCCGGGCTCACCACCACCGTGTCGAAGCGCGCGAAGTCGGGCGGGGAGGGCGCGCAGGCGCGTTCGACCTCGGGAGGAAGATCGGCGAGCGCTTCGGGCTTGCGGTCGTACGCGCACACGCGTGCGCCCGCGCGCAGCAGGAGATCCACCGCCGCGCGGCCGGAGCGCGCGAGACCGAGCACGAGTACGTTTTGCAGGGACAGGCTCATCGCAGCTTCAACAGCGAGATCGCGACCAGCCCCAGGATCACCGAGATGATCCAGAAGCGGACGATGATCTGCGGCTCCGGCCAGCCCCGGAGCTCGTAGTGGTGGTGGATCGGCGCCATGCGGAAGACGCGCTTGCCGCGTGTCTTGAACGACGCGACCTGGATCATCACGGAGAACATCTCGACCAGGAACAGACCGCCCGCGATCACGAGCACCACTTCCTGGCGGATGATGACGGCGACCGTCGAGAGCGCGCCGCCGAGCGCGAGCGCGCCCGTGTCGCCCATGAAGACCGACGCGGGGTACGTGTTGTACCAGAGGAAGCCGAGCCCGGCGCCCATCAGCGACGAGCAGAAGATCGCGAGCGTGCCGGCTCCGGGCACGTGCTTCAGCTCGAGGTAGTTCGCGATCACGGTGTTGCCGACCACGTAGCTGAACAGCCCGATCACGCCGGCGCTGATCATCGTCGGCCCGATCGCGAGCCCGTCGAGGCCGTCGGTCAGGTTCACCGCGTTCGAGAAGCCCACGATGAAGATCACCGCCAGCGGCACGTAGAGCCAGCCGAGCACCGGGTGGAAGCCCTTCACCAGCGGCAGCGAGATCGCGGCGTCGAAGCCCGGCACGTTGTACAGCCAGATGGCCGCGGTGCCCGCGACCGCGATCTGGCCGATCAGCTTCGAGCGCGCGCTGATGCCCTTCGGATTCTTGCGGATCGCCTTCTTGTAGTCGTCGACGAAGCCGATCGCGCCGCAGCCGAGCGTCACGAAGATCACGATCCAGACGAAGGGATTGGTCCACTCGGCCCACAGCAGCGTGCTCATCACCACGGCCGAGAGGATCAGCACGCCTCCCATCGTCGGCGTGCCGCGCTTCGCCTGATGGCGGCCGGGCGTGTCCTCGCGGATGGTCTGGCCGATCTGGCGGTCCTCGAGCAACCGGATCAGCGCCGGGCCGGCGATGAACGCGATCAAGAGCGCCGTCAGCGCGGCGCCGACGCTGCGGAAGGTCAGGTAGCGGAAGACGTTCAGGCCGGAGATCTCGGCCGACAGCAGCTCGTAGAACAGGTGATACAGCACTACCGGGGCTCCAACAGTCGCTGCACGACGCGCTCGAGGCGCATTCCGCGCGAGGCCTTCACGAGCACGGCGTCGCCCGCGCGCGCGTGCTTGTGCACGAGCTCCGCGGCGGCGTCGGCGTCATCGCATTCCAGGGTGGTGGCCAGGCCCGCGGCGCGCGCGGCCTCGGCGGTGTGGCGCGAGAGCGGGCCGACCGCGACGAGCACGTCGACACCCTCGGCGGCGGCCTTGCGACCGGTCTCGCCGTGAAGCCGCGCGCTCTCGTCGCCGAGCTCGAGCATGTCGCCGAGCACCGCGATCGTGCGCCGCCCGCCGCGGAGCTGCGCGAGCGTCTCGAGCGCGCGCGCGACCGAGTGCGGATTCGCGTTGTACGTGTCGTCGACGAGCCGCAGGCCGCCGGGGCTCTCGCGCAGCGCGACTCGTCCCGGCACGCCCGTGAAGCCCTCGAGGCCGTTTCGGATCGCATCGAGCGGAGACTCGCCGAGGGCGCCGCTCGCGAGCGCCGCGGCCGCCGCGCAGAGCCCGTCCTCGACCAGGTGGAGACCCGGCGCCCGCATGCGGATCTCCGCGCGGCCCGCGGAGCACTCGAGCGTGTAGCGCGCCGCGCCGGCGTCGGCGGTGACCGAGCGCGCGCGCAGCTCGGCGTCCGCCGCCTGCGCGAAGCGGAGCTTCCGGCCGGCGAAGCGCGCGCTCTGCGCGACGCAGTTCGAGTCGTCGGCGTTCACGACGGCCGTGCCCTCGGGCCGGATGCGCGCGAACAGCTCGCCCTTCGCGCGCGCGATCGCTTCGAGCGAGCCGAGCGGCCCGAGGTGCGCCGGGGCGATGTTCGTGATCGCGCCCACGGTCGGCTCGGCGATGCGCGCGAGATGGTCGATCTCGCCCTCGTGGTTCATGCCGAGCTCCACCACCAGCACCTCGTCCGCGGGCTCGAGCGCGAGCACGGAGAGGGGCATGCCGATGTGGTTGTTCAAGTTCCCCGGCGTGCGCCGGACGCGACGACCGGCGGCCTCGAGCACGCGCGCGCAGAGCTCCTTGGTCGTCGTCTTGCCGTTCGAGCCGGTGATCGCGATCACCGGCCCCGCGAAGCGTGCGCGGTGCGCGCGCGCCAGGCGGCCGAGCGCCGCGACGGTGTCGTCGACGACGATCGCAGGCGCAGCGAGCGCCGCGTCGGGCGCGCGCGAGACGAGCACCGCCACCGCGCCGCGCGCGACCGCGTCGCTCGCGTGGTCGTGCCCGTCGAAGGTCTCGCCGCGAACGGCGACGAAGAGCGCACCGCGCCCCAAGGTGCGCGAGTCGGTCGACACGCTCTCGACCACGACGTCGGGCGCGCCGACGATGCGGCCGCCGCAGGAGCGCGCGAGCTCGGCCAGGGTCCAGCTCACGCCGCCACCCCGCGGGCGAGCAGCGCGCGGCGCGCCTCCTCGCGATCGTCGAACGGGAAGCGCTCGCGTCCGAGAATCTGGTAGTCCTCGTGACCCTTCCCGGCGATCACGATGCAGTCGTCCGCGCCCGCGCCCGCGATCGCGCGCGCGATCGCCTCGCGCCGATCGCGCAGCACCTCGTGCGAGCCGGAGAGGCCCGCCGAGACGTCGCGCAGGATCGCATCGGGGTCCTCGGTACGAGGGTTGTCGCTGGTGGCGATGACGTGGTCGGCGTGCGCGCAGGCGGCGCGGGCCATCGGCGCGCGCTTGGTGCGGTCGCGGTCGCCGCCGCAGCCGAAGACCGCGATCAGGCGCCCCGCAACCAGCGGCCGCACGCGGCCGAGCACGCGATCGAGCGCGTCGGGCGTGTGCGCGTAGTCGACGAGCACGATCGGCCGTCCCTCGCCCACGCGTTCGAGCCGGCCCGGAACCGGCGGACAGCCCTCGAGGCCGCGGCGGATCGCGTCCCAGTCGATGCCGAGCGCGCGGCCGGCCGCGAGGGCGGCGAGCGCGTTGTCGATCTGGAAGTCGCCCGCGAGCGGCAGCTCGATCTCGATCTCCGCGTCGGGCCCGCGCACGCGCAGGTGCGAGCGCGCGAGCTCCACGCGCTCGTGCACGGTGGTGTAGTCCGCGCGCGCTTCTGGCCCGCGCGCGTAGGTGATCACCGCCCGTCCCGCCTCGCGCGCGACCGCGGCGAAGCGCGGCGTCCACGGGTCGGCGGCGTTCAGCACCGCCGTTCCGGTCAGATGGTCCGCGTCGAAGAGCCGAGACTTCGCGCGGCCGTAGCTCTCCATGTCCTCGTGGAAGTCGAGGTGATCCTGCGAGAGGTGGGTGAAGACGCCGACCGCGAACGAGAGTCCGCGCACGCGGCCGAGCGCGAGGCTGTGCGAGGAGACCTCGAGCGCGACCGCGACCACGCCGGCATCGCGCATGCGCGCGAGCCAGCGCTGCAGGTCGAGCGACTCGGGCGTGGTGAGCGCCGACTTCTCCTCGAAGCCCGGATAGCGCACCGAGATCGTGCCCAGGCTCCCGGCCGGACGCCCGGCCGCGAGCAGGATCGACTCGATCATGCGCACCGTGCTGGTCTTGCCGTTCGTGCCGGTGACACCGACCAGGGTCAGCTTGCGCGCCGGAGAGCCGAAGAAGCGAGCGGCCACGTCGGCCAGCGCCGCGCGCGCGTCCGGGACCCGCGCGATCGCCACGTGGGCGGGCCGCGACGCCGGCATCTCCTCGACGAGCAGCGCGCTCGCACCCGCCTCGATCGCCTGCGGCACGAAGCGGTGCCCGTCGGTCTGCGCGCCGCGCAGCGCGACGAAGAGCGCGCCCGGGCGCACCGCGCGCGAGTCGTAGGTCACGTCGGAAACGCCCACCGACGACGGACCTTCGATCTGCGCGCCGAGGCCGGCGACGAGCTCGGCGAGCGTATGGCTCATCCCGCGCGTCCTCCTGCCACGTCCCGGGTCTCCAAGCGCGGTGGCCGCGCTGGCGGAGCAGGGGCCCGCCCGGGCGCGCCGCCGCCGCTCCCGAGCCGGTCGAGCGCGTAGCCGGCAACTTCGCGGAAGACCGGTGCGGCGACCATGCCGCCGGTGTGGATCCCGCGCGGCTCGTCGATGAAGACGCCGATCACGAGCCGCGGATTCACCACGGGGGCGATCCCGACGAACGACGCGATGTAGTCGCTCTGCGAGTAGATCCCGTCCTTCACCTTCTGCGCGGTCCCGGTCTTGCCGGCCACCTGTACGTGGGGAAGGGCTGCGGCCTTGCCGGTTCCGTCGGCGACCACCAGACGCATCATCTCGAGCACCACCTTCGCGGTGCGCGCGGAGAGGACGCGCTCGCTCGCGACCGCGGGCGGCTCGCTCGGCGTGCGCGTGATGCGCGGCGTGACGCGGAGCCCGCCGTTTGCGAACACGGCCATGGCCGCCACGAGCTGCACCGGCGTCACGGTGATCCCCTGCCCGAAGGACAGATTCGCGCGCTCGACGGCCTGCTTCTCGCGGATCTCGCGCACGCTCCCCGTGACCTCGCCGGGAAACGCGCTGCCGGTGGTGCGTCCGAAGCCGAAGCGCCGCATGCCGTCGACGAGCCTTCGGGCGCCGAGGCGCTCGGAGATCTTCGCCGCGCCGATGTTGCTCGAGAGGCGCAGGATGTCGCTGACGGTGAGCAGGTCGTGCGGGTGGAAGTCGCGGATGGTGCGGCGGCCGATGCGGTAGCGCCCGCCCTCGCAGTCGAAGATCTCCTCCGGGCGCGTCACGCCCGCTTCGAGCGCGAGCGCGATCGAGAAGGGCTTCAAGGTGCTGCCCGGCTCGAACGTGTCGACGAAGGCGCGCACGCGATACGCGGAGGAGTCCTCGAGCCAGAAGCGGTTCGGGTCGAAGCTCGGCGACTCGGCGAGCGCGAGGATCTCGCCGTTGGCCGGGTCGATCGCGACGAGCGTCGCGTGCCGGGCGCCGGTCTTGCGCAGTGACTCGGCCAGCACCTTCTCGGCGAAATGCTGCAGCTCGAGATCGAGCGCCAGGGTGATCGGCTGGCCGGCGCGAGTCTCTGGGGCGCGTGTCTCGGTGGGCAGAACGCGGCCGCCGCCGTCGCGATTCACGCGCATCTCCGCGCCTGCCCCGCGAAGCTCGCGATCGAAGAGCAGCTCGACGCCCGAGAGACCACGCCCGTCGCGATCGGCGAAGCCCAGGACCGGTCCGCCGAGCGACCCGTTCGGGTAGAAGCGGCGGCGTTCGCGGTGCAGGTGCACCCCGGGCAGCGCGAGCGCGCGCACGCGCTCCGCGGCATCCGGCGTGACCCAGCGCTGCAGCCAGACGAAGCTCGCGCCCTGCGCGAGCGGCCGTTCGAGATCCTTGGCCGGCACGCGCAACGCCTTCGCGAGCGCGCGCGCCGCCGCGCGACGATCGCCGACGAGCCGGGGTGACGCCGCGACCGACTCGACGCTTGCCGATACCGCGAGAGGCCGCCCGCTGCGGTCGCGGAGCTCGGCGCGCAGCGGCTCGAACTCGAGCGTGGTCGCGCCCTGTCGCTCGGCGCGGTTCGCGAGCCACTCGGCGTCGAGCGTCTGGAGCTGGACGGCGCGCACGAGCAGCGCCGCGAAGCCGAGCAGTCCGGCGCACGCGACGACGGTGAGTCGGCCGGCCGACAGGCCCGCGCTCCGCCGCCGGCGCGTCCGCCGCGCGGCGCTCACCGCGGTCCCCCTGCAGCGACGTCGTGCAGCGCGGCGAGGTGGTTGTCGGCGAGCGAGATCACCTGTTCGGGAGCGGGGTAGATGAGCCCGAGCTCGAGCGCACGCGGCTCGATGCGTTCGGGTGCGGCGAGCGCGGCCGCCTCGACGCGCAGCCGCTCCACCTCGAGCGAGAGCTCGTGCTCGTGCGAGAGGCGCCGGCCGAGCTCGTAGCGCATCGAGGTCACGTGCGTGCGCACGTACACGAGCACGCCCGAAGCCGCGATCACGCCCAACGCCAGCGCGACCAGCGCGCCGAACCACGGACCGCGTTGGCGCAGGCGCGAGTTCAGCACCGCACGCCTCCGCGGAGCCGCGCGCTGCGCGCGCGCGGGTTGCGGCGCAGCTCGGCCGGGGAGGGTTGCTGGCCGCGCGCGACGATGCGCAGGCGCGGCAGGCGCCCGCAGCCGCAGACGGGAAGGTCCGGCGGGCAGATGCAGCCCTTCGCCTCGCGCGCGAGGAACTGCTTCACGCGCCGGTCCTCGCCCGAGTGGTACGAGAGCACCGCGAGCTTCCCGCCCTGCTCGAGCACGTCGACCGCGCTCTCCAGTCCGGCGTCGAGCTCCGCGAGCTCGTCGTTCACGGCCATGCGCAGCGCCTGGAAGACGAGCGTCGCCGGATGGTGCCGGCGCTGCGGCAGCCGCACGCTGTCGAGCGCGGCGACCAGCTCCTGCACGGTGCGGATCGGGCGCTTCTCGTGAAGCGCGCGTGCGACCCGGCCGGGCATGGGCACGCCGCCGTCGCGCAGGAGCTCGGTGAGCTCGTCGCGTCCGATGCGCGCGAGCAGCTCCGCGGCGGTCTCGCCTTGAGAGCGGTCCATGCGCATGTCGAGCGGCACCGGCGCATCGCCCGCGCGGAAGCTCATCCCGCGCTCGACCGCGTCGAGGTGCGCGGAGCACACGCCCAGGTCGAGCAGGACGCCATGGACGGTGCGCGCACCCGCGGCAGCGATCACCTCGCGCATGAACGAGAAGCGCGCGTGGAAGAGCTTCGCGCGCGCGCCGAAGCGCGCGAGCCGTTCCTCCGCGACGGCCAGCATCTCCGGATCTCGATCGAGACCGACGAGCACGCCGTCCGGGCCGAGCCGCTCGAGGATCGCCTCGGCATGTCCACCGTGGCCGGTCGTTCCGTCGACGATGCGCGCGTCCGGGGCCGGTGCGAGCAGCGCGAGGACCTCGTCGACCATCACGGGGGCGTGAGCGGGCTTCACCGCGTCGCGCCCCGCAGGAAGCGCGAGTGCTCGGCCTCGTTCTCCTGCGTGTTCGCGATCTCCGCCTCGTAGCGCGCGTGATCCCAGATCTCGACGCGGTCCGTGAGGCCCAGGAAGACGATCTCCCGCTCGAGCTGCGCGCGCCGCCGCAGCGTCGGCGGGATCAGGATGCGTCCGGCGCGATCGACACTGCACCGTGTCGCGTGGCCGATGATCAGGCGCTCCATCGCTTCGGCCGCGTCGTTCAGCACGTCGGCCGACAGGCGCTCGCGGATCTTGTCGAACTTCTCCGCCGGGTAGATCGCCAGGCAGCGAGAGCGCGCGGTGAGCCAGGGAAGCTCGGATCCGCGGGTCAGAAGGTCGCGGAAGTCCTTGGGAAGACTGGTGCGTCCCTTCTCGTCGAGAACGTGCTCATGGCAGCCCCAGAACATCGCTTCCACCGGCCCCCGCACGCACCGGTGGGAAGGGGGCCCCAAAGACCCGGCGCTCCCCCCCTGATCAGCACCGGCGGCCTTTGGGGCCCTATCCCACTGAGACCCACCTTACATCCCTCCAATCCCAGCCGTCAACACCCATCTGAAAAAAAACTCAAAGAAAAACGCGGGCCTCGGTCCACCTCTGCACGGCATGACCCGACTCCCTGTATGTTGAGGTGAGTCGAGTGAGAGGCTCAATATCTGGGGGCTGCGCGAGTCAGGCTTGGACGCGCTCGGCGAGGCTCGGCCAGAAGCGTGCGTGTGCCGCGCGGAGATCCCGAGCAATCTCCATCCCACGCGGGCTTGTTTCGGGGAACTCACCGCCTCGGGGCGACGGATCGGCGAGCACACGCACGACCTCGCCGACCGAATCGGCGAGCGCGTCCAGGTCGTAGCCGCCCTCGAGCGCGAGCGCGATCCGCCCGCCGCAGGTCTCGTCCGCGATCGCACGGAGGCGCTTCGCGAACAGCCCGAAGCCGGCCGTCGTCACGCGCATTCCGCCGAGCGGATCGCGTTCGTGCGCGTCGAAGCCGGCGGAGACGAGGATGAACTCCGGCTTGAACGCCAGAAGAATGGGTTCGAGCACCGAGTCGAACAGGAGCCCGTACTCGGCGTCGCCGCAGCCCGCGGGCAGCGGCAGGTTCACGGTCGCGCCGAGCCCGTGGTCGTGGCCCTGCTCGTCGAGGGCGCCGGTTCCCGGGTAGAAGGGGAACTGGTGGAGCGACGCGAAGAGCACGTCGCGGTCGGTCTCGAACGTGTGCTGGGTGCCGTTGCCGTGGTGGACGTCCCAGTCGACGATCGCGATGCGCTCGACCCCCGCCTCGGAGCGGAGCGCGCGCGCGGCGATCGCGACGTTGTTGAACAGGCAGAAGCCCATGGGCGCAGTCTGCTCGGCGTGGTGGCCCGGCGGCCGGAGGGCCGCGAACGCGCGCTTCGCGTCCCCGCGCGCGACGCGGAGCGCCGCCTCGCAGAGCGAGCCCGCGGCCAGCCGCGCCGTCTGGACCGACAGCGGCGAGCAGTAGGTGTCCGGGTCGAGCTGGCGTGTCTTCCCGGCGCAGCCCGCGATCGCCTCCAGATAGCGGCGGTCGTGAACCGCGAGCAGCTCCTCGTCGGTCGCCTCGCGCGGCTCGAGCCGGCGCACCGTGTCGCCCAGCGCCTCGAGCGCGTGGTCGACCGCGACCAACCGCTCCGGGCGTTCCGGATGCGAGCGGGGCGCGATGTGCTCGCGAAAGCGCGCGTCTCGGACCACGAGCGGGCGGGCATCCGGCATCGCCCACAGGATAGCGGCGATTGACACCCATGGACCCATGTCCGATACAGGCCGTCGTGAGCGCCAGGCGACCGCCGCACAGCGTCGGACCGGGGGCCATCGCGATCACCGGTCTCGGCACCTTCACGGGTGCGCACATCGCGGAGCGATTGCTCTCGCAGGATCCTCCGCCGCGCATCGTCGGGCTGGACCTGCGCCTGCCGCGCCGGCTCGAGGGGCGTGTCCGCTTCCACAGGGTCGATCTCACCGAGCCGACCGCCGACAGCCTGGTCGCGGAGATCCTCGAGAAGGAGCGCTGCGAGGCGGTGCTGCACGCCGGCTTCTTCACCGATCCGTACGCCGACCTCGAGTACGCGCACGAGCTCGAGGTCGTCGGCTCGCTGCACGTGATGAACGCGGCCGCCGCGGCGGGCGTGCGCAAGCTCGTGGTCACCAGCACCGCGCAGGTCTACGGCCCGCACGCGGACAATCCGAACTTCCTTTCCGAAGACCACCCGCTGCGCCCGCAGCGCGACGCGCACGCGCTGCGCGATCGCGCCGAGGTCGAAGGCCTGCTGCGCATCTTCGCGCAGCGACATCGCGCGCTGGTCGTGACGTCGCTGCGACCGTCGTGGATCATCGGTCCGAGCTACGAGTCGCTGGTCACGCGCCGCTTCGAGCACGCGAGGGTCGTGACGCTGCTCGGCTACGATCCGCTGCTGCAGTTCCTGCACGAGGTCGACTGGCTCGCGGCCGTCGAGCTCGCGCTCGAACGCGATGCTCCGGGCGCGTTCAACCTGGCCGGCGAAGGCGTGTTGCCGCTTTCGACGCTGTTGCGTCTCGCGGGGAAGCGCAGCCTGCCGCTCCCGCATCCGCTGCTCTACCGCGTCGCATACCTGGATTCGATCGCGCGCACCGGCGACCCGCCGGCCGCGTTCTACGATCACCTGCGCTTCTTGTGGGTCGTCGACACGCGGCGCGCGCGCGACGAGCTCGGCTTCGAGCCCGTCTACACCACGCAAGAGGCGTGGATGAGCTTCGTGGTCTCGCGCAAGCTGCGGGGCTACCGGTGAGCGAGGCGAAGCCGCCCGGCGCGAACGGCCGCATCCCGCCCGATGCGCTCGCCGAGCTGCGCGCCTCGGTGCGCGCGCTGCGCGGCGAGCTCGAGCGCCGCTTCGGCATTCCCGACACGAACGTTCCCGCGGCGGCCGAGGCGGCGGCCGAGGCGCTCGACGAGGACGACGTCTTCGCGCCCGACGACGAGATCGACATCGAGCGGCCGGAGTCGCCGGTCGGCTGGCTCGAAGGTCTCGCGCAGCGCGTGCGCGAGCAGCTCCAGGACGTCGACGTCGTGAAGCTCTACGAGGCGCTGCGCGAACGCGTCTCGATTCCGGGCGCGGGGGACGTTTCGGCCGAGGTCGACGAGTACGGGCTCGACGATCGCTACCTCGCGCGCACGCGCCGCTGGCTCGACTGGCTGTTCGATCGCTGGTGGCGCGTGGAGGTCTCGGGCATCGAGCTCATCCCCGATTCGCCGCGCGTGCTCTTCGTCGCCAACAGCGCGGGCATCCTGCCGTGGGATGCGCTGATGGTCGCGCACGCCGTCGAGCGGTTTCACCCGTCGAAGCGCCGCCCGCGGCCGCTGGTCGCGGACTGGCTCGCGACCCTGCCGTTCTCGCAGTCGCGGCTCGCGCGCATGGGCGCGGTCCGCGCGTGCGCCGAGAACGCGGAGCGGCTGCTCTCCGACAACCAGTGGGTGATCGCGTTTCCCGAGGGGCAGAAGGGCGCGCTGAAGCCGTTCCGCGAGCGCTACCGCCTGCAGCGCTTCGCGCGCGGCGGCTTCGTTCCGCTGGCCGCGCGGCTGAACGCCGCGATCGTCCCCGTCGCGGTGGTCGGCGCGGAAGAGGTCTATCCGATCCTGTTCGAGCCGCGCGTGCTGCGCCGGCTCGTCGGCGTGCCCGTGCCGATCACGCCGACCTTCCCGCTGCTCGGCCCGCTCGGGATCATCCCGCTGCCGAGCCGTTGGCGGATCCGCTTTGGCGAGCCGATCTGGTTCGACGACGTGCCGCCCGAGCGCGCCACCGATCCGCTGTACGTCAACCGCACGCGCGAGCGCGTGCGCGGCGCCATTCAGGCGCTGCTCGAGGAAGAGCTGCCGCGGCGCCGCTCGATCTTCTCGTAGCCCGGGAGGCTCTTCTCAGACGGGACGATTGGGCTGGCGATCCACCGCCGCCAGGCGCGCTTCGAAGCTCTCGAGCGCGGTCGCGAGGCGCTCGAGATTCTTGTTCAGCGCTTCGAGATCGCCGCGCGTCGGGAGATCGGCCACACGCAGCACTCGTTCCACCGCATTGTGTACGGTCTGCGTGATCTCGGAGGTGTCGATCCGCGCCGCATCGACCGGCGTCTTGATCCAGCGCCGGACGTTGTCGCGCATCTCGTTCAGGTTCGTCTCGACGTCCCCGACCCCGCGCCGCACCAGACTGTACAGCGCATCGCCGCCGCGCTGGATCAGCTCGGTGAGCAGGGTCCCCGACACGGCCGAGTCGCGGTCGCCGCCGCGATTCTCGCGCTGATCGTCGACGAGGATCTGCGACAGGATGATCGGTGTGATCTCCTCGCCGGTCTCGTTGTCGATCACGCAGATGTCGTTGCCCTCGCGCACCAGCTCGGAGATTCCCTTGAGCGTGATGTACCGGCTCGACTCGGTGTTGTAGAGCTTCCGGTTCGCGTAGCGTTTGATCAGGATCGCCATCGCCGGCGAGTATCCCATCGCATCCGAGGTCGGTCAAACTCCAAGTTCGCGTCGTCCTCGAGCACGTCGGCGAGCGCGGCGAAGACCTCGCGCACCTTCTCGGCGGCCGGATCGCGCGCGGCGCGCTCCGCCCAGTGTTTCTCCTCCGCGCGAAGCGCCTCTCGCACGCGCTCGAGCGTCGCGCCGCCAGCGCCCAGCGCGCTCGCGCCTGCGGCGACCGCGAGCGCGAGCTCCTGCGCGGCGCGCACCAGGTGAGCGACCGCGCGTGCGCCTGGCTCAGGCACGCGCGGGCTCACCGAGGATCTGCTCGACCATCCGCGCGAGCGCGGCGAGCTCGTGGACGTCTTCGCTGAAGAGCGGCACCACGCGCACGGACTCGGCGTCGAGCGGCAGCGCGCGCACCAGCCGCGCGCGCACCGAGGCATCGCGCCTGGCCAGCGCAGCTTGCGCGCGCGCGGCATCAACGAGCGCCGTCGCGCTGCGCTGCGCGTCGAGCTCGGGCGAGGTCGCGGCGAGCTCGCCCGCGAGCCAGGCGATCGCGCGCTCGGCCGCGGCCGGGTCCTCGTCCGGCGGCGCGCCACCGCCCGTCCAGACGTGAACGCGATTCAAGACGAGCCCCACCAGGTGGATGCCCTCCGCCTCGAGCCGCTGCCAGAACGACTCGGCGCTCTTCGCCTGCTGGAGGTCGGGTCCCGCGACGAGCACGAAGCCGCAGCTCGGATCGCGCAGCAGCTCCGCGACTTCGCGCGCGCGCTCCGAGAAGCCGCCGAGCATCTCCTCGAACGCCAGCAGGAACTCCGAGATCGAGGTCAGGAACTCGAGCCCAGTGATGCGCTCCAGCCCGCGCAGCACGAGCTCGGAGCCGCTGCGGAAGATCCGCAGGCTCGCGCGTCCGACCACCGCGGCGGGGTGCAGCAGCACCTTCAGGAACTGTCCCTCGAGGAAGCCGCTCAGGCGGCGCGGCGCATCGAGGAAGTCGAGCGCGTTCGAGGCGGGCGGGGTGTCGAGCACGATCAGATCGTACCGCCCCTCGACGTGCATCTGGCGGAGCTTCTCCATCGCCGAGTACTCGCGGCTGCCGCCCAGCGCGTCCGTGAGGTTGCGGTAGATCGGGTTCGACAGGATGCGCTCGCGGGCCGCCGGATCGGGGGCGAAGCGCAGCACCAGCTCGTCGAAGGTGCGCTTGGTGTCGAGCATCATCGCCGCGAGTGTCCCTGCTCCTTCGACGCCGGCCGCGCGCAGCCGCTCGCGCGGGACCTCGCTCGGCTCGTGTCCGAGCGGACCGGTGCCGAGCGCGTCGGCGAGCCGGCGCGCGGGATCGATCGTCATGACCAGCACGCGTCTTCCGGCGCGCGCGGCCGCGAGGCCGAGCGCCGCCGCGACGGTGGTCTTGCCCACGCCGCCGGTGCCGACGGTCACGAGCACGCGGCAGTCGAGCCAGCGCTCCGGCTTCACGGGCCGTCCCCGCGGTCCGCGCGCGCGAACGCGGTGCGCAGGTGTGCAGCGAGGGCGGCGATTCCATCCGGTCCGTCGACGCCCTTCGGCAGCCACGGCAGCTCGAGCGGCGCGGCACCGAGCTCGCGCTCGAGACGGTCGCGGAATCCCGCCTGCATGCGCGCGCGCACCAGCCGGTGCCGCGCGGCGCTGCAGAGCGCGACCGGGTCGGCGAGCGGGGAGGGCGCGCGTGCGCCGTCGAGCCGCGCGACCGCCGCCAGCACGCGTTCCGCGTCGGGAAGCTCGAGCGGTGGCTCGACGCCGTTCGCGACCACCGGGCCGGGCGCGAGCCCGAGCGATCGGACCCGCTCGCGCAGCTCGAGCGTCTCGTTCACCGGCAGCTCCTCGAGCAACGTGACGATCAGCACCTGGGTGCGCTTCGCGTCGGTGAGCAACGCCTGAACCAGATCGGTGTTGCGCCGCAGTGGACCCAGCCGGACGGTGTCGAGGATCACGGTCGGGACCGAGAGCAGCGACAGCCCGTGGCCCGTGGCCGGCGCATCGACCACGATCAGCGGCCAGAGCGGCTTCCCCCGCGCGTCCTCGCGCGTCGCCAGGTGCCAGAGCTTCCCCAGCGTGATCAGCTCGCGCCAGCCGGGAGCCGCCTCCAGGAAGCGCCGGAAGCCGGTGTTCTTCACGATCCCGCGCGCCAGCGCGCGGACGCGAAGCTGGAGCTCCAGGTACTCGAGCAGCGCCTCCTCGGGCACGAGCCGCAAGGTGAATAGGTTCGGGCCCGCCGCCGCCGGCTCCCGGTCCGGTTCGCGACCCGGCTTGGCTGCCGCAGCCCCGAGCAGCTCCGGCAGCACGGGGGCATGCCCGAGCTCGACCACGAGCGTCCGCACGCCCGAGTCGGCCGCGAGCCGGCCCAGCGCTGCCGCAACCGTCGTTTTGCCGGTGCCACCCTTGCCCGTGACGAGCAGCAGGCGACGCCCGAGCAGCTGCGCGAGCAGATCCGTCACCCGCGCTCCTCAAGCGACTCGTCGCCCTCGCCGACCGTGGGATGGGGCCCACCGATGATCGTCCAGTGCGAGAACTGCGAGACGCGATTCCACGTCGCCGACGCGCGCATCCCCGCCAAGGGCGCGCGCGTGCGCTGCTCGCGCTGCCACCACCGCTTCCACATCACGCCGTCGTCGTCCGTCCCGCCCGCGCAGGCGGGCGCCCCGGCACAGGGTAGCGCGCGCGCCCAGGCCCGCGGTGGCGAGGGGGGTGCCGACGAGGACGAGCTCGACAATCCCGAGTTCCTCTTCGACAAGCCCGAGGAGAGCGCTCCCCCGCGCCCGCGAAAGACCGCGCCCCAGGCCGAGACCGTGGTCGTCGACCAGCCTGCCCCGCCGGTGGAGGCGCACCATCCCGCGGCCCCCGAGCCGGTCGAGCCGAAGACGCCCATCGCGCCAGCCGAGGAGCGGGTCGTCGAGAGCGGCGGAAAGACCGCGCAGGAGATGCTCGACGCCGGCGCTCCGCAGCTCGAGTCCACCCGCTATGAGATCGGCGGGTCGCTGGGCCAGGACGACGAGTCGGACGACACCATCGGAAGCACGTTCGTTGGCGAGAATGCCGACGAGGCGAGCGAGCCGCCCGCCCGGAAGGCGCGTGCAGCACCCGCTTCCGTCGACCTCGATGCGCTCGCGGCGGAGCTGGGCGAGGACGAGGACAGCTCCTTCGCCGATTGGGATCCGCTTGCCTCGCCCGCCTCCCCGGCGGAGGCCACGCCGGCCGGCATCTTCGCCGCGGCCGGAAGTCGGAGCGCGGCGGCCATCTCCCTGGCCGCACAGGGCGGGGCCGACTCCGTCTTCGATCAGCCCGACCTGTCGCCCGCGTCCGGCGCCAAGAAGCGCAGCGTCCCCGACATGCCGATCTTCGATCCCGAGGCCGCAGGGCCCACCGCGCTGATCCTGCGCGTGGCGGCCGCGATCGTCGGTCTGGTCCTGCTCGGCGCGGCCGCGCGCCTGCTCTGGCTGCAGCGCGAGTCGGTGCCGCCCGAGGCGCAGGTCATCCAGACCGCCGGCTGGGTCGCCGCGGACCTCGAGACCTTCCTCGCGCGCGACGCGACCGGCGAGAGGGTGTTGATCGTGCGCGGGAACCTCTTCCCGGAGGGCTCCGCCGCGCCGCCGCAGGTCTCCCTCCGCCTGCTCGATTCGGACGGCCTCTCGCTCGCGGAGTCGGAGCAGACCTGGCTCGAGCGCATCGACGACGCGGAGGTCGCGCCGGAGAAAATCTCGCCCCGGCTCGCCGCGGCGGGCGGGGAGATCGGCGCCCTCGGACAGCAGGTCACCGGCTTCACGGCCGTGCTCCACGATCCGCCCTCGGGTGTGCGCCGCGTCGAGGTCACTCTGCGCGCGCGCGCCGCGCCGCCGGCCGGGACGGCCACCGCCAATACCCCTGCGGTGAACCCCGCGCCGGGGGGCGCCACGCCGACGGAGACCGCGTCGCCGAGCTCGACGGTGCTGCCGGAGAATCAGCCCGGCGCCACGCCGAGCGACGTCGTACCTGCGGCCCCGGCGGAGGAGTAGCGAGCGCTACTCGCGCTTCTTCTCGGCCTCGTCCTTGGCGGGCGTGACGTCGATCGCGGTCGGCTCCTTGAGCGCCCCGCGAAAGTTCTTGATGCCTTCGCCGAGCCCCTTGCCGATCTGAGGCAGGCGCGTCGCCCCGGTGATCACGACCACGATCACGAGGATGATCAGGAGCTCGGTCGCGCCCAAGCCGAACATGACCTTACATTCGGCAAGCACCCGGTTGAAGTCAACCAACCGAGTCGGGAGACTGCACGGCCATGAAGCCTGAGATCTTCAAGGCGTACGACATCCGTGGACTCTATCCCCAGGAGCTCGACGCGCCCGGCGCGCTCGCGATCGGGCGGGCCGTCGCGCGCAAGCTCGGGCCGGGCGCCGTCGCCGTCGGCTTCGACATGAGAACCAGCGCGGACGCGCTGCGCGAGGCGTTCGTGACGGGGCTTCGCTGCGAAGGCGCGGACGTGATCGACATCGGTCGCGTCGCGACGCCGATCCTGTACTTCGCGACGACCAGCCTGGGCGCCGTCGGTGGCGCGATGATCACCGCGTCGCACAACCCGGGTGCATACAACGGCTTCAAGCTCTGCGGCCCGAGCGCGGTGCCGATCGGGATCGAGTCGGGCCTGCGCGAGATCCGCGACGCGGCGCTCGCGCTCGAGAGCCAGCCTGCGCCGCCCGTGCGCGGCAGCTTGCGAAGCGAGAGCGTGATGGACCGCTACTACGCGAGCCTGCTCGAGCTGTTCCCCGCGCGGCCGCGCCTGCGCGCGGTGATCGACGCGGGCAACGGCATCGCCGGCGAGGCGTACGGAGGACTGCTCGACCGCCTGCCGCTCCAGGCGAAGCGGTTGTACTTCGAGCCGGACGGGAGCTTTCCCAATCACGAGGCCGATCCGCTGAAGCTCGAGAACCTCGAAGACCTGCAGCGCGCGGTGCGCGCGGAGCACGCGGACCTCGGCATCGCCTTCGACGGCGACGGCGATCGCGCGGTCTTCGTCGACGAGACGGGCGAGGCGATCCCCGCCGACTTGATGACCGCGCTCCTCTGCGACGTGATCCTCGAGCGCAAGCTGCTCGGCGCGGGAGCGGGCGCGTCGATCGTCTACGACCTGCGCTCGAGCCGCGTCGTGCCCGAGACGATTCTCGCGCGCGGGGCCGTGCCGATTCGCAGCCGTGTCGGCCACGCCTTCATGAAGGCGGTGATGCGCGAGCGCGGCGCGTGCTTCGGCGGCGAGCTCTCCGGCCACTACTATTTCCGGTTCCCCGCGGGCTACATCGCCGACGACGGCGCAGCCGCGATGATGCTGCTGCTCGAGGCGCTCGACCTGCGCAAGCGCCCGCTCTCGGAGCTGTGGCGGCCCTACCGCCGCTACCGCCAGAGCGGCGAGATCAACCGACGCGTCGCCGACGTTCCGGCCGCGCTCGCGCGCGTGCGCGCCGCGCACCCCACGGGCGAGGCGGACGAGCTCGACGGGCTCACCGTCGCCTACACCGATTGGTGGTTCAACCTGCGTCCGTCGAACACCGAGCCGCTCTTGCGGCTGAACCTCGAAGCGGGAAGCGATGCCGAGGTCGCGCGCAAGCGCGACGCGCTGCTCGCGCTGATCCAGGGCTAGCTGCGCTTGGCGCGGCGCGGGGGCTTCTTCGCGGGACCGCGCGTGCTGGGACGGGGATTCGCGCTGCTGCGCAGGCACCGCTCGCTCTGGCCCTGGGCGGCGCTGCCGTTCCTGCTGAACTTCGCCGCGTTCGGGCTGGCGATCTGGGCCTTCGTCGCGAACCTCGACGCGATCGCCGGGCCGCTCGAGCGCATGCTCGATCCCGGCGAGCCCTCGGCGTGGTGGGGCTGGGCGTGGGCGGGACCGCTGCTGCTGTTCGCGGTGCTCGCGCGCTGGCTGCTGCTGATCGCGCTCGGTGTCGCGATCTACTTCCTGTTCACCGTCGTCGGCGGCCTGCTGGCGGCGCCGTTCCTCGACGTGCTGTCCGAGCGCGTCGAGCACATCGCGGCCGGCGAGCCCGCGCGCGCCGGCAGCGGATTCCGGGATCTCGTGAACGGCGCGCTGCGAAGCGTGATCGAAGAGGGCAAGCGCACGTTCTTCTTCCTGGCCGTTCAGCTCGCGATCGTGGTCTTCGGGCTCTTCCCCGGCGTGCAGCCGATCGCGGCGCTCGCAAGCCTTGCGTTCACCGCGCTCTTCCTGCCGCTCGACTACACCGCGTATGCGCTCGACCGGAGGCGAGTGCCGTTCAAGGTGCGCAGGCGCTGGATCGCGGGGAATTTCGCGGAGATGTTCGGCTTCGGGGCGTTCGGGCTCGCGCTCTTCTTCGTGCCGGGGCTGTCGTTCCTGTGTCTGCCCTGGCTGGTGACGTCGGGGACGTTGCTGGTGCTCGAAGTTCCGCTGCCGAAGCAAGACTCGGACTAGGAGCGACGTTGGGGCGCGCCGGATGAGGGTCTCCTCGACGGTGCCCGGCACAGCCGACCGGGTCTTGTTGACTTCGCTCGGCTGCGCCTCGCTGCGCGCGCCTCTTCGCGTCGCTTGCGGGCCACACGCGAGGGCGGCCTCGCGCGCGGCCGTCGCCTCGACCCTCATCCGGCGCGCTCGGCGATCTCTAGGCGCGTGCGGCGCGATCTAGGACTTCGCGGAGCCAGGATGCGCCGGGATCGGCGCTGGGGGCGAGCGCGACTTGGTGGAATGGGTGGGGGTTGGAGGCGGCTGTTCGGGCGAGTTCGGCGCCGAGGGCGACACCGGCGAAGGTCACTCGTGCTGGGTCGAGGTCGGGGTCCGTGGCGATCAGCGCGAGGACTTGGGTGAGGTCGGCGGCGACCTGGGCTTCGAGCTCGGCGCGCAGGCGTTTGGCGAGCGGGAGGTTCGGGTCGAGCGCGAGCGCGGTGAGCTTGTCGCTCTTGCGCGAGCCGCAGAGAGGCAGGTCGAACGCGACGACCGCTGCGCGCGCGCTCCACGCGGCCGTGGCGGCCTCGGCGAAGGGTGAGCTGGCGCAGCCGTCGGGACCGGCGAGGATGATCACCGGGTGCCGCCCCGCCTTGCTCGGCTTCGCGATCCGTCCGCGCACGCGATCGCCGCGCGAGAGCAGGCTCCACCAGGTCTCGGCGCCGCGTCTCTCGGTCGCCAGGCCGAGCACCGGTGGGGAGGGCTTCGCCACGCGGATGCGCTCTCTCTAGGCCGCGTGCCGCGCGGAGAGCCGCTGGCAGAGCGTGCGCAGGCTCTGCGCCGTCTCGCTCCCTTCGCCGAGCGCGTGCAGCGATTCGCCGCGCAGGAGCGTGCGGTAGCTCTCGGCGTCGCGCGTGAGCTCGCCGAGGCGCTCGATCTCGATGCCGTGCTGGCGGCGCGCGGCGCCCGTGAGGCGCGCGCCCAGCTCCGCCGCGGCCGCGGGCGTCTGCGCGCCGACGACCAACCCGAGCACTCGCCGACCCTCGAGCGCGGGCGCGAGCACCCGCAGGAATCCGAGCGTCCTCGCGAGGCCCCAGGTCGCCGCCTCGACCGAGAGCACGATTCCGTCGAGCGCGTCCGCCGGAACCCGGCCGAGCAGAGCACCGAGCTGGTCCGGCCGCTCGACCGCGATCAACGGCTCGTCCAACGCGGCCGCGGCCAGCGCGAGCGCGAGATCGGAGGAGACCTCCCAACGCACGCCGGGGACGCGCGGCAGCAGGGGCGAGGGCGGAAACGCCGCGAGAACGCGCGCGCTGCCCAGCTCGGCCGCCATCCCGCCCGCGAGCTCGAGCGCGAGCGTGCAGGCGAGCGGTCGTTCGGGATCGGCGGGCAGGCAGTAGCGCGGAGCGCGGGTCGGAGGCTGCTGCGCGCGGCTTCGCGCTGCGCTGCGCGCCTCCTCCTGCTCCTCCTCGGAGATGAAGTAGTGGAGGACGTCTCCGAGATTCCTGCGCGCCACGACGACGCCGATGCTAGCTGATGATCAGTACGGAGTTCACCCCGCCTGCGGGGCCTTCGACCCTGCGCGGGTTGCTCGGATCCGGCTGCCACTCGCCGTCGACGAAGTAGCGGTACTGGTACACGCCGGGGCCGAGCCGCACGATCTTCTCCCAGGTGCCGTTCGGCCCGAGGCGCGTCTCGACGCCCTGATCGGGAATCCAATTGTTGAAGTCGCCCGCGAGCTGCACCTCGTGGACGTTCGGGTTCTTGAAGGTGAAGACCACCCCCTTCGCGGCCGCGGAGGGGAGCTCTTCGGGAGCCGGCTCGATGCGGCCCGGCTTCGCGGGCAGCTGCTCCTCCTCGCGGTCGTAGAGCACCTCGAGCGCGAGCGACATGTAGTCGACGAAGCCGTACGAGCGGCGGTCGAGCTTCGCGATCGGGATGCCGCGCTGCGCGGCCTCGCGCAGGCGCACGTTCGAGCGGATCACCGTGTCGAAGACGAGGTCCTTGTAGGTCTCGCGGATCTCCGCAAGCGCGCGCTTCGCGAAGCGCGTGCGGCCGTCGAAGAGCGTCGGCAGGATGCGGATCTTCAGCGAGTGGCCGATGCGGTCCTCGAGCAGACCGATCGTCTCGAGCAGCTTCGCCACGCCGTGCATCGAGTAGTAGCTCGTCTCGAGCGGGATGATGACTTCCTGCGCGGCGCGCAGGGCGTTGAAGGTCAGGATGCCCACGTTCGGTGGGCAGTCGATCAGGATGAAGTCGTAGCGCTTCTCGAGCTTCGCGACGGCGGCGGCCAGCCGCTCGGTGCGGCCGCGCGCGCCTTCCGCGCTGAGCTTCTGCTCGAGCGCGGACAGGATCACGCCCGACGGCGCTACGTCCAGGTTCTCGCCCGAGTTCGCGATCACCTCGTCGAGCCGGCCGCCCGCGCCTTCGGGCTCCGCGAGCACTTCGTACAAGTTCTCGTCGAGGTCCTCAGGATCGATCCCGAGCCCGAGCGTCGCGTGCGCCTGCGGGTCCATGTCGATCACGAGCGTCGCGTGGCCTTCCGCGGCGAGACATCCGGCGAGACTCACCACGGTGGTGGTCTTCCCGCAACCACCCTTCTGGTTCATCACAGCGATGCAGCGCATGCCTGTCCCTCCCCCACTCACGGAACAGAGATTCGAACGGGGTACTGCGTCAGCGGGCGGATGAGCAGCAGCTCGGCGCGCGGCTTAGCATTCCGCGAGCTGCGCGCGGAAGCTTCGCTTGCATCTGACGAGGCAGATCGCGGGATCTCCCTCAAATTCCCCACCCCCATTCGAACGCGACGAAACGTAGCAGCAGGAGAATCCAATGGCCAATCGCGGACGCGCGCGACCGCAAAGAATCGGCGTGCTCGACCTCGGTTCGAACACGGTGCTCCTGCTCGTCCTGGCCGCGGACGGGCGCGTGATCCGCGACACGTCGCGCATCACGCGACTCGGGCAGGGTGTGTTCGCGAGCGGAGTACTCGCCCCCGAGGCGATGGCGCGCACGAGTGCCGCGATCTCGGAGTTCGCGGCGCTCGCGCGTGCGGACGGCGTGGATCGACTGGTCGCCGTGGGCACCGAAGCGCTGCGACGGGCGCGCGATGGCGCCGAGTTCCTCGCGTCGCTCACCCGCGACGGTCTGGTGGACGCCGCGCGGCTGCTCTCCGGCGAGGAGGAGGCCGCGGCGACCGTCGAAGCGACACGACAGCGGATCGGCGACTCCTGCGAGGCGCTGGCGGTGATCGACGTGGGCGGCGGCAGCACGGAGATCGCCTGGCGCCTGCGCGCGGACGGGCCGATCCGCGGCCTCTCGCTGCCGCTCGGGAGCGTTCGCCTGACCGAGGCGCACCTGCCGCGGCACCCCGTTCCCGCCGAAGACCTCGCGCGCGTACGCGCCGAGGTGGAGCGCCTGTCGGAGCCGCTCGGACGCGCGCTCCCGAGCGGCCTGCCTGCAGGCGCTGCCGTGGTCGCGGTCGCGGGCACGGCAACCACGCTCGCGGCGCTCGAGCTCGCGCTCGAGCCCTACGACGAGGAGCGCGTCGAGGGCTTCCGGGTCGACGTGAGCGGACTCGAGGCGTGGACCGAGCGTCTGGCACGGCTCGGTGTCGCCGAGCGCAAGCAGCTGCCGGGACTCGAGCCCGGACGCGCGGACGTGATCGTCGCCGGGCTCGCGGTGCTCCGCGGCGTGCTCGGGCGGCTCCACGCGCCGAGCTTCGCCGTCTCCGGCCGGGGCGTGCGGCACGGCGTCGCGCTCCGAATCCTCGCTGGTCAGATGGCCATTTGATAACGTCCAAGAGTCCGTGGAACAGTCAATCTTGGTCGTCGTCGGTCCGGACGGGCCGCGGCCCTTCATGCGCGGGATCCTTGTGCAGTCGCTCGTCTCGCGCGGCGTCCCGTTCGACGTGGCGCTGGAGACGGCGACGGCAATACGCGACCGCATCGCCGCTCGCCGGCAGGTGCTCGTCGGCGAGCTCTCGCGGCTCGTTGATGAGCTGCTGGACGATCGCTATGACCTCGACGTGCGCGCGCCGGCGGGAAGCGCCGAGCCGCCGCGCGTGGTCGAGGAGACGGGCTCGGGCAGTCCGTTCTCGAAAGGCATCCTGGCCGTGTCGCTGATGGGCGCGGGGCTCGAGCCGGACGACGCCCACGACGCCGCGCGCGAGATCGAGGCGCGACTCCTGCGCCAGGAGCTGCGCAAGATCGATCGGACGGAGCTGCGCGACCTGGTGGCCGAGACCCTGGAGCGCACGCACGGGGCCGGACCCGCCAGCCGCTACCGCATCTGGCGCACCGCACGAGACGACGGCAAGCCGAGTCTGGTCCTGCTCGGCGGCGCGACGGGCTCGGGCAAGACCTCCATCGCGATCGAGGTCGCGCGCCGGCTCGAGATCCCGCGCGTGATCGGCACGGACTCCATCCGCCAGATCATGCGGCTGATGTTCTCGCCCGACCTGATGCCCGAGATCCACTGCTCGACGTTCGACGCCTACCAGGCGCTGCCGCGCGCGGCCGCGCTGATCGGCGAGCCGGTGGTGGTCGGGTTTCGCGAGCAGGCGCAGAAGATCGCGGTCGGCGTGCACGCGCTGCTCGACCGCGCGGTCGAAGAGAACACGAGCATGCTGATCGAGGGCGCGAACCTGGTGCCGGGCATGCTCGACCTGCGCCGCTACACGGACCGCGCGCACGTCTCGTTCATCATGACGGGGACGCTCGATCCCGACGCCTACCGCAGCCGCTTCTCGGCCCGCTCTGCCAAGGCGCGCGGGCGTTCGGCCGATCGGTATCTGGAGCACTTCGACGAGATCCTGGCGATCCAGCGCTACCTGTTCGCTGAGGCCGAGAGCCACGGACTCCCGATCGTCGACAACGTGCACTTCGACACCGCGGTCGTGTCGGTGATCCGCTCGGTGATCGCCACACTTCGCCAGGCTCTGCAACAAGGCTAGAAGGAGGTCGCGTGCTTCGACTCGGACGATGGCTGCCGCTCTTTCCGCTCGCGCTCGCGCTCACGGCGTGCGGAACGCTCAGCGTCCAGGAGGAGAAGCAGATGGGCGCGCAGGCGCAGGCCCAGCTGCGCAAGCAGCTCACCATGGTGCGCGATCCGGTCACCATGAAATACGTTCGAGACCTCGGCGCGAGTCTCGCGGCGGCGGCGCGCCCCTCGCCTTTCGAGTTCCGCTTCTACGTGGTCGAGGACGAGACGCTGAACGCCTTCGCGATCCCCGGCGGCGCGATGTACGTGAACACGGGGCTCCTCCAGAGCGTGAAGAACGCGTCCGAGCTCGCGGGGGTGCTCTCGCACGAGATGGGGCACGTCACCGCGCGGCACGTCGCGCAGATGGCGAATCGGGGTCGCAACACGGGCTTCGTCGCGAACATCTTCTACATCCTGGTCGCGATCCTCACGGGAAATCCGTATCTCGCGAACGCCGGCGGCCTCGCCGGCTCCGTCGCCGGCGCCGCGTACATGAACACCTACACCCGCGACGCCGAACGCGAGGCCGATGCGCTCGCGGTCGAGACGATGGTGCACGCCGGCTGGAATCCCGAAGGCATGGTCACGATGTTCGCGACCTTGCAAGCCGAGTCCGGCGGCTTCGACGGCCCGCAGTTTCTCTCCAGCCATCCCGCGACGGAAGAACGCATCGAGAACGTGCAGCGCGACATCGCGAAATACCCCGGCTCCGAGAAGCTCCGCGCGGACGACGGCAAGCTCCCGATCATCCAGGAACGCTTGAAGCTGATCATCGGCACGGACAGGGAATCGCCCGCCGAGGACGACGAGGGTGACGGGGACGACGAGGAGTGATTGGGCGTACAATGAGCCAGCTGCTCAGGACTGCGGCTGGAGGCGGGAGAGAGTGGGACGACCGAATCGGCTCGGCGAGCTCAAGGCGTCGGGCTATCAGCCGCGCAGCGTGCGTGAGGAGCTGCGCGCGAACCTGATCGCGCGCATCCGCAACAAGCAGCCGCTCTTTCCGGAGATGATCGGGTACGCCGATTCGGTGGTGCCCGCGATCGAGAGCGCGATCCTCGCCGGACACGACATGATCTTCCTCGGCGAGCGTGGCCAGGGGAAGAGCAAGATGATCCGCAAGCTCGTCGAGCTGCTCGACGAGAGCGTGCCGATCGTCGCGGGCAGCGAAGTCAACGACGATCCGCTCGCGCCGATCAGCCAGTACGCTCGCGAGCGCGTGGCGAAGGAAGGCGACGCGACGCCGATCGAGTGGATCGAGCGCTCGGCGCGCTACGGCGAGAAGCTCGCGACGCCCGACGTCTCGATCGCGGATCTGATCGGCGAGATCGACCCGATCCGCGTGGCCGAGGGCCGCTATCTCGCCGACGAGTCGACGATCCACTACGGCCTCATCCCGCGCACGAACCGCGGCGTGTTCTGCATCAACGAGCTGCCCGACCTGGCGGAGAAGGTCCAGGTGGGGCTGTTCAACGTGATGGAGGAGCGCGACTTCCAGGTGAAGGGCTTCAAGGTCCGCCTGCCGCTCGACGTGCTCGTGGTGGCGAGCGCCAACCCGGAGGACTACACGCGCCGGGGTCGCATCATCACGCCGCTCAAGGACCGCTACCAGGCGCAGATCCGCACGCACTACCCGCCGACCCGCGGGCTCGAGATCGACGTGATGAAGCAGGAGCGGCGCAAGCCGCGCACCTTGGCGGTGCCGCTCTGGATCCCCCCGTTCCTCGAGGAGATCGTGGCCGAGCTGACGATCCAAGCGCGAAAAAGTGCAGACATCAGCCAGGTCTCGGGCGTGTCGGTGCGCGCGTCGATCGCGAACTACGAGACCCTGCTCGCGGCCGCGGAGCGCCGCGCGCTGCGGCTCTGCGAGGACGAAGCCGTGCCGCGCCTCACCGATCTGGCCGGACTGCGCGCGTCCATGGGCGGCAAGATCGAGCTCGAGTACGCCGGCACCGACAAGACCGAGTCCGAGATTCTCGACAACCTGGTGCGGCGCGCGGTGATCGAGGTCTTCAACGAGCGCTGTGAGTCGTTCGATCTCGACTCCGTCGTGCGCGCGTTCGAGGACGGCTGGAAGGTCGAGGTCGGCGACGCGCTGCCCGCGAGCGAGTACGCCGACGGCGTCGACAACATCGCGGGCCTGCGGAAAGCGGTGGAGCAGCTCGGCTGCGGCACGAGCCCGGCACGGATCGCGGCGGCGGTCGAGTTCGTGCTCGAGGGGCTGCACCTGTCGAGCAAGCTGAACCGCGAAACCTCGGGCGACCGCGTCGTCTACGGCTAGCGATGGTGCTGCTGCGCTACAGCCGCTGGGACGGCACGCAGCGACCGTTCTCGCTGGCGGCGGAAGCCGCGCTCGACGAGCTCGCGCGCCATCTCATGGAGGGCATGAGCGTCGACGAGGCGCTCTCCTGGATGCGCTACCAGGGCTTCGAGCTGGGCGGACAGGACTTCCGCGTGATGGGCGTCGAGGAGCTGCTGCAGCAGCTCCGCCAGAAGGCGCGCGAGCTCATGGCCGGGCGCAACATGGATCACGCCTTCGACGAGCGCTGGGAGCGTCTGCGCGACGCGCTCGACCGCGAGCAGGCGGCGCTCCGCGAGAGACACGGCGACGAGTCACAGCGCATGAACGACTTCCGCGCGCGGCGCGAGCCGCTGCCCAAGCGCCTGTCCGAAGCGCTGCGCCGCTTCGAGTCCCACGAGTGGGAGGACGCCGACGCCGAGGCCGATTACCGGGAGCTGCTCGGGGGTCAGGCCGACACGCGCGCGCTCGAGGACTTCCAGGCGCGCAACCGGCAGCAGCTTCGCGGCGGGCAGAATCTGTCGTTCGACGAGGCGCTCGAGCTGATGCGCCAGGTCGAGCGCCTCGGTCAGATGGCGCGCAATCTGCTCGAGGGGAACTTCGAGTCCATCTCGCTCGACGAGCTGCGCGACCTCGCGGGTGAGGAGGGCGTGGAGTCGATCATGATCCTGCGCGACCTGCGCGGCCGGCTCGAGCAGGCCGGCTACGTGCGCGAGGGACAGCAGGGCCTCGAGCTCACACCGCGGGCCATACGGCGCATCGGTGAGCTCGCGCTCGAGGACATCTACGGCGCGCTGAAGCGCGGCGCCGCCGGCGCGCACCAGACGCAGCACCGCGGCGGCGGCGCGATCACGATCGAGCGCAGCAAGCCGTACGTCTTCGGCGAGCCCGCGCACATCGACGCGGTCGCCACCGTGCGCAACGCGCTCCTGCGCGACCCCGCGCACGCGGGCGTGCCGGTGGCGATCATGCCGCAGGACCTCGAGGTCTGGGACACCGACCAGCAGACCGAGACCACGACCGTGCTCCTGCTCGACATGAGCTGGTCGATGTCGTGGTCGGGCCGCTGGCCCGCGGCCAAGCGTGTCGCGATCGCGATGGATCAGCTGATCCGCACGCGCTATCCGCGCGACCGGTTCTTCATCGTCGGCTTCTACACGCGCGCGCGCGAGCTGCGGATCCCCGAGCTGCCCGAGCTCGTCTGGAACATGGAGGACCCGTTCACGAACCTGCAGGACGGGCTGCGCGTCGCGCAGCGCCTGATCGACCGGCACTCGTCGGCGAACAAGCAGATCATCGTGATCACCGATGGCCAGCCGACCGCGTACTTCGTCGGCGAGGAGCTGCGCGTGGAGTGGCCGAGCGGGGTGGGCGGAACGAGCCCGCGCGCGAACAAGGAGACGCTCGGCGAGGTCTCGCGCGTGACGCGGAAGGGAATCACGATCAACACCTTCATGCTCGACGACTCGCCCGAGCTGATGCGCTTCGTCGAGGCCATGACCAAGATCAACAAGGGCCGCGCGTTCTACACCACGCCGGGACAGATCGGCGAGTACGTGATGGTCGACTACCTGTCGCGGAAGCGCCGGAAGATCCGCTGATGTCCGCGAGCGCGAAGCGCGGCGCGGGTGTGGCCGCACCGGCCGCGCGGCTCGCGCGGAACGTCGGCGGCTGGCTGCGCGACGTGGCGACCCTGCCCTTCGAGAGCCGGGTGCCGCGCGACTGGATCGGGGTGAACCTCGAGCGCGGCCTGGTGGAGACGCCCTCGACGGTGCCTGGATTCCTTCGGCGCGAGCGCGCGCCGCTGCCGCTGCTCGACGTCGACGAGGGTCTGGCGAGCGCCGCGCGCGATCCGCGCGTGATCGGCGTCGTGCTGCGCCTGGGCCGCCCGCTCGGCTTC
>Ga0210377_10000682_pt1 | contig 32364 bp, 37 predicted proteins | sample PLM4_65_b1redo_FD_155480 | JGI IMG/M metagenome (GOLD analysis project Ga0210377, IMG submission 155480) | Groundwater sediment microbial communities from an aquifer in East River, Colorado, USA - PLM4_65_b1 redo | ecosystem: Environmental > Terrestrial > Soil > Riparian zone | place: USA: East... | reverse complement strand
CGCCGCTTCCGTCTCGCCCCGGAGCGTGGCGAGCTGGCGATCGGAAAAGCCCATCCGCTTCATGGACCGGACGAGCGCGGCGTCCGCCGCCGGCGCCTCGCGGTACCCGCGCTCGGCCGCCACCAGCTCCTCCAGCTGGCGCAGGAACCATGGGTCGATGCGGGTCCGGGCCGCGATCTCCGGAACGCCGATGCCCGCTTCGAGCGCGCGCTTGATCTGGAACACCCGCTCGGGCGTGGGCCGGCCCAGAGCGGCCAGCAGGTCGTCCCGGCCGTCGGCCTCGAGCCGGTCGTCCTCCAACCGTGGGGCGGTGACCCAGCCGGGCCGGTCGATCTCGAGGGCCCGGAGACCCTTCTGGAAGGCCTCCTTGAACGTGCGGCCGATGGCCATGGACTCGCCCACCGACTTCATCTGCGTGGTGAGGGTGGGGTCCGCGGTGGGAAACTTCTCGAACGCGAACCGGGGGCACTTCACCACCACGTAGTCCAGCACCGGCTCGAACGACGCGGGCGTGGTCCGGGTGATGTCGTTGGGCAGCTCGTCCAGGGTGTACCCGACGGCCAGCTTGGCGCCGATCCGCGCGATGGGGAACCCGGTGGCCTTGGAGGCCAGCGCCGACGACCGCGAGACCCGCGGGTTCATCTCGATCACCAGCTGCTCGCCGGTTTCGGGATGGACCGCGAACTGGATGTTGCAGCCGCCGGCCGCCACCCCGATTTCCCGGATGATCGCGATGGCGGCATCGCGCATCACCTGGTACTCGCGGTCGGTGAGCGTCATCGCCGGCGCCACGGTGATCGAATCCCCGGTGTGCACGCCCATCGGGTCGAAGTTCTCGATGGAGCACACGATCACCACGTTGTCCCGGCCGTCCCGCATGACCTCCAGCTCGAATTCTTTCCAGCCCAGGACCGACTGCTCGACCAACGCGGTGTGCACCGGGGACAGCGCGATACCCCGCTCGATCATGCCGCGGAACTCGTCCGGCTGGTACGCCACGCCCCCGCCCGTGCCACCGAGGGTGAAGGACGGACGAATCACCGCGGGATACCCGGTCCGCTCCACGGCGGCCAGCGCCTCGTCGAGGCTCCCCACCATGGCTCCCTCCGGCACCGCGAGTCCGATCCGCCCCATCGCTTCGGCGAACGCCCGCCGATCCTCGGCCATGTGGATCGCGCGGGCGTCCGCCCCGATGAGCTCGACCCCGTACCGCTCGAGGGTGCCGTCCTCGTGGAGCGCCATGGCCACGTTGAGCGCGGTCTGGCCACCCATCGTGGGGAGGAGCGCGTCGGGCCGCTCGCGCTCGATCACCTTGGCCACCCAGGCGGGGGTCACCGGCTCGATGTAGGTCCGGTCGGCCAGCTCCGGGTCGGTCATGATCGTGGCCGGATTCGAGTTCACCAGGACGACCCGGTAGCCCTCCTCGCGAAGCGCCTTCACCGCCTGAGTCCCGGAGTAGTCGAACTCGGCCGCCTGCCCGATCACGATGGGCCCGGACCCGATGAGCAGGATGGTCTCGAGATCAGTCCGCTTGGGCACCGACCACCTCGGCGAGCGCCTGGTCCAGCGACCGGCGCGGGGTCCACCCGGTCCGGGCGCGCAGCTTGGTCGCGTCGCCCACCAGATGCGGGATATCGGCCCTCCGCAACAGGGCCGGGTCGGTGACCGGCTCTACCGTCACGCCGACCAGCGACGCGAGGCGCGCCAGGACGTCCGTCAGGCGCACCCCCTGGCCCGACGCGATGTTGTAGACTTCGCCGGAGGCACCGTCCCGGAGGAGCGCCAGGTAGGCGTCGACCACGTCATCCACGTGCAGGAAGTCGCGTACCACGTTCAGGTTCCCCACCGCAATCGTATCCCGCCCCAGGGCGCGCGCCTGACGCAGCCGGCGGGCCACGGCCGCCACCACGAGCTCCGGGTTCTGCCCGGCACCGGTGTGCGGGAACGGCCGGGCGATGACGACCCGCAGCCCGGTCCGGCGACCCACCTCGAGCCCCGCAATCTCCGCGCCGAGCTTGGAGCCCGCGTAGGACGAGACCGGCGCTACCGGGTCGGTCTCCCGGCGCGGCGCCTCACCGGACCCGATTCCGTACACCTCCGCCGTGGACACGACCAGGCAGACCGGCATCGCCTGGCTGCCGCCCGCGGCCAGCGCCTCGCACAGGCGGGCGGTACCCGCCGCGTTCACCTCCCAGGCGGCGCCGGGGTCCCGGCGGGCCTCGAGCCCCGTCGCCACCGCCGCGAGGTGGACCGTCGCGTCGAACCCCAGGCCGGCACAGGCCGCGACGGACGCGGGGTCGCGCAGCTCGAGCTCCACCACCCGCGCCGCGCCGGCCGGCGCGCGGGTCCCCCGACGGATGGCGCCCGTGACTTGATGCCCATCGGCCGCGAGCCGCGGCACCAGCCGCGCGCCCACGAACCCATCCGCCCCCGTCACCAGGATCTTCACGCCTTGGCCCGCAGCCGCTCCAGGTCCGCCTCGACCATCATGACGACCAGCTCGCGGAACCCCACCCGCGGTCCCCATCCCAGCCGCTCGCGCGCCAAGCGCGGGTCGGCCAGCAACCGATCCACCTCCGCCGGCCGCACGAACCGGGGATCCACCACCACGTGCTGGCGCCAGTCCAGCCCGACGTGGGAGAAGGCGACCTCCACGAACTCGCGCACCGCGTGGGTCTCGCCCGTGCCGACCACGTAGTCGTCCGGCTCGGGCTGCTGCAGCATGAGCCACATGGCCTCGACATAGTCGCCGGCGAAGCCCCAGTCGCGCCGCGCCTCCAGGTTACCCAGGCGCAGTTCGGTCGCCCGGCCCAGTGCGATGCGGGCCACCCCGTCCGAGATCTTGCGGGTCACGAACTCCAGCCCGCGCCGGGGCGACTCGTGGTTGAAGAGGATCCCGCTCACCGCGTAGGTCCCGTACGACTCCCGGTAATTGACCGTGATCCAGTGGCCGTAGACCTTGGCGACGCCGTAGGGCGACCGCGGGTGGAACGGGGTGCGCTCGCTCTGGGGGGTTTCCGCCGCCTTGCCGAACATCTCCGACGACGAAGCCTGGTAGAACCGGACCTCCGGCCGCACCAGACGCACCGCCTCCAGCAGCCGAGTCACGCCCAGCGCCGTGAACTCGCCGGTGAGCACCGGCTGGTTCCAGGACGTGGGCACGAAGCTCTGGGCCGCGAGGTTGTACACCTCGTCGGGCTGCACGTCGCGCAGGACCATGGTCAGCGAGTGCTGGTCCAGCAGGTCGGCCGGGACGATTTCCACCCGATCCAGTATGTGGCCGATGCGCTCGTAGGAATCGTGGGACGTCCGGCGCACCACGCCCACCACCCGGTACCCCTTGGCGAGCAGGAACTCGGCGAGGTAGGACCCGTCCTGGCCGGTGACGCCGGTGATCAGCGCGGTGGTCACCGGTTCCTCGCGGCGCGCTTGTAGGACGGAGCGTCCGCGGCTATTTTGAATGGTTCGGGCGTCCGACGATTCACCAGCATTCGAGTGGTCCCATGGCGCGAGTGTGCGACGTGTGCGGGAAGGGGCCGGTCACCGGCCACAACGTGAGTCACGCGAACAACAAGAGCAAGCGGCGCTGGTATCCCAACCTCCAGACGGTGCGCGTCCTGGTGGACGGCAAGCCCCGGCGGGTGCGGGCCTGTGCCCAGTGCATCAAGTCGGGGCGGGTGGTGAAGGCCCCGCGGGTCGCCGTGTCCTAGCGCGTTCCCGCGCGGGCGCCGGCTACAAAAACGGGGACCCTCGGGTCCCCGTTCGCGTCTCGGCCCCGCCCGCGTGGTCACTCTCCCAACAACTCGATCCGGGCGATCTCCGCGCCGTCGCCGACGCGGTGCCCCAGCTTGACGATGCGGGTGTATCCCCCGGGCCGGGCCGCGAAGCGCGGCCCGATTTCCTTGAACAGCCGGCCGGTCACGTCCCGGTCCTTGATGCGGCGCTCCACCAGGCGGCGGGCGTGCAGGTCCCCGCGGAGCGCCAGCGTGATCAACCGCTCGGCGAACGGCCGGAGCTCCTTGGCCTTGGCCTCGGTGGTCACGACCCGGTCGTGCCGGAACAGGGACGCCGCCATGTTGTTCAGCATCGCGCGCTTGTGGGTGGACGTCCGGCCGAGCTGCCGGCCCTTGCTGCGGTGCCGCATCCGGCTACTCCTGGCCCGCTTCGGCGACCATGGCCGGCGCGCGGCCGGGGTTGGTCACGATGACGTCGCCGTCCCGCTCCTCGAACGCCATGCCGAAGTTCAGCGCTTCGCGCCGGAGCAACTCGGCGATTTCGGCCAGCGCCTTTTCGCCCACGTTCTTGACCTTGAGCAGATCGTCTTCCGTGTACCGGACCAGATCGCCCAGGGTGCTGATGTTGGAGTTCTTGAGCGAATTGACCGACCGCACCGAGAGGCCGCAGTCGTCGATAGGCCGCGCCAGCAGCTCGCGGAGGCGCGCGTCGCCCCGCTGGCCCTCGCCGTCGCCGGTGGCCTGCGGCACCCGGCCGAAGTTCAGGAACGGCTGGACGTGCTCCTGGAGCAGGGCGGCGGCATAGGCCAGCGCGTCCTCCGGCGTGATGGTGCCGTTGGTCTCCACCGCGATGGTCAGCCGGTCGAAGTCGGTCCGCTGGCCCACCCGGGTCTCCGCCACCGTGAAATTGGCGCGCCGGACGGGATTGTAGATGGAGTCGATCCGGATGAGGTCCACCGGGAGCGACCGGTCGGCCGGGTGCTGGGCCGCCTCGACGTAGCCCCGCCCCTTGTTCACGTACAGCTCGCCCAACAGCTCGCGGTCTTCCTCGAGCGTGAACAGGAGGTGGTTGGGATGCACCACCTGCACGCTGCCGAGGGGCTGGATGTCCCGGGCGTACACCGGCCCGGCCCGCCGCACCGCGATGTGCATCACCGCCTCGTCCACGTCTTCGGCCATCACCAGCGTGAGCTGCTTCAGCCGCTGAATGATCTGGTGAATGTCTTCCACCACGCCGGGCACGGTCTGGTGCTCGTGCACCACGCCGTCCAGGCGGAACCCCCACACCGCGGCCCCGCGCAGGGACGACAGCAGCATGCGGCGCAGCGAATTCCCGAGCGTGTAGCCGTAGCCCCGCTCGAGCGGTTGCAGGCGAAACTCGGCCGCGAACGGGTTGTCTTCCCGTTTCGTCATGTCGACGACGGTCGGCCGAACGAGTCCAGTGAGGTCGATGGTCATGTCACTTCGAGTAGAGCTCGACGATGAGCTGCTCCTGGGCCGCGACGGGGATGGCGTCGCGCGTGGGCAGCTCGGTGACCTTCCCCACGGCCTGATCCGCGTCCACCGCGAGCCACGCGACCGGCGCCCCGCGGGACGCCTGCTCGAGGGCGGCGCGCACCGACACGAGATCCCGGCTGCCGGCGGCGAGGCGCACTTCGTCGTGGGCCTCCACCTGATAGGACGGGATGTCCACGATCCGGCCGTTGACCAGGATGTGCCGGTGCCGGACCAGCTGGCGGGCCGCCTTGCGCGAGGCCCCGAACCCCATCCGATAGACGATGTTGTCCAGCCGGCGCTCCAGCGCGATGAGCAGGTTGTGGCCGGTGACCCCGGGCTCCTGGCGAACCACGTCGAAGGCGTTGCGGAACTGCCGCTCGGTGAGCCCGTACATCCGCTTCACCTTCTGCTTCTCGCGCAGCTGCTTGGAGTACTCGGACGCCTTCCGCCGGCGCTGCGTGGACTGGCCGTGCTGCCCGGGCGCATACGCCCGGCGCTCCACGGCGCACTTTTCCGTGAGGCACCGCGTGCCCTTGAGGAAGAGCTTGGTGCCCTCACGCCGGCACAGCCTGCAGGACGGGCCCGTGTAGCGCGACATGGCTCAGACCCGCCGCTTCTTGGGCGGCCGGCACCCATTGTGGGGGATGGGCGTGACGTCGCGGATGGAGAGCACCTGCAGGCCGGCCGAGGCCAGCGCCTGAATAGCGGACTCCCGACCCGACCCGGGTCCCTGGACCCGGACGTGCACCTTGCGCACGCCGGCGTTCAGCGCCTCCCGGCCGCAGCTCTCCGCGGCGACGGTGGCGGCGAACGAGGTGGACTTCTTGGAGCCCTTGAAGCCCGACTTGCCGGACGAGCCCCAGGCGACCGCGTTGCCGCGGCTGTCGGTGATGGTGACCAGGGTGTTGTTGAAGGTGGCGGTGATGTGGGCGATGCCCTCGGCCTCCACCAGCTTCTTGACGCGTTTGACGGGCGCCGCAGCCGGCGTGGCCGGCGTGGCCGGCGTCGGGGTGCTGGTTGGCTGTGTCATGCGCTACTTCTTGACCGCTTTCTTTTTGCCGGCGATGGCCCGACGAGGGCCCTTCTTGGTCCGGGCGTTGGTGTGCGTCCGCTGGCCGCGGACCGGAAGCCCCTTCTTATGGCGCAGGCCGCGGTAGGACCCGATGTCCATGAGGCGCTTGATGTTCATGGCGACCTCGGTCCGGAGCGCGCCTTCCACCCGCACGCCCCGCTCAATCGCCTGGCGCAGCCGCGCCACCTCGCCGTCGGACAGGTCGCGCACCCGCGTGTCGCCGCTGACCGCGGTTTCGTCCAGGATGCGTCGGGCCGTGGGCACCCCCACGCCGAAAATGTAGGTGAGCGCCACCTCGACCCGCTTCTCGCGCGGCAGGTCTACGCCAGCGATACGCGCCATGCTCAGCCCTGCCGTTGCTTGTGTTTGGGGTTCCGGCGACAGATGACCCGCACCACGCCGCGACGGCGGATCACCTTGCAATGCTCACAAATCGGCTTGACGCTCGAGCGAACTTTCACGACCGAACCCCGACTGGGAAAAAAATCCGCGACAGAAGGGTGAATATAGACGGGGGCTAAACCTGCCGCAAGTCACGAGCTACGGGGCGATACGCACCTCCCGGAGCCGCCACTGGCCGTTCACCTGGCGGAACCCCAGAAACACCATTTCCTCACGCACATCGGCCGTCCCCTTGACCGCGTATCGCCGGCTGAGCTCCGCATAGGCATGGTCGGCCTGGACGTACCGCAGCTCGCGCAGGGTGAACTCCTGTTCGGTCGCGGCACTCAGGTATTCCTCCAGCAGCCGGGCCGCCTGCCCCGGCCGCGTGGCGGCGCTGGCCGCCACCCCGGGGAGCCGGAGCCGTACGGTATCGCTGTGCGCCACCAGGCCCCGGACGTCGTGGGCCAGCCAAGCCGCCCGGGCCTGTTCCACCACGCTTGCCAACGTATCCGTCTGCGCGCCGGCGCCGGGGGCCCACGCCCCCAGCACCATTGCCGCCGCCACCCACGCTCGGGTCACCGGGCCTCCTCGGACAGCAGATGGTACACCCGTCCCGGGTCCGAGGCCCCGGTCACCGGGCGGCCCACCACCAGGTGGCTGGCGCCCGCGGCGGCCGCCGTCCGGGGATCGGCGGTGCGACGCTGGTCGTCCGGCGGGCCCCCCGCCGGCCGGATCCCGGGCACCACGATCCAGGGGCTTGGCCCCAGGGCGGCGCGGAGGGCGCGGACCTCGGCCGCCCCAGCCACCACCCCATCCAGCCCAGCCTCCAGAGCCAGGCGGGCCAGTCGCAACACCTCGCGCTCGGGCACGGCGTCCGCCCGTCCCAACACCTGGGCCAGCTCGCCCGCGTCGTGCGAGGTCAGCACCGTCACCGCCACCAACCGCATCGCGTCGGCGGCGGCCCGGGCCGCCGCCAGCATGGCGGGACCGCCCAACCCGTGGACCGTCGCCAGGGAAACGCCCAGGTCGGCGGCGGCCCGGGCCGCCCCGGCGACCTGACGCGGGATGTCGTGCCACTTGAGATCGAGAAACACGTCCACCCCGCGGTCCCGGAGGGCCCGCACCACGGCCGGGCCCTCCCGCACGTAGAGCGTCGCCCCGACCTTGGCCCAGCGAAGCCCCGGCAGCCGCTCGACCAGGGCGAGCGCCGCCGCCCCGGAGTCGTGATCCAGCGCGACGATCACCTCAGCCATGGGTCCACGCCGCCGCCAGTCGCTCAGGCAACCGGGGCTCGGCCAGGGCCGCCGTGCCGACCTGTACCAGCGATGCCCCCGCTTCGAGGTACTGGTGCACGTCGTCCGGGGTGCGGATGCCGCCGACGCCGATCACCGGGAGCCCGGTGGCCTGTCTGACCCGCTGGGTGGCCAGAACGCCCACCGGCAGGAGGGCCGGGCCGCTGACGCCGCCGCTACCCGCCCCCAGCCGCCCGCCCCAGCGGTCCGCCGGTCCGGCGGTCCGGCGGAAGAGCGCTCCGGGCATGGTGTTCACCACGGTGAACGCGTCCGCCCCGGCTCCCGCCGCGACCCGCGCGGTGCGGGCGATGTCGCTCAGCGTGGGGGCGAGCTTGGCCACGAGCGGGCGGACTGTCGCCGCCCGGCAGCGTCGCACGAGGTCAGCGAGCACGCCGTCGTCGGCGCCGAAGTGCTCGCCGCCCCGGGCTGTATTGGGGCAGGACAGGTTGAGCTCGAAGGCGGTGACGATCGGGTGCGGGCCGAGCCGCTCGATCACCGCGACGTAGTCCTCCACCGTGGACCCGACGACGCTCACCAGCACCCGGGCGCGACGCACGTGCGTGGCGAGCCACGGCAGTTCGACGTCCCGCACCGCGTCCACCCCGGGATTGGCGAGGCCCACCGAGTTGAGCATGCCGCCGGCGAATTCGGCCACGCGGGGGGGCGGATGTCCCGCGCGCGGCTCCCGACTCACCGACTTGGTGACCACGCCGCCCAGCCGGTCGAGGTCGATGAGCCCCGAAACCTCGCGCCCGAAGCCGGCCGTGCCGGCCGCCAGCAGAATGGGGTTTTGGAACTCGACGCCGAACAGCGAGATCGGCGCGGTCACCGATCGGGCCGGCGCCGACGGTCCCCCGAGGCCGGCGAGCCTCGGCTCCGCTCGTCCCAGCCCACCCGGAGAAGCGAGTCTTCCACCACGCGGTAACGATCGCCCGCGGCGCCATGCAGGGCGAGCGTGTAGACCGATTCGGGATACAGTGTCTCGAGTCGCGCGACCAGGGAGTCGGTGTCCTCCGGCCGCAGGTCGGCCAGCGCCAGGAGCGCCTTCGGGGCCACCGCGGACTGGGGGTGGCGTCGCTCCACCGCGGCGAACAGGGCCGCCGCCAGGCGGGGGGCCGCGAGCGAGTCCCGCGTGTCCTCCGCGGCCAGGAACAGCTGCATCGCCGTGCCCGAATCGCCCACGGCCTCCAGCGCCCGGGACAGCACGGAGAGGAACCGTCCGGAGGTCTGGAGCGCCGGTCCGCCGGCCCGCGTGGCCGCCTGGAGGCTGTCGAGCAGCGTATCGATCGCCGTCTCACTATCGGCGAGGCGGGCGGCCCGGATGGCCAGATGCACGCGCGCCACTCGCCCCTCGACGGAATCCGGGACCCCCGCCACCGCCGTGAATCGGGCGACCGCCCGTTCCGGCGCCCCGGCGCGCTGCCAGCGCTCACCATCCGCCAGCAGCAGGCGGGCCCGCCCGCCCGCGCCACGTCGGTCACCGGCGGTCAACCGGTCCACCAGGCGGGACGCCGCCTCCGGGGCTTTGCGCCCGAGGGTGTCCAGCGCGGCCAGCCATCCCGCCTCCACGTACGGCGAGTCCACGACGCTCGCCAGCAGCTCGGCGGCCTCGTCGGGCCGGTCGAGCGCGGTGAGCGCCACCGCCCGGGAGAACACGGCGGTCGCGGCCCCGCTCGCGGTGAGATCGGTCAGCGCGCCCTCGGCGTCCCCCAGCCGCAGCCGGGCCTCGCCCCGGAGCAGCAGCGCCTCGCGCCGGTGGTCCGGCGCAGCCCGGTCGCCCACCGAGCCCAGCGCCGCCAGGGCCGAGTCGGGCGCCTGCAGCGTGAGCCAGCACTGTCCCAGCAGGAGCGCCGCCTGAACCTGAAGCGCGCCGTCGGGGCTCGAGTCGGCGGCGGTGCGGAGCGGCGGGACGGCCGCGGTGCACGATCCGAGACGCGAGAGCGCGAGGCCCTGCAGCACCAGGGCGTCGTCCCGGTAGTGGCTCTTCTTGAACCGGGTAGCCACGGACTCGGCCTTCACCGCCGCGCGGGACCAGAGCGACCGGGCCTCCGAGGTCCGCCCTTCCCGCTCGGCCCGGCGCGCTTCGTCGGCGAGATGGTTGGCGTTGTACAGCCCGTTGTAGTACGCGCAGCCGGCGGCCACCGGCGCCGCCAGGAGGAGGGCGGTGAGCGCCCGTCTCATGGCTCGAGCGCCCCCAGGGTCTTGGCCTCGTAGCGGCGCAGGTACTCGACGATGCCGTCGGCGATCGCGACCGCGAGCGCCTGCTGTCCCGCGGACGAGGTGATGTACTGCGCGTCACCCCGATTGGTGCCGTACCCGGTTTCGATGAGGATGGCGGGGCGTGTGGCGGTGTTCAGGACCGCGAGGCCGGCCTGGGCGACGCCCCGGTCACCACCGGGGTGGACCTTGGCGGCGCTGCTTTGCACCAGCTCCGCCAGCAGCGCCGACTCCCGCAGGATCTCATTGGCCTGGAGCGCCTTCAGGATGAACATCGCCGGGTCGTCGCCGGCTCCGTCCGTCTCGTAGCGCAGTGATTCGTTCTCGAGCGCGGCGACCCGCCGGGCGTCGGCGGTGCGCGCCTCGCCCAGGAAGTACGAGTGGATGCCGCTCACGCGCTGGTATCCGGGCGAACGGTCGAGCGCGTCCACGTGGATGCTCACGAAGAGGTCGCAGTCGTCCCGGCAGTAGCCGGCGCGATCGAAGCGGCTGATCAGGGTGTCCCTGGTGCGGGTCATGATGACCCGGATCCCGCGCCGCTCGAGCTCCTTCTGGATCCGCTGGGCGATCCCGAGGGTGACGTGCTTTTCCCGCACGCCCCGGGGACAGTGGACACAGGGGGTGCCCGGATCGTCTCCGCCGTGACCCGCGTCGATCGTCACCGTGCGCTGGAGGCGCAGTCCCGTCACGGGATGGCGCTCGACCGCGGGCGAGGTGGTGCGGACCACGGGGGCGAGACTCGCCTCCTCGAAGCGGCCGGCCAGCGGATCGAAGCGGTAGCCCTCGTGGAAGCGCCGGGGCACGTACGCGGTGAGCCACTGGAGCGGGACGAACAGCGTGTCCCGGAGCAGGTAGGCCCCGCCCGCCAGCGGCACGACGGCCCCCCCGTCCACCATGACCGGCGCGTCCAGCAAGAAGCGGAAGGACTGACCCGCGAAGTCCAGGGTGGCCCACTCCGGCTCGACCGCCGGCGTGATGGGTAGCAGCCGCACCAGCGGCGGGACCGGCAGCGCCGGATGCCCCCGTTCCCGGTTGACCGGGATGGTGAGCTGGCCGCGGGACGTGGCGACGATCACCGAAAGCAGCGGCGCCCGGGGCGGCTCGGGCTGGTTCCCGATACCGGCGCCGGCCATCGCGAGCAGCGGCAGGAGATTCATCGCCGCCGTCCGATGGCGCGCGCCGCCTCGCGCTCGGCGGTCCGGCGCTTGAGGTCTTCCCGGCGGTCGTGGAGCTTCTTGCCCTTGGCCAACGCCAGCGTCACCTTCGCGCGTCCTTTGGTGAAGTGCAGATCCAGAGGCACCAGCGTCAGGCCTTGCTGCTCGACCGCGCCGATCAGCCGGCGGATCTCCCGGCTGTGGAGCAGAAGTTTCCGGGGGCGCGCCGGCTCGTGGCTGGCGTACCCGGCCGACTCGTACGGCGAGATGTTCATGCCCTCGAGCCAGACCTCGCCGCGCCGCACCTGACCCCACGCTTCCTTGAGGCTCACCTTCCCGCCGCGGACCGACTTGATCTCCGTACCGGTCAGCGCGAGGCCCGCCTCCCACGTTTCCAGTATGTGGTAGTCGTGGCGCGCCTTGGGGTTCCGGGCCACGACGGGCCCCGAGTCGGGGTCGGGAGCGGATGCGTTGGGCACGGGCTAACTTCAAGATAGAAACGGAGTTCGGGCCGGTCAAGGAAACCGTTGACGCAGTCGCGCGACGGGGTCTATATTCCGCGGGCTCCGGGCCGAAGTGGTGGAACTGGTAGACGCGCTGGCTTCAGGAGCCAGTGGGCGCAAGCCCGTGGGGGTTCGAGTCCCCCCTTCGGCATTGACCAGATCAGGTCCTAGACGGCTAGACGGCTAGCTGTCTGACTAGTACCTGGGCATCCCTGGTTCTATCTCCTGCGCCCACGCTTCGATGCCGCCAGCCAGACTCTTCACGTCACGAAATCCACCCTCGAGCAAGACCTGTCGAGCCCAGAGCGACCGATTCCCATGATGGCAGTAGGCCACGACCGGCCGGTCGCGATCCAGCTCGCCGATGCGGAACTCGAGCTGGTCGAGGGGAATGTGGCTGGCGCCGTCGATCCGGCAGATCTCCCACTCCCATTCCTCCCGCACGTCCACCAGCTGCACCGGGCCGGCGCGCCGCTCGCGGGCCAGCCGGTCGCACGTGATCTCCGCGTCGGCCGAGGGCGCGTCCGGGGCAGCGCCGGCACAGAAGGCCTCGTAGTCGATGAGCTGGGTGATCGTGGGCCGCTCGCCGCACATCGGGCAGTCGGGATCGCGCTTCACGGCCAGCTCCCGGAACCGGGAGGCCAGCGCATCCACCAGCAGCAGCCGGCCCACGAGCGGCCGGCCGGCGCCCGTGATCAGCTTCATGACCTCCAGCGCCTGCAGGCTGCCGACGATCCCCGTGATCACGCCGAGCACCCCCGCCTCTTCGCAGGAGGGCGCGAGCTCGGCGGGCGGCGGGTCGCGAAACAGGCAACGGTAGCAGGGGCCGCCCTCGACGCCGAAAACGCCCACCTGGCCTTCGAAGCGGAAGATGGACCCGTACACATCCGGCTTGCCGAGCAGGACGCAGGCGTCGTTGACCAGGTACCGGGTGGGAAAGTTGTCGCTGCCGTCCACCACCACGTCGAACGCCCCGAGGACGTCGAGGGCGTTGGCCGACGTGAGCCGGAGCGGAAACGGTTCGACCTGCACGTGGGGATTCAGGTCGTGCAGGCGTTCGGCGGCGGCGGCGAGCTTGGCGCGTCCCAGGCTTGCGCTGCCGTAGAGCACCTGTCGCTGGAGATTGGCCTCGTCCACCCGGTCGTCATCCACCAGACCCAGGGTGCCGACGCCGGCCGCGGCGAGATACAGGGCCGCCGGCGAGCCGAGCCCGCCCGCGCCCACGATGACGACCCGGGCCTCGCGGAGCTTCTGCTGCCCCGCGGGCCCGATTTCCGGAAGGACCAGGTGGCGCGCGTACCGGCGCAGCTCCGCCGGCGACAGCGACGCTCCGGGCATCACTCGCCCGCGCCCGCTAGGCGCGTGACCCGGCTCCGGCGAGGAGCTCCTCGACCTGCGACTCGTCGGCCGACAGATCGGCCAGCGAGACGCCCTCCAGGAACTCGTCGATCCGGCGCTGCAGCGCCCGCCACATGGGACGGATTGCGCAGGAGCCGTCCGCCTGGCACCGCCGGGCGTTCACGGGATACGATTCGCAGTTCACCTCGAAGGTCCGGTGTTCGGCCGCCTCGATCACGTCCTTGACCGTCACCGCTTCGGGTGCCCGCGCCAACAGGTATCCCCCGCGCGCTCCGCGCACGCTGCGCACCAGCCCGCCCGCGACGTGGCGGAGCAGGATCTGCTCCACGTAGTCGGGCGGCAGCCCCTCCTGCTCCGCCACGTCGCGGGCCGGTTGCGGCCGGCCGTTGCCATGGCGGGCCAGATGCAGCGACACGATCAGCCCGTATTCTGCCCACGTTGTAATCCGCACGGTCCACCTCCACGGCCAATATCCCAAGGGCCTCAGCGGAAATCAACGGGTTCACGTCCCATTTTTCCTTCATGTGGGTTTCACGGTTTCTTGCCCGGCACACCCACCTCGGTCATGGCCCGGAGGTCCAGCACGCGGGCCAGCTCGTCGGGCGGCAGCAGGCCCTTCTGCTCCAGCAGCTGGCGCACGGTGAGGCCGCGCTCCACCGCCTCCTTGGCGAGCCGGGCCGCCTCGGTGTACCCGATCAACGGCACCAGTGCGGTCACCAGGGCCGGGCTCCGGTCCAGCCAGTGGGCGCATTGGGCGGCATCCGCCTCGATCCCGGCGACGGAGCGGCGGGCCAGCACCCGCGTGGCGTTGGTCAGGAGGATCATGGTGAACAGCAGGTTGTGCGCGATTACCGGCATCATGACGTTGAGCTCGAGCTGGCCGGCCTCGGCGGCCACCGCCACGGTGGTGTCGTTCCCCACCGCCTGGTAGCACACCATGTTCACCATCTCGGCGATGCTCGGGTTCACTTTGCCCGGCATGATGCTGGAGCCGGGCTGGACCGCCGGCAGCCGGATCTCGGCCAGCGCGGTGCGCGGTCCCGACGCCAGCAGCCGCAGGTCGTTCGCGATCCGGCTCAAGTCGAGCGCGTAGGTGCGGAGCGCCGCGCTGAAGCCGGCGGGATCGCCCATGGACTGCATGAGCTGGACCTTGTCCTCGCCCTCCCGGAGGTCGAGGCCGGTCATCGCCCGGAGCTGTTGAATCATGAGGCCGGCGTATTCCGGCTCCGCGTTGAGGCCGGTCCCCACCGCGGTGCCGCCGATCCCCAGCTCGCGCAGGGGCTCGGCCGCGACGACCAGCCGCTGCCGGTGGCGGGCCACGGTCCGTCCGTACGCGGCAAACTCCTGCCCCAGGCGGATGGGGGTCGCGTCCTGGAGGTGGGTGCGCCCCGCTTTCACGATCGCGTCGAACGCCCGGCCGCGCTCCAGCAGCGCGCCGGCCAGCTCGTCCAGCGCGCCCAGCAGCGGTGGCAGCAGCGCCAGCGCGCCGAGGCGAATGGCGGTCGGGATGGTGTCGTTGGTGCTCTGCGCCATGTTGACGTGATCGTTGGGGTGCACCGGCTCGTAGCGGCCCCGGGCCGAGCCCAGCAGCTCGTTGGCGCGGTTGGCCAGCACCTCGTTCACGTTCATGTTGTGGCTGGTCCCGGCCCCGGCCTGGTACGGATCCACCACGAAGTGCTCGCGGTGCTGCCCCGCCAGCACTTCGTCGGCCGCCCGGACGATGGCGTCGGCGAGGGCGGCGGGCAGGCGGCCGGTCTGGCGGTGGGTCAGGGCCGCGGCCTTCTTGATCCAGACCATCGCGTCCACGAACACCGGCAGCGGGCCGAGCCCGGAAATCGGGAAGTTCTGCCGAGCGCGCTCGGTCTGGATGCCGTACAGGGCGGCCGCGGGGACGGCCAGCTCACCGAGCGGGTCCCGCTCGATGCGGGTGGCGCTCATACGCACCTCGGAGGGATGATGCCGGACACCGCGTTCGACCACCTCGACGCGCTCGCCCGCTTCGACCCGGCGGGCATGCAGAAGCTCGATTGCCGTCGCTCGGCCCGGCTGTTCCTCGGGCTCAATTGCCTGCTCCCGGGACAGGCGCAGCGCGTCCACGCGCATGCCGGGGCGGACAAATTCTACCTGGTGCTCCGGGGCCGCGCGACCCTGGTGGTGGGCGACGAGCGCCGCGTCGTGGGACCGGGCGACCTGGCCTGGGCGCCCGCCGGAGTGCCGCACGGGGTGGAGTCGGCCGACGAGCCCACCGTGCTGCTCGTGGGGCTGGCGCCTCCGCCCCCCGCCTGACGCCGGGCATCAATCCTCGCAGTCCCCCAGCGGGTACACGACCCGGCAGTTGGGACACGGGTTCTTGCAACCCCACGCGCGGTCGGGCACGGGGAAGCCGCAGCGCTGACAAACCAAGGGGAGTGGGGTGTGGGGTGTGGTACCCTCCGATGGCGGCTCGGCTCCCGATGCGGGCCCACGTGCATCGGAGTCTGACCGGCCATCGGAGGGTACCACTCCCCACTCCCCGCTCCCCGGCTTCTCAGACAAGCCTCACCGCCCCGGTGAGGAACGGATTGCTGGCCCGCTCCCGGCCGATGGTGGTTTCGGGCCCATGTCCGGGGTACACCACGGTCTCGTCGGGGAGGCTCAGGAGCTGGGTGCGGATGCTGGCGAGGAGCAGGCCCGAGTTGCCGCCGGGCAGATCGGTGCGCCCCACCGACCCGGCGAACAGCACGTCTCCCACCAGCGCCGCGCCGCCGCCCACCAGCGCCACGCTGCCGGGGCTGTGGCCGGGGACGTGCCGCACCTCGAACGAGTGCCCGCCCACGGCGAGCGAACGGCCCGGGACGATGTCATGATCGGGCGGCGGCAGCGGATCCAGCTCGACGCCCACCAGGGCGCGCGCCTGGTCCGGGACGTGGTCGTACAGGGGGCGGTCCGCCGGATGGAGCCAGACGGGCACGCCGGTGCGTGCCTTGATGGTGGCGACGCCCAGCACGTGATCCAGGTGCGCGTGCGTCAGCCAGACCGCGGTGAGCCTGAGGCGCTCGCCCTGCAGCCGGGCGAGAAAGAGCTCGGCCTCCTCGCCGGGGTCCACCAGGACGGCCTCGCCGACCGCGCGGTCGGCCACGACGTAGCAGTTTTCGGCGAACGCGCCGTTGGTGAGGCAGAGAACGTCAGGCCGCGCCAACGGGCGCCCGCTCCTTCTCCTTCCGCGCGGCCAGGTACTTCTCGACCGCGATGGCGGCAGTCGTGGCGTCGCCTACGGCCGTGGTGATCTGCCGGGTGAGCTGCACCCGGAGGTCGCCGGCCGCGAAGAGGCCGGGGATGGAGGTCATCATGTGGGCATCGGTGATGACGTAGCCCGCCGCGTCGTGCTGGAAGTGACCCTTGATGATGCCGGTGTTGGGGGTAAACCCGATGAAGACGAATACCCCGGTGACCTCGAGCGTGGACGGCGCGCCGCCTACCGTGTCCCGCAGGCGCAGGTACCGCACCCCGCGGGTATCGCCCACGATCTCCTCGACGGCCCGGTTCCAGACCGGCTCGATCTTGGGGTTCGCCAGAGCCCGCTGCTGGATGATGGGAGAAGCCCGTAGCCGGTCGCGGCGGTGGATGAGGTGCACCTTCTGGGCGTACCGGGTGAGGTAGTCGGCCTCTTCCACCGCGGCGTCGCCCCCCCCCACCACAGCGATGACCTCGTTCCGGAAAAACGCGCCGTCGCACACCGCGCAGTAGGAGACACCCTTGCCGGCGTATTCCTTCTCTCCGGGGATGTTGAGCTTGTTGGGCGTCCCGCCCGCGGTGAGGATGACGGCGGGGGCGCGGAACGTGCGGTCCAGCGCGGTGGTGACGGTGAACAGCCCGTCGGCCGATTTCTCCACGGCCTCGACCGTGTCCGTGATGAGCTCCGCCCCGAACTTGAGGGCGTGCTTGGTCATCCGGTCGGCCAGCTCCCGGCCCAGGATGCTCTCGAAGCCGGGGTAGTCTTCGATCAGCTCGGTATTGAGCAGCTCGCCGCCCGGCAGGCCGCGCTCGATGACGAGGGTGCGCAGCATCCCGCGCCCGGCATACATGCCGGCGCACAAACCCGCGGGGCCCGCGCCCACCACGATCACGTCGTGGGTCGGCTCGCCCCGCAGGTGGTTGAGATCGGTCATTCTCCGGCTTCCCTGTCGCAGGTTCGCGTGCCGGCCGGCGCTCCGGCCACACCCTCAGAACCGCGGGCGCGGCCCGCCGGTTCCCACCCGGAAGCTACCGCCCGGCGGGGGGTGATTGCACCCCGCGCAGCACGCGTTCGGCCGGCGGGGCCCCGCGCTCGGCGAAGCGCACGAGGCCGTCCCGGCCGATCAGCACCACCGAGCGCTGGATGCCCTTGCCGTCGAGCTTGAGCGCCCCGTAGGCGGCGGCCACCTCGCGGGCCTGGTCCGACAGGAGCGGGAAGTTGAACCGGAACTTCTCGGCATACCGGCGGTGGGCATCCACCCCGGCCGGATTCACGCCGAAGGGCTGGGCGCCCGCACTGCGAAACCGCTCGATCTCGTCGCGCACGGCGGAGAGTTGGCGGTTTCACCCCGGGGTGTCGTTCCCGGGATAGAAGACCAGCACCAGGTGGTGGTGGGCCAGCTCTTCCGTCAGGTCATAGGTGCGGCCGTCGGACGCCGGCAGGGTAAACCGGGGCGCCGGAGCACCCACGGCGATCAGCGTATCTCCACTCATGAGCGACCAGCCTCCAGGCGCCCGCGATGCAGGCGTTCGATGTCTTCCAGCCAGGCGAGCGGGACATCGATAGTCCCGAGCGGCGCCCGGTCCCGGACCGTGGCCTCCACGTCCCCATGCCAGTCGGTGCCGCCCGTGGGCAGCATGGTGCTCTCCCGCGCCAGCGTGGCCAGCCGGTCCTCGATCTCGCGGTCGTGCGCGGGATGCCGGACTTCGACGCCGTCCACCCCCGCCTGCCGCAGGCGCGCCAGGGTCGTCGCGGTGCCCCGGTCCTTGAGATGGGCGGCCGCGGTGACGCCGCCGACGCGGCGGACCAGGCGGGTCACGTCGGCCAGCGCGGGCAGGCGCTTGGGCACGTAGGCGGCGCGTCCCTGGCCCAGGTAGCGATCGAAGGCCTCCGGCAGATCGCGCACCACGCCGCGGGCCACCAGGGCTCGGGCCACGTGCGGCCGCCCGATCGCGGCGTTCCCGGCCACCACCTCCACCTCGGCCACCGCCATCGCGACGCCCGCCCCGTTCAGCCGGCGGACGATTTCGTGCATGCGATGCGCCCGCTGGGCGCGCTGCGCGGCGAGAAAGGCGTCGAGCTCGGGGTCGGCGTCCGGCAGGCAGTAGGCCAGCAGATGCATCTCGCCCCAGAACGCGGCGACGCTGAACTCGCAGCCGGCGATCACCTTGAGTCCCAGCGCCGCCCCCGCGGCCCGGGCGTCGGCGACGCCGGCCATGGTATCGTGGTCGGTGAGGGCCACGGCGGCCAGGCCGGCGGCGGCGGCCCGGCGCGCCACTTCCGCGGGCGCGCAGGCGCCGTCCGACGCCGTGGAATGCAGGTGCAGGTCAGCGCCCTTCACGCTCCGATCGCGCCTGCCGAGCCAGCCGGCCGTCCGGGCTGGTCCATTCGGGCTGCGACTGGCGGAGGAGCTCGACCAGCTGGAGGTCCGACAGCTCGGCCAGCGACGCCTCGCGGTACCGCGAGCCGAGGGGGGCGTAGCGCACGTAGCGGCGCTCGGCGCCCGGCCCCGAGCCCTTCCGGAACACCAGGCCGAACTCGTCGCGGTCGTACACCGTGACGCGGCCCGAGGGGGACACCTCCCACGACTCCCCGTCCACGTGGATGCGGCGGCGGGCCACCGGTTACAGCACTCCTTCGGGGAAGTCCTGCAGGTCGCGCTTCACATCGGCCAGGAACCGGTCCGCGTCGGCGCCGTCCACCACCCGATGGTCGTAGGACAGGGAGAACATGCTCATGGTGCGGATGGCGATCACGTCCTGGCCATCCTCGAGAGTCATCACCTTGGGCCGCTTCTCGATGGCACCCACGCCGAGAATGGCGACCTGCGGCTGATTGATGATCGGCGCCCCGATGTACGAGCCGAAGACGCCGGGATTGGTGATGGTGAACGTGCCCTTCTGGACCTCGTCCGGGCTCAGCCGCTTGGCCCGCGCCCGGTCGGCCAGGTCGGCCATCTGCCGGGCGATCCCCAGGACCGAAAGCTCATCCACGTTTTTCAGCACGGGAACGATCAGGCCCCAGTCGAGGGCCACCGCGATCCCGATGTTGATGGGTTTGCGATAGATGACGTTGTCGCCACTCACCGAGGTGTTGAGCACCGGGTGCGTGCGCAGGTTGTCGGCCACCACCCTGACGATGAACGCCATGTAGGTGAGCCGCACGCCCCGGCCTTCGTACTCCCCCTTGTGGGCCGCCCGGAGACGCGCGATGCGGGTGAAGTCGAGCTCGTAATAGCTCGTGACGTGGGCCGAGACCCGCCGTGACATGACCATGTGGTCGGCCGTGAGCTTGCGGATCTTGCTCATGGGTTCGACCCGGTCGCCCGGCCAGGGCTCGACGGTCGGGTGGACGATCTCCCCGCTCTTCCCCACCCCGGCAGAAGGGGCAGGAGCGGCAGGTCGCGGCTGGTCCGCCACCCCCGCCACTTCTGGCGCCCCTGCCTGCCCGCTTTCGATGAAGCCCAGGATGTCCTTCTTGGTCACCCGGCCGGCCAGACCGGACCCTGCCACCCGCGCGATGTCCACGTCGTGCTCGGCGGCGATCTTGCGGACCAGCGGTGTCGAGCGGGTGCGGAGGCGCTCTTCCAGCCCGACCCCTCCGTCCCCGCCCCTGGGAGCGACAGGAGCGGCAGGAGCGGCAGAGGCGGCCGGGCGCGCCGGGGTTGCAGGGGGAGCCGCAGCCGCGGGTGCCGCAGGCTTGGCTGGAGCGAGGGTGGGGGCCGGCTTGACTTCCGCCGCCCCCGCCGCTCCTGCCCCTGCTGCCGCCGACTTGTCGGTCTCGATCACGGCAACGACCGTCTGCACCTCGACGGTCTTTCCTTCCGGGACCCTGATCTCGGCGAGCACGCCCGAGGTGGGGGCCGGGATCTCCGCGTCCACCTTGTCGGTGGAGATCTCGAGGATGGGCTCGTCCCGCTTGACCTCGTCGCCGACCTTCTTCAGCCACTTCGAGACCGTGCCTTCGGCGATCGATTCGCCCATCTGCGGCATGATCACGTCCACGCGGGCCATGCGTCAGTCTCCTGAATCCACGCGCCGCCCCGGGGGGCGGCAGTCATTCGGTGCCGGGCTGCAACGATTCGCGTCGGTCGATCGGCCCCGGCCATGCCACACTAGGGCATGCGGTATCGGCAATCGAGCACCAAATGGTGCCACGTGACGCTGTGCACGTACCGGCGTCGGAAGATTTTCAAGATAGCGGCGACGGCCCGCTTCTGCGAGCGGCTGGTGCGCCACGTCTGCGACGAGCACGGCTGGCTCGCGGCGGCGGTCGCCGTCCGGCCCGACGCGGTGCAGGTCCTGCTCCGGGTCCCGCGGGCCACGGCCCGGGACGCGGTGGTGCGGCAGCTCAAGCGGGCCGCGGCCGCCGCGGTCCGCGAGGGGCTGGTGTGCACCACCGGGCTCCGGGTGTTCGAGACGGGCCATTGGTTCGCGGTCCTGCCCAGCTCCGCGGGGGTGGAAGCGGTCCGGGTGCGCCTGGAACGGCAGGGACGGGACGGGCCGGCGGCCACCCCTGGTCAATAGGCCAGGAGCCAGCGGGCCGCCCGAACCACGTCGGCCGTTTGCGGCAGGACATAGTCCTCGAGCGTGGGCGCGTAGGGGAGCGGGGTGTCGTGCGCCGTCACCCGGCGGATGGGTGCGTCCAGCCACTCGAAGGCGTGCTCATTGATGCGGGCGGCGATCTCGCCGGCCACGCCCCCGGTGCGCGTGTCCTCGTGCACGATCAGCACGCGGTTGGTCTTCCGGACCGTCGCGGTGATGGCCTCGTCGTCCATGGGCAGCAGGGTCCGGAGGTCCAGCACCTCGACGGAGACCCCGTCCTCCCGCTCCAGCTGGTCCGCCGCCTCGAGCGCCTTCCAGACGGTGGCCGACCACGCGATGACCGACAGGTCGGTGCCCTCGCGCGCCAGCCGCGCCCGCCCGATGGGGGTGAGGATCTCTTCGCCTTCGGGAATGTCCTCCTTGATGCGGCGGTAGAGGTACTTGTGCTCGAAGTAGATCACCGGGTCGTCGTCTCGGATGGCGGCCTTGATGAGGCCCTTGGCGTCCCGGGCGGTGGCGGGCGCCACGAGCTTGAGGCCCGGAGTATGGAAGAACGCCGCCTCCGGCATCTGCGAATGGAACGGCCCGCCCCGGACGTAGCCGCCCGACGGCCCCCGCACCACGATCGGCGTGGCGAGGCCGGCGCGATACCGGGCGGTCGCCACGTAGTTGGTGAGCATGTCGTACGCGCAGGAGATGAAATCGATAAACTGCATCTCCGCCACCGGCCGGAGCCCCATGTGCGCCGCCCCGGCGGCCGCGCCCACAATGGCGGCCTCGCTGATGGGGGTGTCGATCACCCGGTCCGGCCCGAACCGGCCCAGAAAGCCCTCGGTGACCTTAAAGGCGCCCCCGTAGTCGCCGATGTCCTCGCCCAGCAGGAACACCCGCTCGTCGCGCTCCATCTCCTCCCACATTCCCTGCCGGAGCGCCTCGAGGTACGTGAGCTCAGCCATCCAACCTCCGGAACCACAACGGGCTTGCCGCCGGCGGAGCCGCATAGACCCCGCTCAGCGCGGTGGCGGGCGCCGGCAGCGGGTCGCCCTCGCATTCCTCCAGCGCGTGATCGATGGTGGCGTCGGCCCGGCGCTCCGCCGCCGCCAGCTCCTGGGGCCCGACCCAGCCGGCCTCCGTCACCCGGGCCACGTACCGGTCCACCGGGTCGTTAGCTTCCCAGCGGGCGATCTCGTCCTTGGGCTGATAGCGCTGGTCGTCGTGCTGCGCGTGCCCCCGGCGGCGGTAGGTCAGGGCCTCGATCAGCGTCACGCCGTCGCCCGCCCGCGCGCGTTCCACCGCCTGGCGGGTCACCTCGTACACCGCGAGGACGTCGTTCCCGTCGACCGTGACACCGGGCACCCCGTACGCCCGGGCCTTGTCCGCCAGCCGCTCCACGGCGGCCTGGCGACGGGTCGGGGTGGAATACGCGTAGCCGTTGTGTTCCACGAGCACCACCAGCGGCACCCGTTGCACCGCCGCGAAGTTCATGCCTTCGTGAAAGGCGCCGGTGCTGGTGGCGCCGTCGCCCGCGTACACCAGCCCCACGCGCCGCTCGCCCCGGATCCGGAAGGTCAACGCGATCCCGGCCATCACCGGCACCATGTCGCCCAGGTGCGAGATCTGGCCCAGGTAGCCCCGCTGCAGATCGTTGAAGTGGATGTTCATCTCGCGGCCGGCGGTGGGACTGGTGGCCTTGGCCATGTACTGGCGCAGCACGTCGGCCGGCCGGGCGCCCTTCACCAGCATGGACCCCAGGTTCCGGATCAGCGGCGACAAGACGTCGCCCTCGTCCAGCGCGTAGGCGCTGGCCACGCTCTCGCCTTCCTGGCCGAGCGAACCGTACAGGCCACCGATGACCTTGCCCTGGCGATACAGGTTCACCAGCCTGGTCTCGAGCGCGCGGGTGAGCCGCAGGTAGTAGTAGAGCTCGAGCAGGTCGTCGCGGGCGAGCCCGGCGGGGATCGCCGGAAGGCGGGCGGCGGTGGCCAACGGCTTACTCGGAGACGGCTGCCTGGTAGCCGGCGCGGCGCACGGCGTCCAGGTACTGGTCGGCGCCCGCGCGGGCGGGGTCGAACTGGACTTCGGCCTCGCCGTCATCGAGGAACACGGACGCGCCGAACGTGCCCGCGACCCCCTGGAGCGCCTTTTCCACTTTCATCTTGCAGTGGCCGCAGGTCATGCCGGCCACCTTGAGCTTGAGCTGCGCCATCAGTACGCCCCCCGGACCTCGTGCTGCCGGTGCACGGCGGCGTGCACCACGGCCAGAAACCGCTTGGCCAGCTTGTCCACTTCGCTCTCCCCCAGCTGGTCGGTCGACACCGAGACCAGGGTGTAGTGACCACCTTCCACGCGCACGTCGATCGTGACCGTCCCGCCGGCGTGGCGGAAGGTGCGGCGCCGGCCGACCGTGGCCAGGATCTGGACGCGGGAGCCGAAGAACTCGTCCGCCAGGGTGAAGGCGTCGTCCGGCGGCAGGGAGGTCCGATGGAAGTAGCGCATGGCCTCAGGTCGCAGTCGACAAGGAGGGCGAGAACCGCCGCAGGCGGAGACTGTTGGTCACCACGCTGAGGCTGGACGCCGCCATGGCGGCGCTCGCCACGATGGGGCTCAGCAGGAGCCCGGTGAAGGGATACAGCACGCCCGCCGCGAGCGGAATCCCCAGGACGTTGTAGAGGAACGCGAACGCCAGGTTCCCCCGGATGGTCCGCATGGTCCGGCGGGACAGCTCGATCGCGGCGACCACGGCGTGGAGATCGCCCCGAATCAGCGTGATGTCGGACGCCTGCACGGCGACGTCCGTCCCGGTGCCGAGCGCCATCCCCACGTCGGCTTCGGCCAGGGCCGGCGCGTCGTTGAGGCCGTCGCCCACCATGGCAACGACGTGCCGCTCGCGGCGGAGCTCGCGGATGCGCTCGGCCTTGTCCGCGGGCGCGACCTCGGCCATGACCCGCTCAATCCCGACTTCCCGGGCGACCAGCTGGGCCGAGGCCCGGGTATCCCCGCTCAGGAGGTAGAGGGTGTAGCCCATCCCGCGCAGGCGGTCCAGCGCCGGCCGCGCGCTGGGCTTTACGGCATCGGTGACGACCACGAGGCCCTGGGCCGAGTCGTTCACCACCACCACCACCGGCGACCGGCCGGCCAGGATGTGCTTGTCGGCGTGCTCGCTGAGCGAGCCCAGGTCGATGTTGCGTTCCCGGGCATGGCGGACGCTGATCACTTCCACCAGGAACTTGCCCACGATGCCGCGCGCGCCCCGCCCCTCCATCGCCACGAACCGCTCGACCCCCGGAATGGTGATGCCGCGGCCGATCGCGGCCTCGACCAGGGCCCGCGCGATGGGATGCTCGGAGCGGGTCTCCACCGCCGCGGCGAGCCGCAGGATCTCTTCCCCGGACACGGTGGCGCCGTCGGACCGCCTGGCGCCCAGCACGTGGGTGACCTGGGGCCGGCCTTCGGTGATGGTGCCGGTCTTGTCGAACACGATGGTATCCACCCGTGGGAGCGTCTCGAGCGCGGGCCCGCCCCGGATGAGGATTCCGTACCGGGCGCCCTGCCCCGTTCCGACCATGATCGCGGTCGGGGTCGCGAGCCCCAGGGCGCAGGGACAGGCGATCACCAGCACGGTGACCAGCGCGACCGTCGCCCACACGAAGCGGGGCTCGGGGCCCCACACCCACCAGGCCACGAACGCGGCGATGGCCACCGCGATGACGATCGGCACGAATACGCCGGCCACCCGGTCGGCCAGGGACTGGACCGGCGCCTTTTCGCCCTGGGCCTCCTCGACCAGGCGGACGATCTGCGCCAGGGCCGTGTCCTTGCCGACCGCGAGCGCTTCGAACACGAACGACCCGGTGGCGTTCACCGTGCCGCCCACCACTTTGTCGCCGGGGCCTTTGTCCACCGGGAGCGGCTCGCCGGTCAACATGGCCTCGTTCACCGACGAGTGCCCGTCCACCACGACGCCGTCCACCGGAATGGTCTCGCCCGGCCGCACCACGACGCGGTCGCCCAGCACCACCTCCTCAATGGGCACCTCGCGCTCCTCCCCCAGCCGCTGGACCCGGGCGGTGCGGGGCCGGAGCGCCAGCAGCGACCGGATGGCCTCGGAGGTGCGGCCCTTGGCCCGCGACTCCAGCAGCCGGCCCAGCAGGATGAACGCGATGATGAAGTTCACGGCCTCGTAGTAAACGTCGGCCGCGAGGCCGGACCGCTCGAACAGGCCGGGGAACGCGGTCGCGGCCAGGGAATAGAGGAACGCCGCGCCGGTCCCCACGGCAATCAGCGTGTTCATGTCGGCGGTCCGGTGCCGGAACCCGCTCACCGCGCTCCGGAAGAACTGCCGGCCGCTCCACAAGAGAACCGGAAGGGTGACGGCCAGCATGGCGAGCTTGAGCAATCCCGGCCGGGACTCGGCGAGCGCGTACACCTGCGGCAGGGCGCCCCGCACCAGCCGGTCGAGCCCGTGCATCACGCGGGCCGCGAGGTCGTGTTCCATCTTGCCGCCGGCCGTCATGAGCGGCATCGAGCCGAGCATGGTGACCAGCGACGCGAAGGCCGCCACCGCGAACTTGGCGAGGAGGGTGCGCTGCTCGCGACGGCGGGCGATGCGCTCGCGCTCCACCGGGTCCTCCTCCGGCACCGGCGCGGACACGGTGAAGCCGGCCCGTGCCACCGCCTCTTCCATTTCCTGGGCGCTGACCAGGCCGGGGACGTACTCGACCCGGACGGTTTCGGTCGCCTGGTTGGCCGAGGCCGACAGCACCCCCCGGAGGGCTTTGAGCTCGTCCTCGAGGCGCGCCGTGCCGGTGGCGTAGTGAAGGCCCTCGACGCCGAACTCGACCACCGCCTTGCCGCAGTCGTACCCGGCGTCGCGCACGGCCTTCACCAGCTCGGCCACGGGTGGGCCACCATCGGCCAGCGTCACGGTGGCGCGGCCGGTGGCATAGTTCACCGTGGCGTCGAGCACGCCGGGCGCCCGGGCCAGCCGGTCCTGCACCGTGACCGCGCAGGCGCCGCAGGTCATCCCTTCGATGGGCAGGGTGATGCGGCTAGGCATGCTTCTCGTGCGCCCGGCCGAGGTTCACCCGGGCGGCGTCCCGACCCACCTGAGCCACCACCCGGCCCATGAGGGGCGCGCCGGCGCAGCGGAAGGGATAGTCGCCGGGGTGGGTGGGGGTGAACTCGACGACGGTGGGCTCGTAGGCGGGCAGCGGGCGGTGGAGATCCAGGGTGTCGAAGATCAGCTCACCGGAGCAGGCCGCGGTCTCGTCCCGATAGAACGTGAGCCGGACGGGCCGGCCCGCCTCGACCGGGATCACGTCCGGCTCGAATCCCTGCCGGACCGTCACGCGGATCTCCTGGACGCCGCCCCGGGAGCCCGCCGTCTGGCGGCGGGGCGGCGCCAGAAAGTACCACAGCTCCCCCGCGATGGCCGCGACGCCCAGCACCACGACCACGACGTCGGCGGCGCTCACACCCGTTCGTAGTCGTAGTACTCGACGCCGAGGTGGGTGACCTGCTCCTCGCCCATCAGCCAGCGCAGGGTGTTCTTGAGCTTGGTGTGCTGGATGAACAGGTCGTGCTCGGGCGTGAGGGAGGGGGCCGCCATGGGGCTCTTGAAGTAGAACGACAGCCACTCCTGGATCCCGCTCATCCGGGCCCGCTGCGCCAGGTCGAGGAACAGCGCGAGGTCGTGCACCAGCGGCGCCGCCAGGATCGAGTCCCGGCAGAGGAAGTCGATCTTGATCTGCATCGGATAGCCGAGCCATCCGAAAATGTCGATGTTGTCCCACCCCTCCTTGTTGTCGCCCCGGGGCGGGTAGTAGTTGATCCGCACCTTGTGGTAGATCTTGCCGTAGAGCTCCGGGTACACCGCGGGCTGGAGGATGTGCTCGAGCACGCCGAGCTTGGATTCCTCCTTGGTCTTGAACGACTCGGGGTCGTCCAGCACCTCGCCGTCCCGGTTGCCCAGGATGTTGGTGGAGTACCATCCCGAGAGTCCCAGCATGCGGGCCTTGAGCATGGGCGAGATCACCGTCTTCATCAGGGTCTGGCCCGTCTTGAAGTCCTTGCCGCAGATCGCCATGCCCTGGCGCGCCGCCAGCTCCTGGAGCGCCGGCGTGTCCACGCACAGGTTCGGGGCGCCGTTGGCGAAGGGCACCTTCTCCATGAGCGCCGCCCAGGCGTAGAGCATCGAGGGCGCGACGGCCGGTTCGTTGGCGTCCATCGCCTTCTCGAACGCCGCGAGCGACTGGTGCGCGGGCCCCGGGGTCAGGAAGACCTCGGTGGAGGCGCACCACACCATGACGAGGCGGGCGCAGCGGTGATCGTCCTTGAACTGGCGGATGTCGGCCCGGAGCTGCTCGGCCAGGTCCCGCTTGGTTTTCCCCTGCTTCACGTTGATGCCCTGCAGCCGCTTCACGTAGTGCTGGTCGAAGACGGCGGGCATCGGCTTGATGGTCTTGAGGAAGTCGGCGATGGGTTCGACGTCGCGACTCTCCAGGACGCCGGCCACGGTGCACGACTTGTGGGCGTCGTCGGGAATGGGGTCCCACGCGCCGAACACCAGGTCGTCGAGCCGGGCCAGCGGCACGAACTCGCGGATCCGCGGGGCCCGCCGATCCGTGCGCTTGCCCAGCCGGATGGTCCCGAGCTCGCACAGCGAGCCGATGGGCTTCGCGCCGCGCCGGCGGACGTTCTCGACCCCGGCGATGTAGGTCGTGGCGACCGCTCCCAACCCCACCAGCAACACCCCCAGCTTCCCCTCGGCCGGCGCCACGGCCCGGCGCTCTCTATCGCTCACCGCGCGTTCCTTTCATGGTGAATCCGGTGACTTCGGAGTACTGTCGTGCCTGCGTGGTCCGCGACGGCCCGGTGCGGGTCACCCGATGGACGTGAACGATGCGTTGCACCACCGTGACCCCCGCGATCACGGCGAGGACGGCCACGATCCCGAGCAGCAGCAGCCCGCCGGGCCCCGCGCCGAAGAAGAGCGTGGGCGCGCCCAGCCCCAGGATCCGCTCGGCCCGCTGCGCGATGCCCACCTTGCATTCGAGTCCCAGACCCTCGGCCCGCGCCCGGGCATAGGATACGAGCAGGCCCCGCGGCAGAGCCGCTATGGCCGCGCCGACGGCCCAGGGCATCAGGGCGGGTGAGACGCCGCCGCTCACGAAGTACAGGGCGATCCCCGCGAATAGCGCCGACTCCCCCACCCGATCGAGCGTGGAATCGTAGAACGCCCCGAACGGGCTCGTGGTCCCGGCGGTCCGCGCCACGCGGCCGTCGAGCATGTCGCAGACCCCGGAAAGGAGCAGCAGCGCGGCGCCGAGGCGGGCGCCGCCGGCCGCAAAGGCGACCCCGGACAGCACCGTGACGGAGGTCCCCACCGTGGTGATCGCATTGGGGGAGGTCCGGCTCTCCACCAGACGGTCCACCAGCGGCGCCAGCAGCCGCTCGAATCCCTCACGCAGTGGGGCGGGAATGAGGCTCATGACAGGTGGTAAGAATAGTAGGGAGGGCCGCGAGACGGCTAGACGGACAGCGGACGGCCAGGGAATTGGCGATAGCGCGGGGCCCATCCAATCAATAGAGCAGGAACGGTCGACGGCGTTCCAGAAACCGGTTCACGTCGGCCACCCAGCGCTCGGCGATCGAGTCGGGTGGCTGACCGGCCTCCAGGGCGCGCCGGACGGCGGCGGTACCGGCCCGGCGGTCGAAGCCCAGCGTGTCGACCCGCAGCGAGTCGGGATGGTGGGTCCGGATGGCGGCCACCAAGTGCACGGCGAGCCGGACCGGATCGTAGACCTCCCGGTCGGTCACGCGGAGGCGCACGGCGGGGAGCGCCGCCCCATCGTACTTCCCGTCCGCCGGGCGGGCGGGCACGATCACCGTATCCGAGACTCCCACGCCGGGCAGGCCCGCGAGGTCGCGGGCCACCCGTGCCGCGTCGAGCCAGGGCGCGCCCACCACCTGAAAGGCGACCGCCGTCCCCCGCCCCACCGACAGGTTGGTGGCCTCGAACAGCACGGTGCCCGGATAGTGCGACGCGCTCTCCAGGTCGGGCATGTTGGGCGACGGCCGGATCCACGGCAGACCGGTGCCGTCGAACCAGGTGTCGCGCGCCCAGCCGGCCACCGGCACCACCGTGAGGCGGCACTCGAGCCCCAGAAACTCGTTGCCCAGCCGCGCCAGCTCCCCGATGGTCATCCCGTGGCGCAGCGGCACCGGCACCATCCCGATGAACGAGATCAGGGTGGTGTCCAACGTCGGGCCCTGCACCAGCAGGCCGCCCACCGGATTGGGCCGGTCGAGCAGGATCACCGGCACGCCGGCGTGCGCGGCCGACGCCATCGCCAGGAGCGCGGTCGAGATGTAGGTGTAGGGCCGGGCCCCGATGTCCTGGAGGTCCACCAGCAGCACGTCGATCCGCTCGAGCATGGCGCGCGTCGGGGCGCGGACGTCCCCATAAAGGCTGTAAACCGGAAGACCGGTAGCGGAATCCACCCCGTGTCCGATATTCTCCACGTCGAGCGCGCCCCGGAAGCCGTGTTCGGGCGTGAAGATCGCCGTCACCTCGATCCCCGCCTCGCGCAGGCGGGTCACGTCGTCGGTGCCGGCCCGATCCACTCCGGTCTGGTTGGTGAGGACCCCCACCCGGGCGTCCCGCACCAGGTGCAGGGAATCGTCGAGCAGGACGTCGATGCCGGGCCGGACCGGATCGCGTGCGGGGCCCGCGCACCAGAGCCCCAGGATCCCCGCGAGCGCCAAGGAGCCTCGTTCGTGCATTCGCATCGCCCCGCCCTCGCTGTCCTCGCCGCCACGCTGGCCTGCGGCCGCCCCCACCCGGAAGCGCCGGTCCCCGTGCCCGATCCCTACGCGGCGTTGCCGGAGGCCGCGGTCGAGCGTGCCTCTAACCTAACGCCGGACGACCTGCTCCGGTCGCTCACGCTGCGACAGAAGGTCGGGCAGCTGGTCTTCCCCTGGCTCCTGGGCAGTTACAGCGCGATCGACGGCGAGGGGCTCGACAGCACGATCGCCGCCATCGACTCGTTGGCGATCGGCGGGATCATCATCTCCCTCGGCACGCCCATGGACGTGGCCGCCAAGGTCAACCTGCTGCAGCGCCGCTCGCGCCTGCCCCTGCTGATCGCGGCCGACCTGGAGTACGGCACCGGCATGCGGCTTCGGGGGGGCACGGCGTTCCCGCAGCCCATGGCCGTCGGGGCGACCGGCCGCGAGATGGACGCCTACGAGATGGGCCGGGTCACGGCCCTGGAAGCGCGGGCCGTGGGCATCCACCTCACGTTCTCGCCGGTGGCGGACGTCAACAACAACCCGGCGAACCCGATCATCAACACCCGCTCATTCGGCGAGGACCCGGCCGAGGTGAGCCGGCTGGTGGGGGCCTACGTGCGGGGCGCGCGCGAGCACGGGCTGTCCACCACGGCCAAGCACTTCCCCGGCCACGGCGACACCGGCACCGACTCGCACATCGCGCTCCCCGTCACGGCGGGCTGCTGGGGCCGGCTCGACACGCTCGAGCTGAAGCCGTTCCGGGCCGCGATCGAGGCGGGCGTCACCGCGGTGATGACGGCCCACGTCGCGGTGCCGTGCCTGGACGCGGACCCCGGGCGGCCGGCCACGCTGTCGCCGCGGATCATGACCGACGTGCTGCGGGACTCGCTCGGGTTCACCGGCATCGTGGTCACCGACGCCCTGGTCATGGGCGCCATCGTGGAGCGGTATGGGGCGGGCGAAAGCGCGGTGCTGGCCTTCGAGGCCGGGGCCGATCTCCTGCTCATGCCCTCCGACCTCCGGGCCGCGGTGGACGCGATGGTGGCCGCGGTCGAGAGCGGACGGGTAAGCGGGGAGCGGCTGGACCGCTCGGTGCGCCGCCTGCTCGAGCTCAAGCGCGGCCTGGGCCTGTTCCGCCGCCGGCTGGTGCCGCTGGACTCGGTGCCCGACGTGGTGGGACGGCGCTCGTTCCAGGACATCGCGAACGACATCGCCCAGCGCTCGGTGACCCTGGTGGCGCGCGGCCCGCTCGACGACTTCCGGATCCGCCGGGGCCGCACCGCCGTCATCACCTACGCCGACGAGACCAATCTGTCGATCGGCGGCGACTTGCTGCGCGAGCTCCGGATCCTGGGAGACACGGCGACCACGTTCCGCCTCTATCCGGCATCCGGCCCGCTGTCGTACGACTCGGCCCGCGCGGTGATCGCGGCGGCGCCGCGCGTGCTGTTCGCCACCGGCGTTCGTCCCATCGCGTGGCGCGGGCACGTGGCGTTGCCCGACTCGCTGGCCGCGCTCATCCTGGCAACCGCGCCCACCCGGCCGACGCTGCTGGCGTCATTCGGGAGTCCGTATCTGCTCGCCCAGCTGCCCGGCTTTGCCGGCGGCTATCTCATCGCCTGGAACGACGTGCTCGCCACCGAACGGGCGGTGGGACGGGCGGTGGCGGGAGCGGCCCCGATCACCGGCCGCCTGCCCATTTCCCTCGGTCCCGGGTTCCCGCGGGGGAGCGGGATACGGATCGACTGAGGGGCGTTCGCGGCCTCAAGGCCGCGCTCGCGGTGCTCGCCGGCGGGTCCGCCCGGCGGTGGCCGATCTCGCCGTGGCCGCAGTCCTGGGATTCGCCGCCTGTCCGGCCGCGTCCCGCGTTGACACCGCCCCCGGACCTTCCTAGCTTGCGAGTTCACGCGGAGGAGTACATGAGCACGACACAACAGCCGCAGTTCACCCTGGCCCTCAATCTCAGCGAGACGGCGGTCCAGCAGGTGCGCGGCTTCATGGAGCAGGAAGGAGTGCCGGCTGCCACCGGCGGCCTTCGGGTCTCGGTGCTGCCGGGCGGCTGCTCCGGATTCAAGTACGGCCTGAACATCGAGGAAGCCCCGCTCGACGACGACCTCGTCCTGGACATCCAGGGCGTCCGCGTTTTCGTCGATACGTTCTCGGCCCAGTATCTGAACGGCGTGACCATCGGCTACCACACGTCCATGCAGGGCTCGGGCTTCACCTTCGAGAACCCCAACGCCACCGGGGGCTGCGGCTGCGGTACGTCGTTCACCGCATAATAGGGCGGGCATAGGCGGTCATGGGCGGTCACGGGCGGTCAATCTGATCTGCTTGTGACCGCCTTCGACCGCCGGTGACCGTCCACGACCGCCCTTTCTTCTGACCGCCCCTTTCTCATGACCACCCTCCTCGTCGGCGTGGACGGCGGCGGCTCTCACACCGAAGTCGCCGTAGCCGACCAGACGCTGACCATTCGGGCCCGGGCCCGCGGCCCCGGCAGCGCCATCAGTCCGGGACGGGTGGCCGCCGGTGCCAGGGCCATCGTGGGCACGGTCCGCCAAGCGCTCCAACAGGCCGGCGTCACCGACGTGCCGGACG